>Ga0072500_136455_pt1 | contig 30438 bp, 20 predicted proteins | sample GBScelen77Swater_FD_63803 | JGI IMG/M metagenome (GOLD analysis project Ga0072500, IMG submission 63803) | Hot spring microbial communities from Great Boiling Spring, Nevada - cellulolytic enrichment S 77C v2 (version 2) | ecosystem: Environmental > Aquatic > Thermal springs > Hot (42-90C) ...
CGCGGATGCAGCGAGACGCAGCCTATCTGTTCGAGCTGGACCCCGACCGGCTGCTCAGCCGCTTCCGTCGGTTTGCAGGCCTGGAGCCGAAAGCGCCGGCGTACGGCGGCTGGGAATCCCAGGGGATTTCCGGGCATACGCTGGGACACTACCTGTCGGCATTGTCTAGGTATTATGCGGCCACTGGTGACGAGAAAGCCCGCGCGCGTATCGGCTACATCGTGGCAGAACTGGCTGAAGTGCAGCAGGCCCATGGTAACGGCTACGTGGGGGCCATTCCCGAAGGAAATCGGCTGTGGGCTGAAATCGCCCGTGGCGAAATCTGGCAGGCCGAGCCTTTCTCGCTTAACGGCGCCTGGGTGCCCTGGTACACCATGCACAAGATCTTTCAGGGGTTGATCGACGCGTACTGGTACGGTGGCAACAAGCAGGCGCTTGAAGTGGTGGCCCGGCTGGCCGACTGGGCCTATGAAACCACAAAGAACCTGACCCCTGCCCAGTGGCAACAGATGCTCCGCACCGAGCACGGTGGCATGAACGAAGCGCTGGCCAACCTCTACAGCATTACGGGCAATCCGAAGCACCGCGAGCTGAGCGAGAAATTCTATCATGTGGCCGTGCTCTCTCCCCTGGCCCGCCACATCCCTAATCTGACCGGCCTGCACGCAAACACGCAGATCCCCAAGGTCATCGGCGTCGTGCGGCAGTACGAGTTGATTGGAAGTGATTCGCTCAAGGCCGTGGCCGAGTTTTTTTGGGAAGAAGTTGTGCAGCACCACACCTATGTCATTGGCGGTAACTCGCATAATGAACATTTTGGACCGCACGACAGCCTGTCCAACCGCCTGGATGAGCGTACCGCCGAGACCTGCAACACCTATAACATGCTTCGGCTGACGCGCCACCTCTTTGCGCTCCATCCGGGAAAGGTGCGCTATGTCGATTACTACGAGCGGGCACTCTACAACCATATTCTGGCCTCGCAGGACCTGGAGCGCGGGATGTTCACCTATTTCATGTCGCTACGACCCGGACATTTTAAGACCTACTCGACACCGGAAAATTCCTTCTGGTGTTGCGTTGGGACTGGCATGGAAAATCATGTCAAGTACAATGAGTTCATCTACTTTCATCGTGGTGATACGTTGTATGTGAACTTGTTCATTCCCTCAGAACTGAACTGGGAGCAGCGGGCTTTTCGGATGCGTCTGGAAACAACCTTCCCGGAAAGTAACCGAGTCCGGTTGGATTTTAATCCAGAAGTGCCGCAGCGGCTTGTGGTCAAAGTACGGCATCCATCCTGGGCACAGGGAAGCGTTCTGGTTCGGGTTAACGGCGAAGTGCAACCCGTGGCAAGTCGGCCGGGGAGCTACCTGACGCTAGAGCGCGTCTGGCAGCCAGGAGACGAGGTGGAACTCACGCTTCCGCTGCGTCTGCACGTTGAGTCCATGCCGGACAATCCTGACCGCTTTGCCATTCTGTACGGACCGATCGTGCTGGCCGGCGTCTTTGGTAGCCGAGGTATGCCCAAAGGCGGCGCGTACGCACAGAATCAGTGGGACTTTTTCGGCTGGCCAGCCCCGCCAGTCCCGCAGCTCTGCGGCGATCTGAACCGGGTGGAAGAATGGGTTAAGCCACTGGCCACTAGCGGTGAATTGCGCTTCCATACCGTAGGCGTCGGCAAGCCTGCCGACGTGCTTCTTAAACCTTTCTATGAAGTCCACCACGAACGCTACACGATCTACTGGGATCGGTGCCGCTGAGGGCCAGCATACGGGGCGAGGTTCGTCCCTGCACGAGAGCAAAAGGCCTGACTCGAGGGCGGAGTGCGCTTTATGGGCCAGCGTGACCAAGTAGGAATCCGTCCGCCCTCATTGGTCCAGCGTGCAGCCCCGATTCAGGCTCGAAAACATAAGTTTAATCCCATCCACTAATAAAAAACTACTTGACTTTTTGTACCGGTTTATTTTGTTTAAATACCGGTAATCTTCTGCTCATTATTGGCAATTATGAAGCTGTTGTGCTACCTAAAAGGCTTAAACTGGCTGCTGATCCTGACAGCCCTGGCCGTCCGGGCGCAGCCCGCTGACACGGTCCGTACCTACGTCGATGCGCAGGGCGTTTGGCGATGGACCGACACCGGAGCTGAGCTCGCCTTCTTTGGCGTCAACTATACGACGCCGTTTGCGCATGCTTACCGGGCACACCAGCAGCGGCGTGTGGATCTGCGACGGGCCATTGAGGCCGACGTCGCTCACCTGGCCCGCTTGCGCCTAAACGCCTTCCGCATCCATGTCTGGGATCGTGAAATTACAGATCAGAGAGGTAACCTTATCGAAAACGAACACCTGGACCTGCTGGATTACCTTATTGCTCGGCTGAAGGCACAGGGCATTGCCATTGTGCTTACCCCAATTGCCTGGTGGGGTACGGGCTATCCAGAACCGGATCCTAAAACCGGCGGTTTTTCAGATTATTACACAAAATGTCAGCTGACAGCCGATACCGTTGCTTGGCGTATTCAGGCCAACTACCTACAGCAGTTTATTCAGCACGTCAACCCCTACACCGGATTAGCCTATCGCGACGATCCCGACATTCTGGCCGTCGAAATCTTTAACGAACCATGTCACCGAACCGCAACCGATACCACTACCCTGTACATTAACACGCTTGTGTCGGCGCTTCGGGAAGCTGGACTGCGTAAGCCTATCTTTTATAACATCAGCGAAGGTTACCATGAAGCCCATGGACGGGCGGTCTGCGCCGCCGACGTGCAGGGGATTACCTTCCAGTGGTATCCAACGGGCTTGGTTCGCGGGCGAATGCTAGAAAGCAACATGCTACCTAACGTTGATCATTATGCCATGCCGCCGGCCGCCTTTCCTGAATGCCAGAACAAAGCCCGTCTGGTCTATGAGTTCGATGCGGCGGATGTGGGCGGTTCGTACTTATATCCGGCCATGGCGCGCAGCTTCCGGGCAGCCGGTTTCCAGTGGGCTACCCAGTTTGCCTATGATCCGCTGTTCATCGCCGATGCGAACACGGAGTATCCCACACATTACCTGAACCTGGTCTATACGCCTGCCAAGGCGCTTAGCCTAATGATTGCCGCTGAGGCGTTTCGGCAATTGCCGCGAGGCATCGCAACGGGCACCTATCCGGAGAGCGTCCGTTTCGGCCCGTTTCGTGTGGATGCTGCGCGGAATCTGAGCGAGATGGTAACCGATACCGTGTTTTATTACAGCAATACGACCAACACGCGCCCGCCGCATCCGGAACTGCTGCGGCACGTGGCCGGAGTGGGCAGTTCACCGGTGGTACGCTATGAAGGCAGCGGTGCCTACTTTCTGGATCGACTGGCGCCTGGCGTGTGGCGGCTGGAGGTGTATCCCGATGTATTTTGGATTCGGGATCCTTTCGGACGAACCGGTCTGCACCGGCCGGTGGCGCGCCTGGTGATGCGTGAGCGGTCTATGACAGTCCGATTGCCTGATTTGGGTACGCATTTTACCCTAACCCCCCTCAATCCCGGTAACCAACACCGGCCGGCCGTAGATGCAGGCACGTTCGGTATTCGTCCAGGCGTGTATCTACTGCGCGCCGCCCAGGTGGCATCCCCCGATTCAAGCTGGCTGCGACCGGTACCGTTTTACCTCCCACCGGTGCCGGATGCGGGTCTGCAGGTGTTGCACACGCCCCCTATCGAAATGGAGAGTGGCGATACGCTCTGGATACAGGTAGTGGCCGATGCGACGCCCGATTCGGTACGGCTCTATGTGCAGCGGCCTGGCTGGCGTGGTTTTGCCGTCGTGCGCATGGTACCGCTGGGTGGAGATCGCTACGGAGCGACGCTGCCGCCGTCGGTCGGGCAACCCGGGCTGCTAACCTATGCCGTTGCCGTGTACCTCAATGGCCGGGCGCACACCTTCCCAGCCGACGAATTGCGCGATCCTCAGGACTGGGATTTTTCAGGGCAGAAGTTTTGGCACGCGAAGCTAGTGGCTGCGGCAGCTCCGGTGGTGCTGCTTGATCCGTTGCGCGATGCCAAACGGCTGCTACTGCCCCGTTTGGGGCGTGGCTTTCGGTTTGCGGTTGAGCCGATCCCGACCGAAACGCCCGGGCATTGGGCGCTCCGGACGATGGCGTCGGGTCCGGATCCGGAAGTCCAAGGATTTGTGTTTCGGACTGAACTCCCCACCGGGCTACGCACGCGGCTGAATGCCCATCGTTGGACCCATTTGCGTTTGCGGGCACGGGCGCGTGAAGGAGTAGGTCGGCTCGAAGTGGCGCTCGTTGATTTAGATGGCGTAGCCTGGGCCACGACGCTAACGCTATCTGAGGAATGGCGGAACTTCCGGATTCCCCTCCAAGAATTGCAGCCTGTCGAACTGGCGCTGCTGCCCCGTCCTTATCCGCCTTTTCACCCTTATTTCCTAACGACAAAGCCGCCCGCAGACCACGTCGATCCGGCTCGGTTAGACGGACTTCAGTTTCGCGTGTCTGCCGTTCAGGATGCGCTGGCTTTTGAGATTGCCTGGGTAGCGCTGGAGCGGTAAGAAGGGGTTTAGATCGTCACGCGTTGTCGTTTTGGGAAACCGGTGGGATCGGGAGCGAGGCCATTTCCGGCCAGACAGGACCGGCCTCAACATTGTGATCCAGCAAATAAAAAGCCGGGAGTTTGCCAAAGGCGTCCTTATAGCGTTGACTGACATAGGCGCGCAAGGTCTCCACGGCCCTTCGACGCGTCAGTACAACCACGCAGCCGCCAAAGCCGGCGCCGGTCAGGCGGGCGCCCAGCACATCTTCGATCTGGCGTGCTGCATCGACAATCAGATCCAGTGCCGGAGAGCTGACTTCGTAGAGGTCACGCAGACTGTCGTGCGAGGCGTTCATGCACTGACCAAAGGCCTCCAGGCGTCCTTGCGCTAAATCGGATACAGCTTGCAACACGCGCTGGTTTTCTTCTACTACGTGGCGGCAGCGGCGCCAGATCGTTGGGGTGGGCCGGTTGGGGTGGGCCCAGAGCAGCTTGGGCGAAACGTCGCGGAGCGTGCGAATGGCGGGGTCGACGCTTCGGAAAAAGGCTACGCCAGCCTCGCATTCAGCCCGGCGCTTGTTATAGTGCGAGCTGGCCAGCGTTCGGGGCATCCGACTGTCGATAACTACAAATATCCAGTCGCTTAGCCGTGCCGGTACGTGGCGATAGGCTAAGGTGCGGCAGTCTAAAAACAGGGCGTGGCCTGCCCGACCCAGCCGAGAAGCAAACTGGTCCATAATGCCGCAGTGTACCCCAACGTAGGTGTGTTCGACGTATTGGCATAGCTGGGCAGCTTCTTCACCAGACAGGGCAAAGCCGAATAGGCTCTGGAGCGTTATCAATGTGGCCACTTCCAAGGCAGCCGAGGAGCTCAACCCAGAACCCAGGGGAACGTCTCCATAGAGTAAGCCCTCAAATCCGCAAGGAAGCAAGCCGCGGCGATGCAGTTCGGCAACGACTCCCCCAACGTAGTGTACCCAACGGGTGCCTTTGCCTGGCGGGGTGTCCGGTGAAAAAGTCGCCCATTCCTCAAAATTCAGGGAATAGAGACGAATGGTATGATCCGAGCGAGGACGGGCTGCCACGTAAACAGCCTGAGCCAGCGTCATGGGCAACACAAAGCCCTCGTTGTAGTCGGTGTGGTCGCCAATTAGGTTGACCCGACCCGGGGCGCGTGCAACCGTAACGTGCTCGGTGTCGCCAAAGAAATGTCGAAAAGCCGTTAGGAGCTGGTCGAGGATGGTTTCTGTTTGGAGTGAACGTGCCATACCGGTGCAGGGCGCCTGTCGGGTTACCAGAAGAGGAAATAAAGCAAAGCCGTCAGCGCTACAATGCCTGCGCCTAGCCAGCGTAGGCGAGGGTTGGTCTCCATGGAGATGGGCGGCGTGTCAGGCAGTTGAGGAGGTTCAGGCAAGGGTTTTAGCTTCGTAACCACCAGCATAAAGGCAGACAGTATCAGAAACGTGATCATCATATGATGCAAGAAGGCTACATGGGGCAGCTTCCAGAGCAAAAAGCCGTAGACTGGAATACCCAGGAGCATGGCACCAATAGCGGCTTCCGGCGGCGTGCGCTTTGAAAAGAGGCCAAACAGAAAGGCGGCTGTAATGCCGGGCGAAATAAATCCCCAGAACATCTGGATGTACTGAAAGACACTGCCGGTTTGCGCCACCACTGGAGCCCACAAACAACCAAATAGCATAAAGGCGGCTGTAGCCAGGCGGCCCACGGTTACCAGTTGCCGTGGTGGGACCTGTCCGCGCTTCCAGTGGCGTTGGTATAGATCGACGGTAAAGATGGTCGCTGCAGAATTGAGCAGGGCGGCCAGCGTGCTCATGACCGCGCCCATGAGGGCGGCCAGCATAAACCCCCGGATCCCAATTGGGACCAGCTCCCGAATTAAAATGGGGTAGGCCTGATCGGGTTGGGCAACCTGGTTGGGGTAAAGCAGCGCAGCCATGATGCCGGGAAATACGATAATGAACGGGATGAGCAACTTGAGCAAAGCGGCCAGTAGGATGCCTTTTTGGCCCTCTTCGAGGCTACGGGCTCCTAGCGTGCGTTGCGTGATGAACTGGTTCAAACCCCAATAGAACAGGTTGGGAATCCACAAACCCCCAATGAAGACCGCTACCCAGGGCATTTCCGGATGATTCCAAGGCAGCACCGTGTGGAGCTTGCCGCCTGCCTGCTCAAAAAACACTTCCACCCCTCCAAGAGCCTGAAAGCCGAGCACCGTCACCAGTAGGCCACCCAGCAAGAGCATAATGCACTGGAGCATTTCAGACCACGCGACCGCTTTTAACCCCCCATAAATCGTGTACAGTCCGGCTAAGAGTCCAATAATCCAGATCCCTTTGAGCGTGCTAATGCCAAATATGGCCTCTATTGCCAGGGCTCCGGAGTAGAGTACCGTGGCCAACGCGACAAACACGTAGGCCAGCATCATAAAAACCGTCATCACCGTGCGGGCAGTAGTGTTATAGCGATACTCCAAATACTCCGGCATGGTGTAAATGCCTGCCCGCAAAAACTTGGGCAAAAAGAAAAAGGCCACCAGCACCAACGTAACGGCCGCCATCCATTCGTAGCTGGCAATAGCCAGACCCAGCTCAAAGCCACGTCCGGCCATCCCCACGAAGTGCTCTGTAGAGATATTTGCGGCAATCAGCGAAAACCCGATAATGCCCCAGCTCAGTTTACGCCCTGCCAAGAAATAGTCTTCGCCTGTTTCTTCTTTGCGCGATGCATAGAGCGAAATGCCGATAACTACCGCGGTAAACAAGGCAAAAGCGATCCAATCCAGCCAGATAAACATCGCCCATTTAGGTTAAGCAGTGGTCAAGGATTGTCCAGTACGATAGGGTATTTCTGGAAGCCTACGAAGTCGTTTGGCTGCCGCTTCCGGCGTTAAATCACGCTGCGGCATGGCCAGCATTTCGTAGCCCACCATGAATTTGCGGATCGTGGCCGAGCGCAAAAGTGGCGGATAGAAGTGCAGGTGGAGATGCCACTCGGGATGGGGCTGTCCGTCGGTCGGCGCCTGATGAAAACCGGCCGAGTATGGGAAGGACACCTGAAAAAGATTATCGTAGCGCACCAGCAAGCGTTTGAGGAGGTCGGCCAGACCATCACGTTCGGCTTCGGTGAGCTCAAGCAAGCTGGGGACGGGACGGCGGCTGACTACAAGGGTTTCAAAAGGCCATACGGCCCAGAAGGGGACCAGCGCGACAAAATGGGTATTTTCGCAAACGATCCGTTGGCCTAAGCGTAACTCAAGGGCCAAGTAATCCCCAAGTAGCGTGCGTCCGCTGCGCTCGTAGTAGGCTTGTTGCTGCTGCGTTTCTTTGAGGGGTTCATTGGGGATTGTTTCCTGGGCCCAGATTTGGCCATGAGGATGGGGATTGCTGCAGCCCATAAGTTTGCCTTTGTTTTCAAAGATTTGCACGTACCGAATTTCCGGAAAGCTGCCCAGTTCGGCATACTGGGCCGTCCAGATGTCGACCACGCGCCGAATGGCTGAGGGGTCCATTTCCGCCAGCGTAAGGTCATGCCGTGGCGAAAAACACACAACGCGGCAGATGCCGCGCTCGGCATGGGCTTCCAGCAAATGACCTATGGTTTCCGCTACTGAAGGCACCTCAAAGGTAAGGGCAGCAAAGTCGTTATCAAAAACGAACGGTTCCGTATAGGGGGGATTACGCCGACCGCCGGCGCGCTCGTTACCCGGGCACAGGGAACAGGCAGGATCATAAGCTGGACGGGTTTCTACAGGCATGGGCTCAACTTGCCCTTGCCAAGGGCGCTGGGTGCGATGCGGCGACACCAGCACCCACTCGCCTGTCAGCAAATTGCGCCGTCGATGCGGATAGTTTGCCAGCTGCACCGTCACTTTGATCGAATTAGTTCTTTTTGAACCGGTATATATCTTATTTTGAACGATAAACTAAGCGTTGATGCATACACCTCCAAAAGACGCGTGTCAAGCTTGCGTGAAAATTATCGGAACGGTGTTGGGTTTGCTTGCAGGTCTACTTTGGGCCGCTACTGGGCATGGAGCTACGGGGAAACGGCTTTTTCATCGCGTCGTTGACCGCGCATTTGGTAAGGAGGGATTAACCGGAAGGAAGCTATGTATTCTACGCTGCAAACGGTCGGGTTATTGATCTTGTCGAACATATTCATGACGTTTGCCTGGTACGGGCATCTACGGCATTTGGGCGATCAGCCTTGGTATGTGGCCGTGCTCGTGAGCTGGAGTATCGCCCTGTTTGAATACATGCTGCAGGTACCGGCCAACCGCATCGGGTTCACCGTGCTGAACCTGGCCCAGCTTAAAATCCTGCAGGAAGTGATCACGCTCAGTGTGTTCATGCCCTTCGCCGTCTTCTACATGAATCAGCCGATCCGGCTGAACTACCTCTGGGCCGCCCTGTGCCTGTTGGGAGCCGTGTACTTCATCTTCAAAAGCTGAGCGGCTTCCCGCTAGCACAGGTCGGATTGCTTTTCTCTATGACTTCTGATATATTACTGATGTTTGAACTGGTGATTCGGAAAAACAAAGGCTTACATGGAGACACGTGGAGCGAACTGGCAAGGCGTTTTTCCCGCTGTAACGACGCCGTTTACCGAGGATGACCGCGTGGACGTGTCTGGCCTGCACCGACTGGTGGATTTTCTCATCGAAGGCGGCGTGGACGGGCTGATCATGCTGGGGACGCTGGGCGAGGGCAGCGTGCTGAGCCCGGAGGAAAAAGAACAGGTGCTGCGGGAGGCCCTGGCGGCGGCCGACGGACGCGTGCCTGTGCTGGCCGGTGTGGCCGAGACGACCACGCGCGCGGCCTGTCGCTTTGCTGAGCGGGCGGCTGCGCTGGGCGTGCAGGGCTTCATGGCACTCCCGGCGTTGCTCTACAACGCGCTTCCGCACGAAACGCTGGCCCACTTTCGAACGCTGGCGCGGGCGACCGAGCTTCCCCTGATGCTCTACAACAATCCGGTGCTCTACGGGGTGGACGTGACGCCCGAGATAGTCGCGGAGCTGGCCGACGAGCTGCATATTGTGGCTGTCAAGGAATCGTCGGAAGACGTGCGGCGCATCACGGACATCCGCGTGCACACGGGCGACCGCTACCGACTCTTCGTGGGCGTGGACGATCTGGTGCTGGAAGGGGTGGCCGCCGGTGCCGACGGTTGGGTGGCCGGGCTCGCCAACGTCTTCCCGCGCGAGAGCGTGGCGCTGTTTCGGCTGGCGCGGGGGGGACGGCTTGACGAAGCGCGGCAGCTTTACCGCTGGTTCATGCCGCTGCTGCACCTGGATGCCTCGCCGCAGCTGGTACAGCACATCAAGCTGGCGCAGGCCATGGTGGGCGTGGGTAGCGAGCACGTGCGGCCGCCCCGTCAGCCGCTGCAGGGTGCGCAGCGCCAAGCCGTGGCAGCGATTATCCGCAAGGCGCTGGATACTCATGCAGCTATCAAAGATTTGCTTTGACGCTGACAGAACAAAAAGCCATGCAACCGAAAACTTACGGACACTTCATCAACGGCGAGTGGGTGATCGGCTCTGAAACCTTCCCGAACGTCAATCCTTCTGACACGCGAGACATTATCGGGCATTACGCGCAAGGTACGGAGGCCGACGTGAAAGCAGCTGTCGAAGCAGCCCTAGCAGCTTTTCCTCGCTGGGCGGCTTCGACGCCCCAGGAACGCTTCGACGTGTTGGATCGGGTGGGTAGCGAGATTCTGGCCCGCGCCGAGGAGCTGGGCACGCTCCTGGCCCGCGAAGAAGGCAAGACGCTGAAGGAGGCCATTGGCGAGGTGAAGCGGGCCGGACAGATTTTCCAGTTTTTTGCGGGCGAGGCGCTTCGGATGAGCGGCGAGCACCTGCGTTCGGTGCGCCCCGGCGTGGAGATCGACCTGATCCGGGAGCCGGTTGGTGTGGTGGGACTCATCACACCCTGGAATTTTCCCATCGCCATTCCGGCCTGGAAGGTAGCTCCGGCGCTGGCCTATGGCAACACGGTAGTGCTAAAGCCGGCCGAGCAGGCGCCGGCCAGTGCCTGGGCGCTGGCAGAAGTTCTGTCGCGGGCCGGCTTGCCGCCGGGCGCCTTTAATCTGGTGCTGGGAGCTGGCACGGTGGGCGCTGCGCTGGTAGCACAGCCGGGCGTCTCGGCCATTAGCTTCACAGGCTCACGTGAAGTCGGGCGCCAGGTAGCCGAAGCGTGTGCTCGGCGCATGATTCGCATGCAGGTGGAGATGGGTGGCAAGAATCCGCTCGTGGTGCTGGACGATGCGCCCCTGGAGGCAGCCGTCGAGGCAGCCGTGAACGGTGCGTACTTTTCGGCCGGGGAGCGCTGCACGGCTTCCAGCCGGCTGATCGTCACGGAGGGCATCTACGAGCGCTTCCGCGTGGCGCTGTTGGAGCGCATCCGGCAGCTCCGGGTCGGGCCGGCGCTGGATCCAAGCACCCACATCGGGCCGGTCATCGACGAGGCGCAGCTGCAGCGCATTCTGCATTACATTGAGCTGGGGCAGCAGGAAGGTGCCGTGCTGGCCTGTGGGGGGCAGCGCCTGGAGCTGGAAACGCCGGGGTTTTACCTGGCACCCGCGCTGTTTGACGAGACGGACAACCGCATGACGATCAACCGGGAGGAAATCTTCGGGCCGGTGGCCGCGCTCATTCGCGTGCGCGACTATGAAGAGGCGTTGGCGGTGGCGAACGACACGGACTACGGACTTTCGGCAGGGATTTTCACACGCTCGCTCAGGTATGCCCACCACTTTCGCCGCCACGTGCAGGCCGGTACCGTGATGGTCAACCTTCCGACGGCCGGGCTGGACTATCACATTCCGTTCGGCGGGCACAAGGCGTCCGGCTACGGACCGAAGGAGCAGGGTCGCTATGCGCAGGAATTCTATACGGTAGTCAAGACCTGCTACGTCGCACCGGAGATCACCTGAACCATGAACGTAAAACGTGCAAATCTGGCCGATCGGGCCTACGAAGCGCTGGAGCACCGCATCGTGACGCTGCAACTGGCCCCGGGCACGATCGTCACCGAAAAGGAGCTGATTCAGGAAGTCGGTCTGGGACGCACACCGCTTCGGGAAGCGGTGCTCCGGCTGGCTCAGGAGCAGCTGGTGACCGTGCTGCCCCGCAAAGGTATCTACATCTCGGAGATCAACCTGACCGATCAGCTGGCCGCGCTGGAGGTGCGATGGGAACTGGACCGGCTGATGGCGCGGCGAGCGGCCCGACTGGCGCGGCCGCAGGAACGCATCCAGTTTGCAGAGCTGGCACAGACGATGCACCGAATCACCGAGCCTGATCTGGACATTTTCATGCAGCTGGACCGGTTGTTTGACCTTCTGGTCGAGAAAGCCTGCCATAACCGGTTTGCCGTGCGCGCAGCGAGGCCGCTGCACACGCTGAGCCGGCGTTTCTGGTATGCCTATCACCACGAAGGTGATTTAGAAGAGGCGATTCAGCTCCACGCGCATCTAATGGAGCAGATCGCTGAAGGCAAGGTGGAGGCGGCAGATGCAGCGGCTGGCGAACTGGTGGATGCGATGCAACGCTTTGCGCAACGCGTACTGCAACAAACCATCTCACCCTGAGCTTAAAGCCATGAGAAGCACCGTTTTGCTGATCCTGCTTATCGGACTATTGGGGGCCTGCCGGCCGGCATCGGATCCGGCGGCGCGATTCCGCGCACTACTGGATGAAAGCTGGGCCTTTTTGCTTCAGGAAGACCCGCTTACGGCAACCTATGTCGGCGTGCATACCTACGACGATCGGTTGCCATCGATGACGCCGGCCGATTTAGCCCGGCGCGACGCTTTCTGGGCACGGGTTGAGCAGCAACTGGAGACCATTGATCCGGCCCGGCTTCCTGAAGACGACCGCATCACCTATGACATCTTTCGTCACTGGCTGACGCATCAGCGCGCGGTTTATCGCTTCCGGGGTTATCTAATTCCCATTACGTCTGACGGTGGGTTTCATCTCAGGCTGGGCCGCCTACCTGAGTGGTTGACGCTGCGCACCGAAGCAGCCTACCGCAACTACCTGGCGCGGCTGGAAGCTGTGCCGACTTACATGGCACAGCACATCGCGCTGATGCGTGAAGGGCTACGGCAGGGCATTACGCAGCCCAAGGTCGTGCTGCAGGACTACACAGCAACCATCGCAGGCTACATTGTAGCGGATCCTGCTCAGAGCGTGTTTTTCCGACCCTTTCAGGAACTCCCAGCGATGATGCCGGACTCAGTGCGGCAAGAGCTGCGGGCAGCAGCGCTGCAGGTGATTCAGGAGCGGGTAATTCCGGCCTATCGGGACTTCCTGCGATTTATGGAAACGGAATACATTCCCAATGCGCGGACAACTACTGCACTTTCGGCGATCCCAGACGGGCGGGCCTACTATGAATACCTGGTGCGCTACTACACTACACTGGACCTGAGGCCGGAGGAGGTGCACGAAATCGGTCGCCAGGAAGTGGCGCGCATTCGTGCGGAGATGGACTCGGTTATGCGCAGCACCGGCTTCCAGGGGAGTTTCCAGGAGTTTCTGCAGTTTCTCCGGACCGACCCGCGCTTTTATGCACGTTCCGCTGACGAGCTGCTGCGTGAGGCGGCCTGGATCGCCAAGCAGATGGATGGGCGTCTGCCCGCGCTATTTCATGTGCGCACGTTGCCCCGCCAGCCTTATGGAGTGGCACCGGTCCCTCCCCACCTGCAGCCCCGCTACACCAGCGGCCGCTACATTCTAGCCCCACCGGAGTCGCGCACGGGGGCTTACTACTGGGTCAACCCCTATCCGTTAAACGGAAGGCCACTTTACGTACTAGAGGCGCTGACGCTGCACGAGGCTGTGCCCGGGCACCATCTGCAGCATGCCATGCGCCAGGAACGCACCGACGTGCACCCCTTCCGAAGGTGGGTATCATTTTCAGCCTTTGGGGAAGGTTGGGCGCTCTACGCTGAGAAGCTGGGCAAGGAGGTGGGTTTTTATACCGACCCCTATCGAGAGTTCGGTCGCCTGACCTACGAAATGTGGCGGGCCTGTCGCCTGGTGGTCGATACCGGATTGCATGCGCTGGGATGGACACGACAGCAGGCCATTGACTACATGGCTGCCCATACGGCGCTTTCGCTGCATGAAATCACGACCGAAGTGGATCGCTACATCAGCTGGCCGGGGCAGGCGCTGGCGTACAAGATGGGCGAATTAACGATCTTGCGATTGCGCCGAGAAGCCGAAAGGCGGCTGGGCTCGCGCTTCGACCTTCGTGATTTTCACGAGGTCGTATTGCGGCAGGGCGATCTGCCGCTTGGTACGCTCCAGCGTCTGGTTGAAGCCTACATCGAACAAACGGCGAAGTGATGGCGCGCTACACGTTTTTTTGCATTGATGCGCATACCTGCGGCAACCCGGTGCGCGTGGTTGTGGGTGGGGCCCCGCAATTGCAAGGAGACACGATGGCAGAGAAGCGATTGGACTTCATGGCACGCTACGACTGGATTCGCACCGGGCTGATGTTTGAGCCGCGTGGGCACGACATGATGTCGGGCAGCCTGCCTTATCCAAGCCGACGGCCGGACTGCGACATCGGGCTGGTCTTTATCGAAACAAGCGGTTGCCTGCCCATGTGCGGCCACGGGACCATCGGGACGGTCACCGTGCTGCTGGAGTACGGGCTTGTGCGTCCTCGCACGGAAGGCGTGGTGGCGCTGGAAGTACCTGCGGGTCGCATAGAAGCCTATTACAAAAAGACAGGGGAGTATGTTGAATCCGTTCGGATCGTCAATGTGCCTTCGTTCCTTTACGCCGAAGGGCTTCGAGTGGACTGTCCGGACCTGGGTGAGCTAACGGTGGACGTAGCTTACGGCGGCAACTTCTACGCCATTATCGAACCACAGGAGCATTATCCGGGGCTGGATAGCATTTCGGCGCTGGACATCCTGCGCTGGAGTCCGGTGATTCGGGAACGCCTGAATGCAGCCCATCGCTTTGTGCACCCCGAAGACCCCCGCATTGCAGGGCTTAGCCATGTAATGTGGACGGGACCGCCGCATCATCCTGAAGCACATGCCCGTAATGCTGTCTTTTACGGCATGAAAGCCATTGACCGCTCCCCTTGCGGGACGGGTACTTCGGCACGCATGGCGCAGCTTTACGCAAAAGGAAAGCTGGGCGTAGGGGATACCTTTGTGCACGAGAGCATCATCGGCAGTTTGTTTATCGGGCGCGTCGAAGCTGCAACGCAGTTGGGAGACTTCCCCGCCATGGTTCCCAGCGTCGAAGGGTGGGCCCGGGTGACCGGATGTAACACGATTTTCATCGACGAGCGCGACCCTTACTGTCACGGATTTCAAGTACTTTAAGGACCAAACAGGTCGCCCAAGGTAACCAGTCGGTCGACGGATATGTCTTCTGTTGTGATTGTAGGCGGCGGCGCCATTGGGCTGGCTTCCGCTTTTTTTCTGCAACAACGCGGTGGTTTTTCAATTACGGTCGTCGATCAGGGGCCGATTGGCGATGGCTGTTCGTATGGAAATGCGGGTTTTATCAGCCCCAGTCATGTAGTGCCGCTGGCAGCGCCGGGTGTGATCGGTAAGGGGTTGCGTTGGCTGCTGGATCCAGAGAGTCCATTCTATATCCGGCCTCGTTGGGACCTGGAGCTGTTTCGGTGGCTCTGGCTTTTCCGACGTTCGGCTACCAAGGCCCACGTAGCCCGAAGCGCTCCGGTACTGCAGGGGTTGTTGGAACGAAGCCGTGAACTGACGGCTCAGGTGCAAGAAACAATAGGCGATTTTGAGTTTCGGCGGGATGGCTTGCTGATGCCGTTTCAAAGTCAGGAAGGACGGCAGGAGTGCGAAGAACTGGCCCGCGAAGCAGAGCGACTGGGCATGGCGCATGAGTGGATTCCAGCCGATCGGCTGGCGGAGCTGGCCGGGACCGAAGTGCAGGCCCAAGGTGGGCTATTTTTCCCTGGTGATGCTCATCTGCGTCCTGATCGGTTTACGGCTGCCCTGCATCGCTACCTGGAAAGGCAGGGCGTGCAATTTTTGCCGGAGACGCCGGTGACCGGTTTAGAACGTCGCGGGTCGCAGATAATCGGCGTGCAGACCCCTAAGGGAACGCTTGCGGCCGAGCAGGTCGTGGTGGCAACTGGGGCCTGGTCGCCTGCGCTGGTGCGGGCCGTCGGGTACCGGTTGCCGTTGCAGCCGGCCAAGGGCTACAGCCTGACGTTTATCCCGTCTCCAGCGGCAGTGCCTCGGCGGCCGCTGCTGCTGACCGAGACCAAGGTGGCAGTGACCCCGTTTCGGGAGATGTTCCGGCTGGCCGGAACGCTGGAGTTGGCCGGGATGGAGTTGGCTGTACGCCCCTTAAGGGTACAGGCGATTTACCGGGCGGCCGGTCGCTATCTGCCCACCCTTCAGCTGCCTTCCATAGAGCAGGCTAAGATTTGGGTGGGCCTGCGGCCTTGCACCCCCGATGGACTTCCGGTAGTGGATTGGGTGCCAGGCACCGATAACCTGCTATTGGCTACTGGGCATGCTATGCTGGGCATTTCACTGGCAGCGGTTACCGGTGAACTGGTGGCGGCTTTGCTCATGGGTAAGCGACCTGAGCTCGATATCACGCCGCTCCGAGCAGATCGTTGGGGATAGGGAACACTTAATCTACGTTGCATAAAGCCGATTTTATAACGTAGCGGCAAGAAGACAGCAGCTCATGATGCCGTTATCCTCGATGTCCTTTCCCTCAAGCCAGGAGGCTTTACGGTTTGAAGCGCCCGGATGCTACCGCTCGCTGGCGTTTCAGGAACTGCTGGCAAGGCATCCAGAGGTACTGGAACTCTACGCTCAGCACGTTGAAAAGCGACCGCAATCGGCTGCTTATCAGGAGCGCTGTCTCCAACAGATTCCGGCCATAGCGCGATGGCTTGAGCGAGAACTTGCCGCCGACGGGCGCTTAGGGTTGTGTGCTTTAGTCAGCGCCATCCTGAGTCGGCTATTGGATGAGCTGGGGATCTGGAATTACATCGTTGCCGGCGGCTGCGTTATCACGTTTATCCCAGCTGATATGCGTCCGCGCTATTTCTATGTGTTTGATTTGCAGCATGTCGAAGTGCCGCACGCTTGGGTCGTTGCCCCGCCTTTTTGGGTGATTGATTTAACATTGCGGCAGCAGCGCTATACAGGGGATGAGGGAGAGCGTATTCCGGTTCCTGTGCTGAGTCGACGTGCGCAGCCGGCGGCTGTTATGCCTGAGGAAGTCTGCGCCCCGGCCTTGCTTCAAGGGTTGCAATTGCGGGGTATTCCACGAGAACGGCTACTGCGTCAGGTATTTCCGGAATTTTGGCGTTTCCAGCAATTTTTCCCTTCGCGTGTGGTGGCGTTGCCGACCGTGCGTTTAAAATACATTCCTGCCCGCTTGTTGTTGCCGCCTTGGCAGGCAGAATGGGAAACAATGCCGTTGCTAAACGGCAAGTCGTTTCGTCAGCTACATGCGCAGCTTGAAGCCCATCTGCAGGCCTGAAGCTCAGACGATAGATTCGAGAAGCAGCATGCGCACGGCCTGTACCCAGCCTTCAGGACCGATGGCCGGGATGCGTACTAAACCTGGCACGTCAAGCGAGGCCCAGCTTCCGTTGGGCTGTTGCACTAAAAACGGCCGATCTACGGCACGGAGCATGGGGGCATCGTTGGGGCTATCGCCGATGCCGATGGTCATTACCGCGCCATAATGCTTCTGGTAAAGCTGCGTAAGTAGGCGAACGGCCTGCCCTTTATCTGTTCCTGCTCCAACAATGGTATGTAGGCGTCCGCCGGCAAAGCAAACCAAATTGTGGGCAGCTAAAGCCGTGTTGAACTGCTGCCAATGGCTGGGGTCGAACTGCACCACAATAGTCTCGCTGTACTCTCGGCGCATGGCGCGACGGGCAGCTTCTATGCTTAGACCGGTAAGTTGCGCAACCCGCTCTACCGTGAGGTCGGCGTAGCCCAAAAAGTGTAGCCCCGTTTCCTGGCGAATGCGGTGCAGCGCCCGGCGAATTTCGGCTGCCGATCGGCCCAGCACCATGACCTCGAAATGGGACCCGCGGCGTTGTCCTATGGGAGAAAGGCCAAAATAGCCTGTAGGGATATAAATAGCTGCTCCGTTTTCCACAATGAAGGGATCACGCACATGCAACAGACGCTGGTAAAAGCGTTGCTCTGCACGCGTTTTGGAAGAACAAAAAACGACGGGAATGCCTTGTTGCGTCAAAGTACGCAAAACTGTCGCTGCCGGACCGGGCTCGTAGGTGTGCAGGTCTAACAGCGTCCCATCCAGATCAGAAAAAATAATCGGAAAGGGAGGACTTTCAGGTCTCATGGGGAAGGATAAAGGTTGAGGGCCTATTCCCTTTGGCGGGGGCCGCAACAGACTGTGGCAAACGTCGGCGAAGCACTGGCATTTGGGAAAAGGCTTCTAACTGCTCTGCATAGGGAGCGAGCAACAGGGCATTACGGAAAGCCTCTAAGTTTACGTGTAGCAGTGAAGGGTAAATGCGGGGTGGGGGTGGCTCTTCGCCTTTGGCGAGAATGCCTCGCCGATACAGCTCGCGCAGCACCTCGCGTTTGATGGGTTCTGGGCAAATGCGGGAGTGATAGATTACCTGCAACGCTGCAAAGATCATCTCATCGATATGCGCTTCACCCTTGGATTCATGCAAATGGGGATTGCGTGACTCGATTTGGAAAAGGTTGACTTGATGCTGCATCACTTCGGGATGGGTGCTTTCGATCACGCCGCCATATTTTTCCAACAGGTCGATATAGTGGTAAGGTTCAATAGCATATCCCGTGGCGTAGTCCAGTAGCATAGCCAAATCCATCGTCAGGGCATGCTCGCCGGCATTACCTGTCCGAACCACCTCCGTTTCAAATCCTGTATAGTAGCTAATCAGCTGGTTGAGAAAGCGGTTTGTTACTACCGACGTGCGGCCATATTTAGCAAAGAAGAGCTGCGATTGTACTACTTTGGGTTTACTGTGCCAAACGATCCGCACCATAGTATAAGGCGAGTTGCTTAGTGCAAAACCTGCGGCATATTCATGTACGTACTCATAGACAGCTCCGGGAAAGTAATTGTCGGCGTCGATAAACCCGATGTAGCGCTTGTTTAGCAGCCGTGCTATTAAGGTAGCAACGATCATACCTTCGGCCTTTCCATCGGCTATGCGTTCCGTTTCATCGAGGATGTAGGGATAGCCAGCTTCGGCCAGGGCGCGCGCTAAGAAGGGATCTTTTTGATGAATGAGCAGCAGCCGCTTTTGGGTAAAGCGCGACCACGTTTCGATAGCGTCGCGTTCCATTTTGAAGCGGTCAACGGGTGTCCGCCGACTGTTGGAAATGACGATAATGGTACATTGATGGGGAATGCCAAAGAGCACACCTTCGAGCAGTTTGAGCCGCTCATCCCGGATGGGCACCACAATGGCCATGTCGCGCTCAATTTCATAGAGCGTTTCGTAAGGAAGGTTTTGAATAACACTGTTTTCGGCAGCTGGGGCATCCTGGCGTAAGCCAGAGTCCAGTTCGTAAACTTTCTGAACGCCGAAAATACGATTAGCACCAAAGCGTTCTGCCTCGCGGGGAATTTCGATGCGCATGCGTATCAGTTGGGTTGATGAACGAAAACCTAAGGGGTTATAGGCGGGCAAATCCAACGGCGAAGCAGTTCCCCTAGAAAAACGGTCTACCCTAAGGTATAGGTTCCAAAATGTACAAATTGCTTTTCAACAAGTCGGTAACGAGATCGGCCTGAACGAAAGGCGCCTGCTGGCTGTATAACGGATGGCCAAAGAGCGGAAACCGTAGCAGCGAAACGATGACTGCCCTTCGTTTTGAAAAAATACACGATTACCTGTGGGAGATTCCCAAGTCGGGCGGCATGCAGGTGCCGGCGCGCATCTATGCCAGCGAGAAAATCTTACAGGAGCTTGAGGAAGATCAAGCACCGCAGCAGGCTGTCAACGTAGCGCACTTGCCAGGTATTGTCAAGTACGCACTGGCCATGCCGGACATCCATTGGGGTTATGGCTTCCCGATTGGTGGTGTGGCTGCTTTTGATCTGGAGGAAGGGGTAGTCTCGCCGGGTGGGGTAGGCTATGATATCAATTGTGGTGTGCGGTTACTGGCCAGCCGATTGCATTACGAGGAAGTAGCACCGCATTTGGAGCGTCTTGTAGAAATCCTCTTCCGACGTGTGCCCACCGGCGTAGGCGCTTCGGGTGCCCTCAAAGTTTCGAAGCAGGAGCTCCGGCGTGTGGCCATCGAAGGGGCGTACTGGGCTGTGCGGCAGGGCTTTGGGACAGAAAGCGATCTGGAGTGCATTGAGGAAAATGGCCGAATTGAAGGGGCCGATCCGGCTGCTGTTTCGGAGCGCGCCTATGAGCGTGGTGCAGAACAGCTCGGCACGCTGGGTTCGGGTAATCATTTCTTAGAGGTGGGCTATGTAGCACAGATTTATGATGATGCAGCAGCGCAAGCTATGGGACTATTTCTCGGCCAGGTAACTGTCATCATCCATACCGGTTCGCGCGGTTTTGGCTATCAGATTTGCGACGATTACCTGGCGGTTATGGATCGGGCATTGTCCAAATACTCCATCCGGTTGCCAGACCGCCAGTTGGCCTGTGCTCCGCTGCGTTCCCCAGAAGGCCAGCAGTATCTGGCCGCTATGCGGTGTGGGATTAACTTTGCCTTTGCCAACCGTCAGATCATTGCCCACAATACCCGCAAAGCGTTTGCAGAAGCTTTAGGTATGCGTGAAGAGGAAATTGGCCTACGTACCGTCTATGAGGTGGCCCACAATATTGCTAAAATTGAAGAGCATGTGGTAGATGGTCAGCGTCGCCCGGTATGCGTGCACCGCAAAGGAGCCACGCGGGCATTCCCGCCAGGTCACCCCCAAATTCCTGCAGCTTATCGAGGTATTGGGCAGCCTGTGCTGATTCCGGGCGACATGGGGCGTTACTCGTACGTGCTAATTGGTACGAAGCAGGCCATGGAAGAAACGTTTGGCAGTACGTGCCATGGTGCAGGCCGTCAGCTGAGCCGAACGAAAGCTAAAAAAGTGGCCGGTGGCCGACGTATTGCCGACGAGTTGCGCAAGCAGGGCATCATTGTGCGCGGCGCCAGCATCCGCACGATTAACGAAGAGATCCCAGAGGCCTATAAAGATGTGGCAGAAGTAGTGGAAGTGTGTCATCGGGCCGGCATTTCACGCAAGGTCGCTCAACTCCGACCGCTGGGATGCATCAAAGGCTAAGGGGGCTTGCTTAAAAAGCGTAAGGGGATCTCCTTACGATGCTCCCTCATCCCGACTTCCGAAGCAGGACGGGTCGATCACCCCCTGCGCTAAAGAAAAGCAAATCCCCCTGCGGAATCAATCGTTTAGAACGTCACACGGTAGTGACCTGATTTAACTGGGACATTCAGAATAATATTCATAGCGAGGTAACACCTCAACGAGTACATCAACAAGTAGGCGGGGATTGGGTGTTCGACTCATCACGGCGCAATAAGACCCAGCCTCCTTTTTTGCTTCTTGGAATCTAGAGGCAGTACAACCCACTCCCCTCTCTAAACCAGCACCCATACAACGTTTCTGGGCAGGTGCGATCCAGGCCTAGAACACGATTGGACCGGTATCCTGACCGCTTCGATAGAAGTACACAAATTGCAGGATGCGCTTATGCGCTGGCGGAGTGACGTCGTAATCCAACCGATTATCTAACCAAACACGCATGCGCAAATTGTCGCTTTCTGGGGTATAGCGCTCCACGCGGATAAAAATTTGGCGGGTTTGGCTGATATCGAAACTCTTATCCAACGGAATAGTGGGTTGGGTCGTATCAGCTTCTAGCAACACCACAATCAACGTATCCCGCGCGGTCAGATCCCCCGGTTCGTAGATGGGCTCACGTTTGGCTAGAAACTTGACCGAGGTGACCAATTGGAGCTGGGCCGATGCGTTGCCATCTATACGCAGCCGTACCGACCTAGGGGCTTGATGATTTAAAAGATTACACCCCCCCAACAGGGTCAAAACCGTCCCAATAACGAAAAATGCTCGCATACCCTTTAACTTCTCCTTAATTATAAAAAGAACTTCCGGGTATCACACCGCAAGCAAGGTGTGATACCCGGAGACCGACTGCTCTCTGTAGCTCTCAGGTTATCTTACAAGCGGGTTTGCACGACGCTCACTGATCGTGATCGGGAAGAATGCTCCAGGCTTATAATAACCCGCAATCCATTCTCTCGGATATTGCTGGAACCGATAATGATCAGCCAAGCGCCGCCCCTGGAGGAACAGGTTAACGCGCCGCGTGTGAATCAACATATCCCGCGCGGGAATCTGACCTGTATAAGATGAAAGTCCGTCCAGGCTTCGGATCGCGTTAATTTGATTTTGGAACTCTGCTATATCGTTTCGGGCTAGCGCAGCCTCGGCCAAGATCAGATGCATCTCACGTCGGGAAACCACAGTCATAGGAGCATAACGTTCAGCTATGGTAAACTCCGTGATCTCCCTTTCAAGTTTGGGGTCAACTCTGTTGTCAATAGGGTCAAGCAACTTGACGGAGGCCACTTTTTTATCGTCCTCAGTCGGCACGATGTAGTCATCACCGATACGCATCTCCAAACGGAAATTAACTTGCAAAGCCATGCTCATATCCCCTACGATAAGATCAGGGGTCGCTGGAGAGGTCTCAAGACGAAATACGAAATCCTCTGTCCCCATCTTGGCCAGCGCTGCTTGGGCGTCTTGGTTTGCCTCCGCATCGTTTACAAGAGGATTGGCGGTGTCGACTTGATTGGGTCGAATCTTGGCCCGCAAAGCTTTACTATACCGAGCACGGGCGCGCAGGGCAAGAAGCCGTTTCTCCCAAAGCGTGTTGTTTACTGCTTGAGCGATCTCAATCCCTTTTGTGCAATAATCCACCGCCTTGTCATAAAGCTCAGGGATCTTGTCGCGGCCAATGTTAGGGGCCGGTTGGGTGCGATCAGAAAAGGCGAAGTCATCAAACATATCTGCGATGGTGATATAGATAATTGCCGCATACGCGTACGCCCTGGCCAACTGTATGGGGTCACGAAGCACACCTTGGCTGGCGAAACCTTCCAACCGCTCAATGGCCTTATCGGCCGTCCAGCGCGCCTCGGCTACATAGGTGAACGCATTATCCGTGAACTCATTGTATATGTCGTCCACCTTACCATAATCTAGATCGCGCCACGAGTCGCGCGAACCCACCCATTTAAGCTCATCCGAAGCAGTAGAGTAAGGAGCTAGAATAGCACCTAATGCCCGCGTAACTGTAGCCTCCGCACCGTTCGCGATTGCTGCAGCGGCCGCAGGGTTTTCGAGGTCTTCCTCTAAGACGTTATTTGGATTTTCTACTTCGAGGCTTAGTAAGTCACAACCTGCGGCCCACAAACCCAAGAGAGCAATGCAGATAAGATGTATGATGCGCATGGGTAAACCCTCCTTGCTGTTCCATACTGTCGGTATTTCCGGGGCCCGCGATTTTGTAGGGCCCAACTTTTTTGAATTAGAACCCGAAGCGCAAGCTAATCTGCACGCGGCGTGGTATAGGCAAACCGAACGCTTCAACACTATCCAGGAAATTCTGATACAGCACACCACCAGAACCACGCCCTACCGCGTTGACTTCTGGGTCGACTCCGGAGAACCGAGTCCACAGAGCGAGGTTACGCCCGGATATCGTGATGGACATGTTCCGAAGTCCATATTGGCGGATGAAGTTCGGCGCAAACGTATAGGTTAGACTGAGCTCCCGCCAACGCAGGAAGTCACCAGGTTCATGGCTGTTAGCACCCGCTGCGCCACCGGGAAACAGATCAACTAGTTTGAGGTATTGCTCAAAAGCCTTAAGCCGCACTTCGGCATCGTTCTTGGGCTGGTTGTTCGCATCAAGCCCTCCTGTGGCGAAATCCCGTTCTGCCCTGGCGGCCTCTGGCGTGTTCATCCCAATGAGTGGATTGCCGCGGCGGAAAGCATCAGTAAGATTAGTGACGGTGTAGTTGCCGAACTTGTACTCAAACAGCGTATATAGGGAAAAACGCCGCAGGAAGTTCACGGTAAACCCAAACGATCCCATCCAGTCAGGCTGGGGTTTACCTAAGTAGTTTTCAAGAATGTTGCCTTCTGCATTGGCCTGCCAGAGCAGTCGGGCGTTAAGGTCAGTTAGGGGGCTTTGCCCCAGCGTATTAGCTCGATTGACCAAAGTTGCAGCGTTTAGCTGGCCAAAGTAGGTAAGGAGTTCTTCCCGCGTGTCGGGCTTACCATCCCCGTTGGTATCGATGGGATAGCGGCCAGGTTCGACCGACTGAAGCTTAGGTCCAAACATGGCTCCTGGGGCGTACCCTTCTTTGATGAAGTTGCGATAGCGTGGATAGGTGCCCGCAATGAAGATTGGTGGCGCGCCACCAAGGCTAATTACGCGTTCCCACAAATACGAGGCGTTAGCGAAGAAGTTAATAGACAGATTATCCTGATTGACAAGGAACGCGTTAAATCCAAGTTCTACTCCCTTGCCTTTGAGCTTACCAATGTTATCCAGCTGGCGAGCCCGAAAGCCTCCCGTGAAGGGGAATTGCCGGGCTACGAGGGCGTCGCGGACAGTGCGATCCCAATAGGTGGCCTGCACCGCATAACGGTCATTAAAGAGTCCGAGCTCAAGTCCCACCTCCCACTCTGTGGAAACCTCGGGTTTAAGCTTGGGATTACCCAGATTACCTGGGGCTAGACCCGGACCGCTGATGGAAGCCAGAGGCACATAGGTCGTGAGGGCATCAAACGCACCCGGCTGAAGTCCGGACTGCCCAAGCGCGGCACGCAAACGGAGTGATGAAATGGGACCCAACGGACGCCAAAACGCTGCATCCGAGGGCACTATCGAGAGCGAAACCTTAGGATACAAAACCCCCTTAAATTCGGATCCAAAGGCGCTGTTCGCGTCGTACCGGGCACCTACGGTGAGGAAGATGAAGTTTTGATATCCAAGCTGTTCTTGAGCGAACACGCCCACGTTTTTGTTCTCTAAGAAAAACTCGACGATATCTTTTTCCGCAGCTCCACCGCTAACGTTGATACCTGGACCAGGGAAACGCCGAGCAAGACCACCCCGCTCAATAGAGCGAATGGCAAAGCCTTGCACACCAGCTAAAAAGGTGGACTCAAGATTATCTCCAATTTGAGTAATCCAAATTGCCTTGGTGTCCAAGCTAAGGTTCAGACGATTGAGATCTCCCGTGCGCCTTGCGCCCTCGACTTCAGCGGAGGTGAAGCGGTTGATATTCCATCCGAAGGGCCGTTCAGAGACATCTTGTTGATTTGTGTAATCCACCCCAAAAGTTCCATCCAGGGTCAAGCTGCCCAGCGGACGCCAGTTCATACCAATACTGCCATTAAAGCGGCGCGTATCTTGAGAAACGGTCTGCTGCAGTAGTTCCGGAACTGCAGCAAACGCAGGACTACCCGTAGGGTTATTATAGTTGATCAAGTGCAGGCGGGAGAACAGCGTCAAGGATTCGACGCCGTAGATGTTGTTGTTGTTCTGGAATGTCTCAAGATGGAAATCCGTGTATCCAGTAGTTACCCGAAACTGAAGTTTGTCGGATGGGAATACGTTGATATTGGCGGAAATTTGAACACGGCTTAGGATATCTCTGGCCCGTACGCTGTACCCTTGAGGCATGGGGATTTTGTGACCTCCAAATGGACCATCCTCATACTGCCATCGGCCGTTGATAAAATAGGTAACTCCCGTAGCGCCTCCGTTGATCGAAGCCGAAAATGTCTGCCCTCTTCCAATCTCAAATAAATCGTGCACGAAGTTATGGCTCACAAGATCATATTGCCGATAGTTCCCCCCAGGTACTTACTGACTGTATCGGCTTGAGCTTGGGTGCGGAACCAACTTGTCATGGGTTTATAGACCTTGGGGTAGGTGACTATGGCCCGTTGAACCTGGAAGTCAAAACGGGGACTTCCTAGTGCACCCTTCTTAGTAAAAATCTGGATCACTCCATTAGAGGCTTCTGTACCGTAGAGCGTGGCAGCGGCAGCACCCTTTAGGATTTCAATCCGCTCGATAGCATCAGGGTTGATGTCGTCTATCCGAGAGGGGGAGCCTCCTCCGCCTGTTCCGACGAAGCCACTGAATCCACCGCCATTATCCACACGGACTCCGTCAATGTACACGACGGGTTCGTTGAGCTGCGTCAGGCTTGAGGACCCGCGAATCCGGATACGCGCCCCCTCACCCGTAATACCACCTGAAGGCAACACGACTACACCGGGTTCGCGCGCTGTAAGGATTTCGGAGACGTTTGCCACAGGCACAGCCTCCAACTGCGCGATGTTTAACGTAGCGATCGTGTTCCCGAGCTTGCGCTTTTCTACAGGCCCACCAACGCCCGTTACGACGACCTCATTTAACTGCAACGCCGTTTCTTCTAGGGCGAAGTCGGCGGTCACTGTCTCTCCAGGGCGCACTGTGACTTGAAGCGTGGCCAACCGATATCCCACGAAACGGGCTTCTACAACGTAGGTGCCTACAGGTACCCTCGGAATGGTATAGCGGCCGTCTAAATCCGTAGCGGCCCCGATTTGTGTGGCTCGGAGCACTATGTTGACCCCAGGAATCGGGTCGCCAGTGCGTGCATCCGTTACACGTCCTTGAATAGTACCTGTCTGCTACGCCCACGACAGAAGGGGCACAAGCCAAATGCCCACGAAGACGCCAGTGCGACGTAGCAAATGACTTATAATAACCTCCTGTATTAGGGTCTCTTATGTCTGAGTTTAGGCAGATGTCCAAAAAAGGCGTCTTATGGCGCCCTACCTAGCATAGAGGACATCTTTGACGAACGTGGCACGTTATTATGTAAAAATTCATAAAAAGTCAAGACCTCAGAGAATCCCCTTCAAAAAATCGTCGCGCTTACGCATACACCCTATTACGATGACTGATTCGAAAGGAGGAAGTCTCATTCTACACGGAGCTTTTTAGAAATCGCATGCCCCTTTCGAGGGATGTGACCTCGGTACACGATCTTATGGAATTCGGTTAAATGGCTGAGAAAATATCCTGAACAGTTGTTTACAAAGCTAGTCCGAGTCTCTGGCGGAAGTAATCCATCGTATGCTTTAATACGTCTCGGCGATTGGTACGCGGCTCTTATCCTGGGAACTGTTTGGCCTTGGTGATTTCCGGCCTACGCACTTTGGGATCATCTTTGGGAAGAAGCTTGAAAACGATAATACTCTAGGTGAGTGCTTTAATTTCTTGGGCTAATTCCAAAAGGTGGGTTTCATTGGGTTTGACCAAGTTTATAGGCTCTACTTCCCTGGAGAGCAAGACGCTGAAGATATCCCTGATCATAGCATCGACGTAAAAGAAGGAACGCGTCTGCACTCTGGCTCCATAGGCCATGATGGCCTTCCCCTCAGCGCCTGCCGCATAAAGCTCGGAAGCGCCTGTCCATCATCTAAACACATGCGGGGACTGTGGGTATTGAAAATTCGCACGATCTGGCTATCGATACCATGATCGCGATGGTATGCCATAAGTCATAGCCTCGGCTAAACGCTTAGCCGCATCGTAAACTCCACACAGCCCGATGGGATTGATGTTGCCTTAGTAACTTTCTGGCTCTGCGGATGCCCCAGGGGATCCCCGTATACCTCGCTTGTGGAGGTCAGAACGAGACACGCCCCTTTAGCCTCGATCAACCCCAAAGCCTTATGCGTACCCAAGGCGCCTATCTTAAGCGTTTGCATAGGGTAGCGCAAATAGTCCTCGGGGTTGGCCGGAGAGGCGAGGTGCAGAATAAAATCTAGCTAGCGGACCCTCTGCGTAAATAAAGTTCGTCACATCATGCTGGATAACGGCAAATCGATGGTGACCAAAAGGTGGTCGATATTATCGAAGGCCCGTAATCAGTTCGTCCATAGATATTACCTCATGCTTCCTAGCTAGAAGCCAATCGCACAAATTGGGAATCTAGAAATCTAACTCCTCTGCTAACCAGGATGCGTTTTCGGTGATAGGTGGACATTGCATACCGAGAGAAATGTCGCTGAGGTGTTATGTTTTGGCAAGAGGGTACCCATATTTAAAAACGTCGCACTTCTTGTTAGGGAATTGCCCAGGTGGCCGTAGGGATATTTCATGGAGTCTTTGAGTTATTTTATTAAGACAAGGTCTAAATTAGTGACAAGTTGATTCAGGTGGGTTACCAACAAACTCCGGTACTATCATGATGCCTTTTCTTCGCTACAGCCTTGGGTTTTGGCTGCTTTTGGGGGTTGTGCTTGACGTTCAGGCGCAGTATGGTAGGGTTCAAGGTGTGGTGTATAATGAAACCGGCGAGCCGTTACCGGGCACGCATGTTTACGTTGAAGGCACTTCGCAAGGCAGTGTGACCGATGCCGATGGGCGTTTTCTGTTGGAACGTGTTCCAGCAGGCGAACAGGTGGTTGTCGTGCGTCGGGTAGGATATGAAACCTTGCGTGAACGGGTAAGACTGGCTGCTGGGGTAACCGAGACGGTGCGTTTTGTGCTCAAGGAGCAGCCCATTGATCTGGACGCGGTTGTGGTGCGGCGTACCACCCTTAGTGAAGGACGCGTCACGTTGCTGGGCCTCCCAGGGGCTGTGCAGCTTTTGACGCTGCGTGAACTAGACCGCTTTCGGTTTAATGATATTGGCCGGGTGTTGCAGAGCGTGCCTGGAGTGAACGTCCAGGAAGAAGATGGATATGGACTGCGGCCCAATATTGGGCTACGTGGAAGCGGATCGGAGCGGAGTTCCAAGATTACCGTGATGGAAGATGGGGTGCTTATGGCCCCTGCACCCTATGCAGCTCCTGCTGCTTATTATTTCCCTACTGTGGGACGCATGCATGCCATTGAGGTGCGTAAAGGTTCCGGTCAAATCAAGTATGGGCCTTATACAACGGGTGGTGCACTCAATCTGATTTCTACACCGATACCCTCGCGTTTTTCAGGAAAGCTGGATTTATTGGCCGGTGAGCGCCAGGAACGGACGCTGCATGCCCATGTAGGAAATGCGTCTACGCACTGGGGATTTGTCGTAGAAACCTACCAGACCCGCACCGACGGTTTTAAGAAGCTTGATGGCGGAGGTCCAACGGGTTTTGAGATCCAGGATTATCTGGCCAAACTACGCCTTCAGACCCGCCCAGAGGCGCGGTTGTATCAGGCCCTGACGTTCAAGGTGGTGCAGCGCCTGGAGACCTCTCATGAGACCTACTTAGGAGTGACCGAAGACGACTTTGCACGCACGCCTTTTCGCCGCTATGCCGGCTCGCAAAAGGACGTGATGAAGAGCGAGCATAAACACTATATGCTGCGCCACGTCATGCGCCCTCTTCGGAATGTAGATGTGGTGACCACACTCTATCGTACTGATTTTCATCGCAACTGGTACAAGTTGGATCGGGTGCGGGCTTCCAACAGCACTTCGTGGGTCAGAATTGCGGATTTATTGGCTAATCCACAGACGTATCCAGCTGAATATGCCCTTGTAACCGGACAGACCAGCTCGATCGATAAAGCGCTGGAAGTCAAGGCCAACAACCGTACCTATTATGCGCAGGGAGTGGAAACCTCGATAGGGTGGTCTTATGAAGGCCCTGCGTTATCGCACGCTTTGGAGGTGGGCGTACGTGTGCATAAAGACCAGCTTGATCGTTTTCAGTGGAGCGATTATTATCGCATGGATCAAGGCGTCATGAAGCTTACTGAAGCAGGAACGCCGGGAACGGAGAGTAACCGTATTGAGCAGGCACACGCGGTAGCTGGTTATGCTCAGTATAGGCTAGAGGTTGGACGGTGGACGTTGGTTCCGGGGCTGCGCTATGAGCATATCGTGCTCAAACGGCGTGATTATGGCAAAAACGATCCGCAGCGTACCGGCGTGGCACTGCAAACGCAACGCAATACGGTTGAGGTGTGGATTCCCGGGATAGGTATTGATTATGCCCTGCATTCTGGTTGGCATATCTTTGCAGGCGTGCATAAGGGGTTTGCTCCACCCGGGGCTACCCCAGGAGCGCGTCCAGAAGAAAGCCTAAACTATGAGTTAGGTATGCGCTATCGTGGCCAAGGATTGGGCCTGGATGGGGTGTTGTTTTTCCACGACTATCGAAACCTGCTGGGAGCTGACCTGACTGCCGTCGGCGGTACGGGTTCAGGAGATCTATTTAATGGTGGGGCTGTGCAGGCTTATGGCCTCGAACTTGCTGCCTACTATGACCTAGGCCGCTTAGGATCCTGGGTACGCAGCGTGCCGCTAAGCATTAGCTATACGCTGAGCCGGGCTACATTCGAGCACGCCTTTGAGAGCCAGTTTGAACCTTGGGGACGTGTAGCCAAAGGGGACGAATTACCTTATTTGCCCCATCACCAGCTGGCCACTTCGTTGGATCTCATCGGAGTAAAGGCCGAGATGCACTTTACCGGACGGTACGTCAGCAAAATGCGTACAAAGGCCGGTCAGGGGGCGTTCCTGCCAAGCCAAAGCACAGATCCCGCATTGGTGTTGGATGTAGCGGCCGACTACCGATTGGCTCCTCAAGTCAAGCTGTTCGCCAGTGTGCGAAACCTGACCAACGCAGTCTATGTCGCTTCGCGGCGGCCTGCTGGCCTAAGGCCTGGATTACCCCGGCAATTGCTCCTGGGAATTAAGGCGGAGTTTTAATAGACCAACGGCTTATAAGCAGCGGGGGCCCTCCCGGGGACCCGCTTTTTTTTTTTTAAAATTTAAACAAACCACGAAAACACACGCCC
>Ga0072500_132742_pt1 | contig 30289 bp, 24 predicted proteins | sample GBScelen77Swater_FD_63803 | JGI IMG/M metagenome (GOLD analysis project Ga0072500, IMG submission 63803) | Hot spring microbial communities from Great Boiling Spring, Nevada - cellulolytic enrichment S 77C v2 (version 2) | ecosystem: Environmental > Aquatic > Thermal springs > Hot (42-90C) ...
TAATAGAAAACTAAAATGTGTTCTTGCTGAAGAACTTGGACACTACTTCACAGGTTCAACATACAAAAGCAAAAACCCAGAAAATTATAGAGAAAAGATTGAGATTTCAAGAAAAGAATACAGAGCAAAAAAAATGGCAAGTATTTTATCTTATTCCTGAAGAAAAATTTTTAGAGGCAGTAAGAAGGGGAATAACAGAAATTTGGGAACTTGCAGAATACTTTGATGTAGATGAAGAAGTGATAAGGTCTTATATAAAACTTCCAAGGGTGAGAGAATTATTAAAGGAGGGATATTAAATGAATAAAAAATTAATTTTCCTTATCCTAATACTCTTTATTCTTCAATTAACCCTTGCCCAAAGCTTGGGATTTAAAGAAACAAAATTATTTACATTGGAAGATGAAGAAAAAGTAATTAAAGGGCATGTTTATGAAAATGGTTCATGGTATTTGATTACTGAAAAAGAAGATGAACAGTCTCTAATAATAAATGGAAAAAGAGAAGGTTGGTTTGATAAAGTATATGATGTAACTTTTACAGATGATGGGAAAAGATTTGCATATGTTGCAAAAAAGGTGAGAAATGGTTTGTAGTTGTTGATGGGAAAAAGAGTAAACCTTATGATCAAGTTTATCATCTTTATTATACAAAAGAAAAAGATACATTTTTAGCTTTAACAAAAGATGGTAAAGATCTCTTATTAGTAGAGTATACGAATAATAAATAAGAAGGAACATTACATAAGTTTAAAAGATGTTAAAAAATAATTTTTAATTTAAACTTTGTTAAGGAGGGGGGTAAAAAATTTTTTAATACAAAAATGATAAGTCAGGCGAACTAAAATAAAAAAAGGAGGTGAATTTGACTCTCTAAAATAGAAACGGGTTTTAGAGGATATCTCCCAATTCTTGACAAATTCTCACTTATTAATATATTATATTTAAAAGTAAAAATTGGGGAGTCGTCTAGCTGGTAGGACGCCTGACTCTGGATCAGGTAGGGATGGTTCGAATCCATCCTCCCCAGCCATAAAATATAAAGTGGCCCTATCGTCTAGTGGACCAGGACGTTGGGTTCTCAACCCAAAAACCGGGGTTCGAATCCCCGTAGGGCCACCAAAAATGAAGATAAAAATTTAAGTAAAAGTTTTTTTATATCATAGTTTTAATCTAATTACTTATAATTTTTACTCTGAGTGCCTTTTAAGGATATGATCTTATTTCTAATTCTATTACTTGAGAATACAGCCATCTATCAATTGTATTTCTATTTTCTGAGAAATATTTTCTCAGAAGATTATTAAAAAATTAATTAAAAAAATATTAATATAGAAATGATGAAATTTGTTAACATATTTTAAAAGTAGGAGGGCTTTATGTAAGATTAATGGAAAAAATAGGTATTGGCGAGTTATTGGTGTATATAATAGCATTCTTTTAAAACCAGCAGAGATTATAAGGTAAGTAAGAGGCTTTACAAACCAGAAAGGCTTATAGAGGAGGTTTTAGAAGGGATAAAGTCTTTACTAAATATATTTTATAGTATAGTTCTGTAGTTAAGGATGAACTTATCGAGGTAAAAAAAAGATTATAGAAGGATACTCTAAATAAAACAAAAGCCCCCAAGAGAATCTTGGGGGCTTTTGTTTTCAATTAGTACTCAGGTGGTGGAGGTGGAGTTTGCTTTTCTTTTTCTGGTTTCTCAGCCACAAGACCTTCTGTAGTGAGTACTAATGCAGCTATACTTGCAGCATTTTGTAATGCAGATCTTGTTACTTTGCAAGGATCTACAATTCCAGCTTCAAACATATTTACAAATCTATCTTTTGCAGCATCATATCCCATTGGCCCATCCATCTCTTTGACTTTTTCTGCAATAATAGATCCTTCTTTACCAGCATTGGTAGCAATGAGCTTTAATGGTACATCAAGGGATCTTCTTACAATTTCTAATCCAATCCTTTCATCTTCATTTTCTACTTTTACATTATCAAGAACTTTAATAGTTCTTACAAGAGCCACACCACCGCCAGGTACGATTCCTTCTTCTACTGCAGCTCTTGTAGCAGATAAAGCATCTTCAATTCTATGTTTTTTCTCTTTAAGCTCTACCTCAGTAGCTGCTCCTACTTTAATTACAGCAACTCCACCAGCAAGTTTTGCAAGTCTTTCTTGTAATTTTTCTCTATCAAATTCAGAATCAGTCTCTTCTAATTGTTTCTTAATTTGAGCTATTCTTGCCTCAATATCTTTTCTGTTTCCTTTTCCTCCAATAATGGTAGTCTTGTCTTTATTGGCTCTTACTTTTTCTGCTCTTCCAAGCATATTTAATGTTACATTCTCAAGTTTTATTCCTGTTTCTTCAGAGATGAACTCTCCACCAGTTAAGATAGCGATATCTTGTAACATTGCTTTTCTTCTATCTCCAAATCCAGGAGCTTTTACAGCTAAGGATTGGAGAACGCCACGTAATTTATTGACTACAAGAGTAGCTAATGCTTCACCTTCTACATCCTCTGCAATTATTACTAATGGCTTTCCAGTTTGAACAACTTTCTCAAGTATTGGAAGAATATCACTTACTGCACTTATTTTTCTATCAGTTATGAGTATGTATGGTTCTTCTAATACTGCTTCCATTCTTTCAGGATCTGTAATCATATATGCAGAAAGGTAACCTCTATCAAATTGCATTCCCTCAACAAGTTCTAAGGTAGTTGTAATACCTTGAGATTCTTCTACAGTTATTACTCCGTCTTTTCCAACTTTATCCATTGCTTCAGCAATTAATTTTCCAATTTCTTCATCGTTATTAGCAGAAATGGCTGCAACATGGGCTATATCATCTTTTGTTTCTACAGGTTTTGCAATCTTTTTAAGTTCTTCTACTACTGCCTCTACTGCCTTTTCTATTCCTCTTCTTACATACATGGGGTTAGCTCCAGCTACTACATGCTTCATTCCTTCATGTACTAATGCTTGAGCAAGTACTGTAGCTGTGGTTGTACCGTCACCTGCTACATCATTAGTTTTGGAAGCTACTTCTTTTACAAGTTGAGCACCCATGTTTTCAAATGGATCCTCAAGGTCTATTTCTTTAGCAATGGTTACACCATCGTTAGTGATAACAGGTGCTCCAAATTTCTTTTCAAGTACTACGTTTCTTCCTTTAGGTCCTAAAGTAATTTTTACAGTATCTGCTACGATATCAAGTCCTCTTATAAGTGCTGTTCTTGCTTGCATGTCAAGGCTAACTAATTTGGCTGCCATATTCTCTCCCTCCTTTTTTAAATTTTTTTACTCTTCAATTACAGCTAAGATATCTCTCTCACTAAGGATGAGATATTCTTCACCTTCAATTTTTACTTCAGTACCAGCATATTTTGCAAAAATAACTCTATCTCCCTCTTTGATTTCTAATGGGACTTTTTGCCCATTATCAAGGATTCTGCCAGTACCTACTGCTATTACTTTTCCTTGCTGGGGTTTTTCTTTTGCAGTGTCAGGAAGAACAATACCTCCTTTTGTTTTTTCTTCTTGCTCAATAACCTTGACCACTACACGATCACCAATAGGACGCAATTTCACAAGTCTCGACCTCCTTTCATAATTTTATTAGCAATCTAAGTAGATGAGTGCTAAAACCAAAATAAATATATATTAACTTTAAATATCTATTCAACAGAAAAATACGCAAAAAAATGGCAAATATATGTCAAAAATTCTTATTTTTCTATAATTTTTTTATTTTTTTCTTTGTTTTTTATGATTTCTTTATATAATTCTTCCAATTTCTTTGCGCTTTCCATTATCGAAAACTGAGTAGCCTTCTTAATTGCATTGTTTTTCATATTATGTAGAAGTGATTCGTTATTAAGTAGATATAGAACTTTTTGATAGAAATCATTGTAATCTTCTTGCGCTAATAAACCCTCTTTACCATTTTCTACTAAGCTTATTGTGCCTGGGGCTTCTACTGCTACTACAGCACATCCTCCTGCCATAGCTTCTAAGGTAACTAAACCTTGGGTTTCTGTGGTGGATGCAAAAACAAATATATGGGCTATTTTATAATAATAAATTAGCTCTTCTCTTGGATGCCATCCTAAGAAAATAACCTTGTCTTTTATATCTAATTTTTCTGTAAGATTTTCCAGATTTTTTCTTTCTTCTCCATCACCAACAATTAAAAACACAATATCATCTCTTTCTTTTAATAATTTTGAAAGAGCTTGAATTAAAAATTCAAGATTTTTCTCTTTAGCAAGTCTTCCAGCATAAAGTAATATCTTTTTGTCTTTCCATGGAAATTTGTCTAAAAAATCTTTAGAAATAGGTTTTTCCCATAAAGAAAAATCTATACCTGTAGGTATGACTTCTATTCTTGTTTTTACACCAAAATTGATTATCATATCTTTAATTTCTTTTGTGGGAGCAATTACAAGATCTACTTGATTAGAGTATTTTACGCTTTCTTTTATGGCAATTTTGGAGGTTATGGTTTGGGGTATTAAGGGAATATAATGCACATATTTATGGTATTGAGTATGATGGGTAAAAACAATTGGTTTATTATACTTTTTAGCAAGTTTAAGAGCAGTTTTTCCTATTACAAACGGATGATGTGAATGGACAATATCAAAATCTTGTTTTCTAAAGTAATCTTCTACTAAGAAAGAGAAATATAGGGGTAACGGTTGAGGAGTTATAAATCTTAATGCAATAGACGGAAATCTTATTATATGTTTTTCATTGTCTTCTTTGTATTTAGGGAACCATGGTGGATATTTGGGAGCAAATACATGAACTTCATGACCAAGCTTCTCCAAAGCTTCTCTATAGCTTTCTACAGCTATGGCAGCTCCTCCTGTATTTGGTAAATAGTTATTTGTAAAGAATGCTATTTTCATGACAGATTTAATATTTCTTTATATACTTTTACAGTTTCATCGGCAACTCTTTCTATATTGTATTTCTCAGCAATTTTCAAGGCTTTTTTAGAGTATTCTTCTCTTAAGTTTTTGTTTTCGGCAAGAAGTTTTATATTTTCTTCAAATGTTTCTTCTGTACCTGATACATAATTGGGGGATAAAGGTTCTTTGTATTCTTTTAAATCTCTTAAAAGTAGAGGTAAGCCTACAGCTGATGCTTCAAGGACAGCAATACTAAAGTTTTCTTGTCTTGATGGGAAAAAGAAAATATCAGCCATGTTATAAAATTTGTTGAGTTCATCGTGAGGACATGGACCTGATAAGATTAGATTTTCTGGAGGATTTTTAATAATTTTCTTTATTTCAGAATATCCTCCACTTAAGAATGAGAAAGGAATACCGCCAACCCAAACAAATTTGTATTGAGGCAATCTTTCAGCCATTTTTGCAAAAGTATCAAAACCTTTTCTTTTTATCATGTGACCTACACTTAAAAGTACAATGTCATCGTCTTTTATATTAAATTCTTCTCTTGTCTTTCTTCTTAAATTTTCATCTTTCTTAAATAAACTTAAATCCACACCATTTGGTATAAAAACAATCTTAGTTTTTACTCCCATTTCCTTTAATTTTTCTACTTCTAACGGGGAGACAGCAATAACTACATCTGCCTGATTATAAAAGAGAAGAAGATATTGAGAAAAAAGACCTTTCCATTTTTCAGCTAATAAAGCACTACCTAACATGGTATCTGCTATTACATGAGCTGTAAATACAATTTTACTTTTGTTTTCTTTCTTTACGTATTTGAAGAAGACATCTCCAAAGGAATGGAAATGAAGGATATCGTAAGGTCCATCTTTGACAAGACCATTATAATAGACTTCTATATCATTTCTTTTTTTAAGAGCTTCATATAACATCTTACAAGCAGTTTGATCTCCACCACCTTTTGTTCTTGCAGAAGGTATACCTGGCTTAAATATTATGTTTACCTTTATTTTTGTATTCATCATTGAATAATCACCTCTTTTTTATATTTTTTCCTATTCTCAATTTTTGATCCCAAGGACATATATGAAGTCAAATGCACCTGCTAATAACGTGACATAATGGGTAAATGTTCGCCATAATATTATATAAATTCCCAAGATATACTTGGGTACAAAGGGGGCAAAGGCGAGGGAAAGAAGAATTTCAATGACTCCACTTCCTCCTGGTGTGGGAACATAGAACATTAAGAAAAAGATTGGAATTTGTACTAAAACTACGGAGATTATATTAACTTTCAAATGGAAACTCATCATAAGAACTGGTGCTATTAAAAAATAGGTAAACCAAGAAAGAAGATTGAAGAAGAAAAAGCCGAACATAGTAAGTTTTTTATCTTTTATGAAGAGCCAAAGAGTGCTATGAAAATCTTTTACAGTATTATTGACAACTCTTAATATTTTATAAGGATGTATTTTCGATAGGAAGGGCAGTTTCCTTAACTTGAGAAGAATATAAGCAATAAATCTTATAATAGGTCTTGGTTTGTACAGTGCAAATATAAAACCTAAAACAATTAAGAAAAAGAGTAAGGCGCTATATTGAACTAATCTTTTAATTATTTGTTGAGGAAAAAGATAAGAATAAAAATATATTACAATAGGTGAAGAAATAGCAAAAGTTAGAGAATTAATAACATATCTGAAAAGACTTAATGCTGTTGCTTGTCCAACTTTAATATTTTTCTTTGAAAGAAGGTATATTTCTAAGGGTTCGCCACCTGCTGATGTAGGGGTTATGCTTGATGCAAAATAATAAGCAAGGTGTATTTGTAAGGCCTCTATTAATTTTATATTTACCCCTTCCAAACCTTTTATAAGAATTTTGTATCTAATTGCTGCAAATATCCAGCTTAAAAAATTAAGGAGAAGAATATATAAGACATAATTCCATTTAAGAGTAAGTAGAGCATTCCAAGTTCTTGAATCTGTAGTAAAAAATAAGATAATTACAAAAATAATTGCACTTATTACTATGGAAAATTTTAACCCTGATTTGAGGGTACGGTTCAAATTATTCATTAACTACCTCCTAAGGGTAGATCTGGAATAGCTGATAAAGAAAGATCATTTACATATCCATTTTTATATAGGTGGTACCCTGCGGAAGCAACCATGGCTGCATTATCGGTACACAATTCTTTAGGGGGTAAATAGAGTTTTATCTTTTCCTCCACAGAGATTTTTTTGAACCTTTCTTGTAAATAACTATTTGCTATCACACCACCAGAAAGTACTAATGTATTAATTTTAAATTTTTTTACAGCAATTAGTGCTCTTTCTATTAATTCTTCCACTACTCTTTTCTGAAAAGAGGCAGCTATATCTGCTACTGGAATTTCTTTCCCTTCATTTTTTAAATCCCTTACAAGATACAATATAGCTGTTTTTAATCCGCTAAAGCTTATATCTAAATCTCTATCGCATTTTACCTTAGGGAGATTGAAAACTGGGTTTCCATTCTTTGCTACTTTTTCTATTTCTGGACCACCAGGATAACTTAATCCTAATATTCTTGCCACTTTATCAAAAGCTTCTCCAGCAGCATCATCCAAAGTTTGTCCTAATAATTTATACTTTCTTATTCCTTCCACTAAAAGATATTCTGTGTGTCCTCCTGATATTATAAGAGATATAAAGGGAAATGTAGGGGGATCTTCTCTTAAGAAGTTGGCAAAAATATGTCCCTCAAGATGATTTACTCCAACAATTGGTTTTTCCAATGCTAAGGATAAGGTTTTTCCTACCATTATTCCTACCCATAATGATCCAATTAGACCAGGACCATGGGTAACTGCTATTAAATCTATGTCTTTAAAACTTAAATTTGCTTTTTCTAAGGCCACATCAATAAGTTTATTTATAACCTCTACATGGAGCCTTGATGCAACTTCTGGGACTACACCCCCGTATATTTTATGAATGTCTATTTGTGATGAAACTATGTTGCTTAAAATCTTAGTTCCGTCCTCTACTAATGCTATACTTGTCTCATCACAAGAAGTTTCAATACCAATTGTTATCATTAGTTTCCCCTTAAAGAAAGAACTTTTTTACCATTACTAAGGCATCTTCTCCATCTTTATAATACCATTTTCTAACACCTATTTTTTGAAAGCCCTTTTTATAATATAGATTTTGGGCAATAGTATTGGATACTCTAACTTCTAAGATTATATTTCTAACTTGATTTTTAAGACAATAATCTATAACAAAATCCATTAATCTATCTCCGATTTTTCTTCCTCTATAATCAGGATGTACTGCTATTGTGGTTATTTGGGCTTCTTGAAATATAAGCCAAAGCCCTACAAAGCCGACAATTTTTTCGTTGTGTACAGCCACAAAATATCTTGCAATTTTATTAGATGTTAATTCTTTTTCAAAGCTCTCTCTACTCCAAGGATTAGAGAAAGATAACTTATTTATTTCATCAACAGAATCTATGTCTTCAAATTTCATTGGTCTTATTTCTATATTTATTTCAGTTTTTTGATTCTGTTCTTTCATGTCTTCTCTCCCAGTTAATTTCTGCACTTGATTTTTGTCTATAATCAGGAAGTAGAGTTGAATAGTCTTTAACATACCCATTTTGATATTTTTTCAATGTAATGTATATGAGGGTTTCTCCTCTGATTGAGTTTATAAATTCTGGGGTTAATATTATATTTTTAGGAAGTAATAATTTTAGATCTTCAGGTGTATCTCCAGTTACTATTGTATGATTGTCTTTACTAAATCTATTTAGCAGGCTTAGAAATGTATCGTATGGATAAACATCTTCAGGATAGATAGGATCTTCATCCACATAAAAACCTGCATGTATCTCTCCCTTTCTTGCAGACAAAATTGGTACTTTTAATCCTTTAAAAGCAATCTGAGAGGCTAAGGCTTCTAAATATGATATTCCAACAGTTGGTTTCTTATAGATTTGAGCTAAAGTTTTTATAGTAACTACTCCTATTCTTAGACCTGTAAATGATCCTGGTCCTGTGATTACGCTAAAAATATCCACATCTTTTAAATTCCATTTTGATTTTTTTAGAAGCTCTTGTAAATTACTCGTTAATGTCTCACCATATGTTCTGGAATTAGTAGAATAAAAAAGCTCATAAATTTCTCCGTCTTTCCACAAAACAATATTGCTCTTATTGGATGCTGTATTTATGCTTAAAATAAACATTCTTTAAGCTCCTCTATGAGATTTTTATATCTTTCTCCTTTAGGTTTAAATATTATTTTTCTTTCGTTATTACTCATATGAAGAAATTCAATTTCAAGTCTTTTATCAGGTAAGTAATTCAAAATTCTATCAGCCCATTCTATGGCAATAATGTAGTCATCCTTAAGATAATCTTCAAAACCAATATTAAAAAGTTCTATTTCAGGATTGTTTAGACGATATACATCTATATGAAGGAATGGATATTTACCTTTATATTCCTTTATTATCAGAAAAGAAGGAGAATTTATTGGATTTTTAATATCAAGGCCTTCAGCTAATCCTTTAACAAAGGTGGTTTTTCCACTTCCTAAATCTCCTATTAATGCTAAAATATCTCTTGGTTTTAACTTTTCTCCAATAGTTTTTCCGATTTTATATGTATGTTCTGAAGATTTACTTACTATTTCCATCTATAATTCCCAAGGATCTTTTACTATAATTATGTCGTTTCTTTCGGGTCCTGTTCCTATTATTTCGATTTTTGTATCTAATTCCTTTTCAATCATTTCTAAATATTTAATAGTATTTTGAGGTAATTTTGAGATATCTAATATTCCCAATAGATTTTCTTTCCATCCTGGTATCTCTTCAAAAATAGGTTCACAATCTTTTAATACATTTAAAGAAGAAGGAAATTCATCAATTAATTTTCCTTTATATCTATATCCTACTACAATCTTCAATTTCTCAAGACCGCTCAATACGTCTAATTTAGTAATAGCAATGCTTGTAAAGTTATTTATTCTTTTTGCATATCGTAATGCTACAAGATCCAACCAACCTACACGGCGAGGTCTTCTAGTTACTGTACCATATTCTTGTCCTTTCTCTCTTATATATTCTGCTATAGAGTCGTGAATTTCACTTGGAAATGGTCCTTCTCCAACTCGTGATGTATATCCCTTTATTACACCTATTATTTTTTTAATTTTTTGAGGACCTATTCCAGCTCCTACGCATACTCCTCCTGCTATGGTAAATGAAGAGGTAACATAAGGATATGTACCATAATAAATATCAAGAAGAGTGCCTTGTGCAGCTTCAAATAATACCTTTTTTCCTGAATCAATCAGATCATTTATAAGCTTAGAGGTATCTGTAATTATTACACCTTTTTGTGATAATTTTTCTATAGCTTCTATTTGGGAATTATAAATTTCCTCTATTTTATATCCAAGAGATTCTTCAGATAATATTTTCGATTTAAAGTCATATATTTGAGTTATTCTTTCTCTAAAGTATTCTTTATCGAGTAGATCTCCTATTCTTAGACTATCTCTTGCAATGTAATCACTGTAAGCTGGTCCTATACCTCTTGCGGTTGTACCTATTTTGGATTTTTCTCTTTTTTCTTCAAAAAATTTATCCAATATAGGATGGTATGGCAAAACTAAAGGAGATCTATCACTAATGTAAAGATTTTTTATCTTTATACCGTTTTTCTCTAATTCTTCAATCTCTTCTACTAAAGCCGGTAGATTGACAATTACTCCTGTGGCAATTATATTAATTACCTTTTCGGAAACTATACCGGATGGGAGAAGTCTAAATTTAAAGGTTTTATTTTTAACTATCACTGTATGGCCAGCGTTATTTCCTCCATTGAATCTTACAACTGCATCAGCATTTTGTGAAATAATATCTATAATTTTTCCTTTTCCCTCATCTCCCCATTGAGATCCTATTACAACAATGGTATTAAATTCTTTATTCATCTTCTTCTCCTCCTAACATAATTTTCAATTCCTTCCTTATCTCTTCTTCTGTTTTAAACGTTCTCGCTACATTAGTACGTATGGCCGCTTTAGCAACCTCTTCCGCTACTTTTGGAACTACTCTTTTGTCAAGCGGGGAGGGTATTAAGTAGTCTTCTCTTGGTTCCTCGATTAAGGATGCAATGGCAAAAGAAGCAGAGAGTTTCATTTCTTGATTTATTTCTCTTGCTCTGACAAGTAAGGCTCCTCTAAATACACCTGGAAAAGCGAGGAGATTATTTATTTGGTTAGGATAATCAGATCTTCCAGTACCTATTATCCTTACACCCACTTTTTGGGCAACTTCAGGCATTATTTCTGGAACAGGATTGGCCATGGCAAAAATAATAGGGTCTTTTTTCATCAATTTTATATACTCTGGAGATAAAAGATTTGCCTGAGAAACACCAATGAACACGTGAGCATCTTTTAGGGCATCTTTTAATTCTCCCTTTTCTTTTTCAGGATTAATTATTGATGCTATTTTTTCTTTTTCAGGATTCATACCATCTTTTCTTCCTGGATATATGATACCATGACGATCAACTAATCTAATATTTTTTGCACCTTCAGAAATAAGAAATTTTGCTATAGCTATTCCTGCAGCTCCCGCCCCTAATATCACTATTTTTATTTCATTCAGTTTTAAATTCTTTAGTTTTAAGGCATTTATGAGAGCTGCGTAAGTTACTATTGCAGTACCATGTTGGTCATCATGAAATACAGGTATATCTAATAGTTCAATGAGTTTTTCTTCAATATAAAAACAGTTTGGTGCTGATATATCTTCAAGGTTAATCCCTCCAAATATAGGAGATATATTATAAACAATTTCTATTATTTTTTCTGGGTCTTGTGTATTTAAGCATATAGGAAAAGCATCTATATTGGCAAACTTCTTAAATAATATTGCCTTCCCTTCCATTACGGGTATAGCTCCTAAAGGACCGATGTTTCCAAGACCTAAAACTGCAGAACCATCGCTAACAACTGCTACGGTATTTGCTTTTATAGTGAAGTCATAAACTAAATCAGATTTTTTATGGATAGCTTGAGATACTCCTGCAACCCCAGGCGTATAAGCCAAAGAAAGATCGGTTTTATTCTCTAATGGTACTTTAGGCTTTATCTCCAATTTACCTTTTTTCTCTTTATGAAGCTCAATAGCTTTTTCATAGAAATTCATTTAATTCTCTCCTTCAGGTAGGACTACTTTAATATGTACTTCTTCTAATTGTTTTGGATCAACTTCTGAGGGAGCTCCTGTTAAAAGACAAGTCCCACTTTGAGTCTTTGGAAAAGCAATCACATCTCTTAAAGATGGGGAATTAGTAAGAATAGCAACTATTCTATCTATCCCTAACGCTATACCTCCATGGGGTGGAGCTCCATATTCAAAGGCTTCTAAAAGAAATCCAAATTTTTTCTTTGCATCTTCAGGAGAAATATTTAATATATTAAATATTTTTTCTTGAATTTCTCTTTGATGAATTCTTATACTTCCACTCCCTAATTCAGTACCATTTAATACTAAATCATAACACTGAGCTCTAACCTTCAATGGATTGGTGTCTAATAAGGGAAGATCTTCCTCTTTGGGAGAAGTAAATGGATGATGTTCAGCTACAATTCTTTTTTCTTCTTCATCATATTCGAAAAGAGGGAAGTCTGTAACCCAAAGGAAAAAAAGTCCTTCTTTTTTAGGAATATTAAATATTTGGGTAAGCTCTAATCTCACGATTCCAAGGATTTTTACTACCTCTTTCCACTCACCTGCAATGCTAAAAAAGGAATCTCCAGGTTTTAAATTTAATGTTTCAATGATTTTAGCCTTATCTTCGTCACTTAGATATTTGTTAATGGAAGATTTTAATTCACCATCCGCATAAGAGAACCACATTATTCCTTTACCTTTTAATTCTTTTACTTTGTTCTCTATGATGCTCCAATCTCTCCTTGTTGGTATTATTCCTCTCAACATTATTCCTTTTACCACACCATTGTTTGCGATAGTATTTTTTATAAACTCTAAGGAGAAATTTGAAAAAAGATCTGTTACGTCAGTTATTTTTAGATCGTATCTTAAGTCGGGTTTATCACTTCCATATGTGTTCATAGCTTCATCATAAGTTAATCTGATAAAGGGGATTTGGATTTCCATATCTAAAGTCTCTCTAAGAGTTATTTTAAATAACTCTTCTATAATATTAAATACATCTTCTTGATCTATAAAAGACATTTCCATATCGAGCTGGGTAAACTCAGGTTGTCTATCAGCTCTTAAATCCTCATCTCTAAAGCATCTCGCTATTTGAAAATATTTATCAAATCCTGATACCATAAGAATTTGTTTAAATAATTGAGGGGATTGGGGGAGAGCATAGAATTTTCCAGGCTGAAGTCGACTTGGTATTAAAAAATCACGTGCTCCTTCGGGAGTACTTACAATTAAATATGGGGTTTCGATTTCTATAAAACCTTTTTTAGATAAGAAATTTCTTATGGAAAGAATAAATTTATGCCTAAAGGTTATATTATATTGCATTTTTTCTCTTCTTAGATCTAAATACCTATATTTTAATCTAACTGTTTCATCAATCTCCTTATTGCTCCATAGGTTAAAGGGAAGGGGTTTAGCTGTATTTTCTACTTTTATTTTTCTTACTTCGATTTCAATTTCTCCTGTTGGTATTTTAAGATTTTCCATTCCTTCAGGTCTTTTTCTAACTTTGCCCTCTACTGTTATTACCCATTCATTACCTAAATTATCTGCAATGTCATAGCTTTCCTGAGAAATAGATGGATCAAATACTAATTGAATAATTCCACCTCTATCTCTAAGATCTACAAAGATAAGTCCACCATGATGCCTAATTCTATGTACCCATCCACTTAAAATTACTGTTTCACCTATATTTTTTGAGTTTATTTCTCCACAATAATAGTTCCTTTTCAAAATCTTTCCCACCTTTCCCTTGTGTGAAATTCTTTGTAATTATAGCATAGTCTCAATGTCTTCTAAGATAGTATTGAAGTTTAAATCTGTATATTTTTCTTCTCCTGTTTTAAAATTCTTTATCTTAAGTTTATTTTTTTCGATTTCTTCAGTTAAGAATATTACAATAAAACTCCCTAATTTATCTGCCCATTTTAATTGAGTTCTTAAATTTTCTTGGGGAGAACCTATATCAACTCTATATTTTGTTCTTAATATGTTCGCAAGTTTTATGCCTGTCTCCACATAATCTTCAGAAAGGGTAATAAATATAAGAGGGATATAAGGTAGAGATATATGGTTTTGCTGTTTTAAAAGAATAATAAGTCTTTCTATACCAAGAGCAAAACCAAGGCCAGGGATGGATGGACCACCGTAAGTTTCTACTAAATTATCATACCTTCCTCCCCCGACTACTGCATTCTGAGATCCAAGAGTTGTGGTGGTAATCTCAAATACGGTTCTTGTATAATAATCAAGTCCTCTTACCAGCTTTGGGTTTAATTTATATTTGATATTATCTAAACTTAAATATTTCTGTACTTTTTCAAAGTGAATTTTACATTCATCGCAAAGATAATCAATGGGTTGTGGAGCCTGATCTTTTAAAGCAATAAGTTTTTCATCTTTTGAGTCAAGTAATCTTAATGGATTTCTTTCTAATCTTTCTTTATCTATGGGGGAAAGTTGGTCTTCGTATTTTCTGAAATAGCTTATAAGAGCTTCTCTATAATTTGGTCTACATTTTATGCAACCTAACGAATTTATTTCCACTTCTAAATTTTCTAACTTAAGGTTTTTCAAAAGATCTACTGCTAATTTTATTACCTCAAAATCTATATATGGATCTTTTCTTCCTAAAACCTCTATTCCTAATTGATGAAATTGTCTATATCTTCCTGCTTGAGGTCTTTCGTATCTAAACATAGGACCAATGTAATATACTTTCCATACAGGTTTCTGATTATATATTTTGTTTGTGAGAAAGGCTCTTATAACTCCTGGAGTACCTTCTGGCCTTAGTGTGAGAGAACGCCCCTTTTTATCTGTAAAGGTATACATTTCTTTCATTACAATATCTGTAGTTTCGCCAGTGCCTTTTCTAAAAAGTTCTGTGTATTCAAATATGGGAGTCCTTATTTCTTCATAGTTATAAGATTCAAAAAGTTTTCTGGCTGTGTTTTCTACAAGTTGCCAATATGGGATATCTTCAGGAAGTATATCTTGTACTCCACGGGGAAGTTCCATGTTCATTCTTTAGCCCTCCTTGGTTTTTTAAGATCTTCGGTATCAATTATAATAGTTACTGGACCATCATTTATTAATTCAACTTCCATGTAAGCTTGAAATTCTCCTTCTTGTACTTTATCTATATGTGTTTTTATATATTCTATAAATTTTTTGTAGAGAAAATAGGCTTTTTCTTTTTCTGCAGCCCTTGTAAAATCGGGTCTTCTTCCTCTTCTACAATCAGCATATAAGGTAAATTGAGAGACTACAAGGATTTCTCCATTTATTTCTTTAATGCTTAAGTTCATTTTTCCCTCTTTATCTGAGAAAATTCTTAAGTTAATGATTTTGTCTGCTAACATTATAATATCTTCTTCTGTATCTTCTTGAGCTATTCCCAAGAGAATTAGAAGTCCTTGAGAAATTTTACCTATTACTTCTCCTTTTACTCTTACCTCTGCTCTCTTTACTCTTTGTATGACTGTTCTCATTTATATTCTCACAGCTCTTCTAACTGAAATGACATCAGATAATTTTTTTATCTCTTCCATAAGATAATTGAAGGTTAAAGGATTGTCAATCTCTACAACTACTTTTATTCTTGCTATGCCATCTTTTCCAACCTTTGTTCCTAAGTCCAATATATTTATTCTTGCCTGTGAGATTCTCTCTATTAGATCTTTCAATAAGCCTACTCTATCTATAGCATCTATCTCGATACCTGTTTTATATTTTCCTCCACCTTTGAGTTTTTGCCATTCAATAGTAATAACTCTTTCTGGGTATCTATTTTTAAGGTGTAAAAGATTAGGACAATCTTTTCTATGTACCACTATGCCCCTTCCTTTTGATACATAACCAATAACTTGGTCTCCTGGTATAGGGTTACAACATTCTGCAATTCTGATCATAATATTATCTAATCCAGATATTTCGAGACCTTCTACTAATTTGTTTTTTTCAGTTTCCCCCAAAGTCACAATAATTTCTTTTTTAAGCTCCTTCTTAAACCTCTCAATAAATTGTTGAGGGGTTATTTCTCCAGTACCTATGCTAAGTAAGAAAGACTCTATTTCTTTGAAACCATGTTCATTCAAGAAATTCTTACCAATGGAAGATTCTAACAAATCATTTATAGAAATCTCATCTTTATTTAACACTTCTTTTAGCCAATCTTCATTTTTCTTTATTTCATTCTCGATAGTTTCTTTGGCTTTTTGAAGTGTTTCTTCTCTTGCTAATTTTTTAAAGTATTGCTTTATCTTATTTTTAGCTTGACTTGTTCTTACAATATTAAGCCAGTCCCTACTTGGTTTTCCCTCTTCTTTACTTGTTATGATTTCGACAATATCTCCATTTTGAAGAACATAATTTAAAGGAACTATTTTACCGTTTACTTTAGCTCCTTTACATCTATGGCCCACTTCAGTATGTATAGCATAGGCAAAATCTAAAGGAGTTGATCCTTGAGGTAGAGCAATAATATCTCCTTTAGGAGTAAAAACATAGATCTCTCTTTCAAAAAGATCACTTCTTATAGAATCTAAGAATTCTTGATCATCCATCAATTCTTTTTGCCATTCAAGTAGTTGTCTTAACCATGATAATTTTTCTTCAAAAGAATCGGGCTTCTTTATCTCTTCTTTATAAAGCCAATGTGCAGCAACTCCGTATTCTGCTATTCTATGCATTTCCCATGTTCTAATCTGTACTTCAAGGGGTTTTCCATCCATAGCAATCACTGTAGTATGAAGTGATTGGTAGTTATTAGATTTTTTATTGGCAATATAATCTTTGAATCTTCCAGGAACTGGTCTCCATAAATTATGGGTAATTCCTAATACTTCATAACATTCTATCTCATTATTTACTATAATTCTTACTCCTAATAAATCATACATTTCTTCTATTTCAATTCCTCTACGAATCATTTTTTGATAAATGCTATAAAGGTGTTTTGCTCTTCCAGTGACTTCTGCCTCTATGTTAGCTTTTTTAAGTTCTTCTTTAATTATTTCAATGGCTTTCTCAATAAATTCTTCTCTCTTTTTTCTAGTTTCAGCTACTTTATTGGCTACGTAATGATATTTATCTGGTTCTAAATATCTAAAAGCTAAATCTTCTAATCTCCACTTTATGTCCCAAACACCTAATCTATGAGCAAGGGGTGCATAGATTTCTAAGGTTTCTTTTGCTATTCTTTTTCTTTTTTCTTCATCATGATATTGAAGAGTTTGCATATTATGTAATCTATCTGCAAGCTTGACTATTATTACTCTTATGTCTTTCGCCATAGCTATAAACATTTTTCTCAAATTTTGAGCTTTATAAGCTTCTGTGGGGTAAAAACTTAATCTTTCTAATTTTGTAATAGCATCTACCAAGGAAAGAACATCTTTTCCAAATTCTTTTTCCAATTCTAAAGGGGTGATATTTGTGTCTTCTAAAACATCGTGAAGCAAACCTGCTATTACTACAGTTTCATCCATTCCAAGATTCATGAGTATTTTGGCAACCTCAACAGGATGAGTTATGTATGGTTCTCCAGATTTTCTAAATTGATCTTTATGAGCCTTTTGTGCAAAGAGGAAGGCTTTCTTCAGGTTTTCTGAAGAATATTTATTATTTGATGCTTGTAATAATTCCTGAAGTAAGCCTTCCTCATCTTTCATAATTTTATTAATTATACTATGAAAATGTTAAAGAATAAAGATTAATCCTATAGCTGAAAGTATTCCTAAAAATCCTCCAAAAAGAAAAGGGGCAGATGGACCAAAATAACTCCATAAAAGACCTGCTAAAAAGGAGGCTGGGAATAATCCTATACCCACTAAGGTGGCGTGAAGACCAATTACCGTAGCCCTTAAATCTGGTGGTGCGAGATCTGCAATAAGGGCTTTTTCAACTCCTTCTGTAAAGGATATATAAAGTCCATAAAGTCCAAAAAGTAGCCATAAATAGGAAAATTTAGATACAAATCCAAAGCCTAAATATACTAAACCATAGAATAAATATCCTATGATCAAGATTTTTTTGCGTCCTATTTTATCTGATAAAGCGCCCGCAGGAAATGAAAATAATGTATAAACTAAGTTGTATAAAAGATAAAGATAAAGTGCATCAAGCATTGATGCACCTAAATTCTTTGATCTTAAAAATAGAAACTGGTTAGAGGAATTTCCGAGCGTAAATATAAAAGTAAATATTAGAAAAGCTTTCAATCTTTTATCCAGATCCTTCCATTTTATTTTTAAAGTTAATTTAGATGTTGAATTATGTTTCATGGTTTCTTTTGCAAGGAATAATATTAAGACACCAAGAAAGGCTGGGATTATGCTTATTAGTATTATCTTTTTAAAGGTAGGTATGTAAAGAGATAAATTAGAAGATGTTTCTTTGATTCCCAAAGAACTTATTATCCATATGGATATTAGAACCCCAAAAAAAGCCCCAAGAGTATCCATTGCTCTATGAAGTCCAAATGCTTTTCCTCGATTTTCTATAGAAGATTCCGCAATAAGTGCGTCTCGAGGAGCGGTCCTTATTCCTTTGCCAAATCTGTCAAGGAGTCTACCAATAAAAACTCCAATCCATGAACCTGCAAGATATAAAAAGATTTTACCAAAGGCTGAAAGAGCGTATCCTGCTATTGCAATGGGTTTTCTTTTTCTAATTTTATCTGAAATATAACCTGAATAAACTTTTAAAAGAGATGCTATACTTTCTGCAAAACCTTCTACTATTCCTAATATGGCAGGTCCAGCACCTAAGGCAAGAAGATAGAAAGATATTAAAGGATAGAACATTTCTGTGCTTATATCCGTAAGAAAGCTTGCTATACCAGTAATTATCACATTCCACATTTATTTTTTCACCTCCTTGTAAATAGTTTAGACATATATTATACTACTTTTTTACAGTGTATATTTATTTAGTGTATAATATGGAGGTGCTATAAATTGGATTTAAAGAGTAAAATAGAAATACTCTTATTGACTTTTGGAGCTATATTTTTAGCAGAGCTTGGTGATAAAACTCAACTTGCTGTTTTGAGTCTTTCTGTAAAAACAAAACAGCCTTTTTGGGTTTTTTTAGGTGCAGCTTTAGCTTTGTCTTTAATTTCTTTTTTAGGGGCTTATCTTGGTGGTTTATTGACAAGATATATTCCTAAGAGTATATTTGAAAAAGTTGTTGGTATATTATTTATTTTAATAGGAATTTTTACAGTGATAAAAAATTAAAGAAAAAAATCAGAAATAAGAAAAAGAAAGTAAAATAAACCCAAAAGTGAAACATATTTCCTAAATTTTTTAGGAATTTCTTTTTCTTTTTATATTTAAAATATAACCTCTCTATAGTATAATATAGTTTTGTCTAATTACAAAATAGGGAAAAGGAGATGAGGTATGAGGAAAAAGGATTATAATATTACTGTTTTTTGGGATGATGATAGACCTATTTTTCAAAATATTCCTGATCTTCTTAAAATTCAATATGACTCATTTAATTGGTTTTTAAAAGATGGTTTAAGAGAGGTTTTAAACGAAATTAGTCCTATTGAATCAACAAGACAGGGACTTTCTTTGGTATTTGTTACAACAGAAGATGGCATCAAAATCGATCCACCCCAAAAATCTCCTGATGAATGTTTAGAGAAGGGTCTTACTTATGAATCTTCCATATATGTTAGAGCAAGGCTTTACTTTAAGGATGAGAACAAAAACATAAAAGATATTAAAGAACAAATGGTATTTTTGGGAAATATTCCCCAAATGACAGAAAGAGCTACTTTTATTGTAAATGGGACAGAAAAAGTCATAGTAAACCAAATAACAAGATCTCCAGGTGTATTCTTCCAAGAAGAAGGACACAGTATTATAGCAACCCTTATTCCTACGAGAGGTGGATGGATAGAATTCGAACTTGATGGCAATGGAATGATTTTTATTCATCCCAATGGTATTAAAAAATTTCCAGTATCTCTTATCCTTAGGGCTTTGGGATATGAGCTTGATTTCTTTTCACAATATTTAGGAAAAGATGAATTAAGTTATCTTGAAACTACTTTTTCAAGAGATAACGTAAGTGATAGAACTCAGGCAATATTCGAAGCATGTAGTAGATTGAGACCAGGAGATGTTCCAAGCAAAGAGGACGAAGCCTTAAGAGTAATTAAGCAACAATTTTTTGATGTAAGAAAATATAATTTAGGAAAAGTTGGAAGATATAAACTTAATCAGAGGTTAGGTCTAAATATCCCTTTAGATAATTATGCTTTAACTGAAGAAGACTTTGTAGAAATTATCAAAAGAATCACTATGGTTAAAACAGGAAAAGATGATGTGGATGATATTGATCACTTAGGAAATAGGAGGATAAGATCTGTAGGAGAGCTTTTACAAGTTCAATTTAGGGCTGGACTTGCAAGAGTAGAGAAATTAATAAGGGAAAAAATGGCTTTAACTGATCCAGAACAAGCAAGTCCAATAAACTTAGTAAGTACAAGGCCATTGATGGCGGCAGTGAGGGAATTCTTCAATAGAAATCCATTATCCCAATTTATGGATCAAACAAATCCACTTTCAGAACTAGCCCATAAGAGAAGGATAAGTGCATTAGGACCTGGAGGATTAACTCGTGAAAGAGCTACCTTTGAAGTAAGAGATATACATCCATCTCATTATGGTAGAGTATGCCCTATTGAAACCCCAGAAGGTCCAAATGCAGGTTTGATAAACTATCTTTCTACGTTAGCGATAGTAGATGATTATGGTTTTATTAGAACACCATATTATAAGGTAAAAGATGGAAAAATAACTAACGAAATAGTATATCTTTCTGCTACTGACGAGGAGAAATATACCATTGCTTCTTTTGATGTTCATCTCAATGAGGATAAAGAAATAGTTGATGAATTAGTACACGCAAGAAGAAAGGGTAAATTTATTCTCTGTTCTCCTAAGGAAGTGGATTTTATTGGGGTTTCTCCATATCAAACAGTGAGTATTTCTACGGCTTTAATACCTTTCCTTGAACACGATGATGCTAACCGTGCTCTTATGGGGGCTAACATGCAAAGGCAAGCTGTCCCCTTAATAAATACAGAGCCACCACTTGTTGGTACTGGTATAGAAGAGACAGTAGCAAGAAATACTGGAGTAATGGTGATCTCAGATGTGGATGGAGTGGTAAAAAGAGTAACTTCATCGGAAATAGTTATAGAGACAGATGATAAAAAGGAGAAAAAATATAACTTAATAAAGTATAGAAGAACCAATCAGGGAACTTGTTGGAATCAAAAACCAATTGTTGAAGTTGGCCAAAGAATTAGAAAGGGAGATATTCTTGCAGATGGTCCATCTACATCCAAAGGTAGACTTTCTCTTGGAAGAAATGTCCTTGTGGCCTTTATGCCTTGGGGTGGTTATAACTATGAGGACGCTATTATTATTAGCGAAAGATTAGTAAAAGAAGATATCTTTACATCTATCCATATTGAGGAATACGAGATAAAGGCAAGAGACACAAAATTGGGCCCTGAGGAAATTACAAGAGATATTCCTAATATAAGTGAAGATGCTATAAGGTACTTAGATAAGGATGGAATAATAATGATAGGTGCAGAAGTTGGTCCTAATGATATATTAGTTGGAAAAGTTACTCCAAAGGGAGAGACCGAGCTAACTCCAGAAGAAAGGTTACTCAGAGCAATTTTTGGAGAAAAATCAAGGGAGATAAAAGATACTTCTTTGAGAATGCCTCATGGTGAATGGGGTAAAGTAATAGATGTTAAGGTTCTTACAAGAGAAAATGATGATGAATTACCTCCAGGAGTAAATAAGATAGTTAAAGTAAGAGTTGCTCAAATTAGAAAGATTTCTGTAGGGGACAAATTGGCTGGAAGACATGGTAATAAAGGTGTAATTGCTACTATATTACCAGAAGAGGATATGCCTTTCTTAGAGGATGGTACTCCTGTAGATATAATATTAAATCCTTTAGGAGTACCTTCTAGAATGAATGTAGGACAGATTCTTGAAACTCATTTAGGATGGGCTGCTAATGAACTCGGTATTTATGCTATAGTACCACCCTTTGATGAGGTATTAGGAGAAAATAGATCTGCAAATCTTGTTAAGGAGATGTTAAGAAAAGCAGGTCTTCCAGAGGATGGACGTGTAACTCTTTATGATGGAAGAACAGGAGAACCTTTTGATCAAAAAATTACCGTGGGTTATATGTATATAATGAAGCTCATACATCTTGCTGATGATAAGATTCATGCAAGATCTGTTGGGCCTTATTCTCTTGTAACTCAACAACCATTAGGTGGTAGAGCTCAATTTGGAGGTCAAAGATTTGGAGAAATGGAAGTTTGGGCATTAGAGGCTTATGGAGCTGCCCATACTTTAGAGGAAATGTTAACCTATAAATCTGATGATGTGACTGGAAGAACTGAAGCTTATTCTGCTATTGTATCTGGAAATCTTATAAAAGAACCGGGTATTCCTGAATCCTTTAAGGTTCTTGTAAGGGAATTACAAGGATTAGGCATAAAAGTCTCAGCCTATATTGGTAACAAATTAGTAAATCTTTATAAGCTTGAGAATGAATCTTAAGGAAGGGGAGGATTAAACCTTGAGAATTAAAGATTTTGATAAATTAGTTTTTGGATTAGCTTCTCCAGAAGATATATTGAATTGGTCTTATGGAGAAGTTAAAAAGCCTGAAACAATAAATTATAGAACTTTTAAGCCTGAAAGGGATGGCCTTTTTTGTGAGAAAATATTTGGACCAGTCAAGGATTATGAGTGCCATTGTGGTAAATATAAAGGGCAAAGATATGAAGGTATAACTTGTGATAGATGTGGAGTTACGGTTACAAAAAGTGATGTTAGAAGAGAGAGAATGGGGCATATAAAATTGGCGGTACCTGTAGTTCATATATGGTATTTTAAAAATGTACCTAACTATATAGGATTACTTTTAAATATAAGCAGTAAGCAATTGGAAGAGGTTATTTATTACCATTCATACATAGTTTTATCTCCAGGAGATACACCATTACAAAAGATGCAGATTCTTACAGAGGAAGAATATGAAAAAGCTCTGAGCGAATTTGGTAATAGCTTTAAAGTAGGAATGGGTGCTGAAGCCATCAAAAAACTTCTTAAAGAAATAGATCTTGAGGAACTTTCTTATGATTTAAGAAAACAGATAAATGAATTACAAGGACAAAAGAAAGCAAAACTTATTAAAAGATTAGAGATTGTGGAAAGTTTTAGATTATCTGGAAATAAACCTGAGTGGATGATATTAGAGGTATTACCAGTCATACCACCAGATTTAAGACCTATGGTTCAACTTGAGGGAGGAAAATTTGCTACTTCAGATTTAAATGATCTTTATAGAAGAGTGATAAATAGAAATAACAGACTTGCAAAGCTTTTAGAAATAAATGCTCCCGAAATAATTGTAAGAAATGAAAAAAGAATGTTACAAGAAGCGGTAGATGCGCTTATAGATAATGGAAGAAGAGGAAAACCTGTTACTAATGCTAGTGGAAGACCTCTTAGATCCTTATCTGATATTTTAGAGGGTAAACAAGGTAGATTTAGGCAAAATTTATTGGGTAAGAGAGTTGATTTTTCGGGAAGAGCTGTTATTGTGGTAGGACCAGAATTGAAGTTACATCAATGCGGATTGCCTAAAAAAATGGCTTTGGAGCTTTTCAAACCATTTGTAATAAATAAATTAATAGAACATGGTTTTGCTACAAATGTTAAGAATGCAAGGAAAAAAATTGAAAGAGAAACTTCTGAAGTATGGGATGTACTAGATGAAATAATCAAAGAAAAACTTGTTCTTTTAAACAGAGCACCTACTTTACATAGGGTAAGTATTCAAGCATTTGAGCCTAAATTAATAGATGGAAATGCTATTCAGCTCCATCCTTTGGTATGTCCACCATATAACGCAGATTTTGATGGAGATCAAATGGCTGTTCATGTGCCTCTTTCCTTAGAGGCTCAAGCTGAAGCTCGTCTCCTTATGCTTTCTTCTAATAACCTTATTTCTCCAGCTCATGGAAAACCATTAACATTACCAACTCAGGATATAGTTATTGGACTTTATTATCTTACCTTAATGGTACCAGGAAGAGAAGTTGAAAATATAAGATTCTCAAGTCCTGAAGAAGTATTACTTGCTTTAGATGAAAGAAAAGTTGATTTACATTCTAAAGTGTATGTTTATAGAAAAAGCATGGAAGAAGTGTATGGAGTGGATTTTCCTGTTGAAAAAGTTTATATTGAGACTACCCCAGGTAGATTGATTTTAAATGAGGTTTTACCTGATAAATTAAGATATTATAATGGGGTTTTAACAAGAAAAGAAATCAGGAAAATTGTTGAAAAGTGCTTTAGTGAGTATGGTTGGGGAAGGACTGCAGAATTTTTGGATGAACTCAAGAAATTAGGCTTTATGTATGCTACAAAAGCTGGAGTTAGCTTCTCAATTGTGGATATAGAAATACCAAAAGAAGCAAAGGAAAAGGTTATTAAAAAGGCTGAAGAGGAGGCTTTAAACTTACAAAAAGCAGTAGAAAGTGGTCTTTATTCTGAAGAAGAAAGATATCATAGGGCTATTGAAATATGGACTAAAGCAACCGAAGAAGTAAAAGATATAATGCTTGCTAATTTTGATATGCTTAATTCAGTATTTATGATGGCCTTTTCGGGTGCAAGAGGTAATGTGGATCAAGTAAGACAACTTGCAGCAATGCGCGGATTAATGTCTGATCCTTCAGGTAGAATTATGGATATACCAATTAAGTCAAATTTCTATGAAGGACTTACTATGTCAGAGCATTTTATATCATCTTATGGTGCTCGTAAGGGAGTAGTAGATACAGCTTTGAGAACGTCAGATTCTGGATATTTAACAAGAAGATTAGTGGATGTTGCTCAAAGTCTTGTAATAAAAGAAGAAGATTGTGGAACAAATGATGGAATATATGTGGAACCATTAGAAGATGAAGGAAAGATTGTATTAACGCTCAAGGATAGAATTATAGGAAGATTTGTAGCGGAGGATGTCTATACAGATACAGGTGAGCTAATTGTAAGAAGAAATGAATATATAGATGTAGAAAAGGCTAAAAAAATAGAGGCTGCAGGTATAAAAAGAATTAAAATAAGATCTCCTATGACATGTAAAAGTGAAAAAGGTATCTGTCAAAAATGCTACGGTGAAGATTTAGCTATGCATAGAATAGTTAATATAGGTGAGTCTGTAGGTGTTATTGCTGCTCAGTCTATTGGAGAACCTGGTACACAGCTTACTATGAGAACTTTCCATACTGGTGGAGTAGCATTAACCTCTATAAGCCATCAAAATATTCAAGTTAGAGTAACTGGAAATGTAAAATTTGAAAATATTAAATTTAGAGAAAGATTTGAAGTGCTTGGAAAGAAAGAAAAAGTAGTGGTAAGTCCTAAGGCAAAAATAATAATTGAAGGTGTAAATGAAAAAGAAGAAATTTTATTACCGCCTGGTACTGTTTTGTCTGCATACGAAGGGGAAGTTGTAACCAAGGGGATGAGTTTGGGATATATAGAACCTAACTTAAGATATATCATGTCACCATATAATGGTAAGGTATTAAGTGTAAGGAAAGAAAATGGGGAAAATAGAAGATTTACATTTGTAGGGATTAAATATGATCGGGATAGAGGAAAAATTGATTATATATATAACGAAGAATCTCATTATTGGGTCTATACTTTAATAATTAGAGGCGATGATGGAAAAGAATATAATGTACCTTTGCCAGAAGGTGCTGGTTTTCTATTTAGGATAGGTGAGAGAATTGAGGCTGGAGAAACTATAGCTGAATATAGTAGAGAAACTGTCAAAATACAAGCATGTAAAGATGGTGAAGTGGTAGAGATTAATGAAGGTAATGGAGAGATTATAGATAATATTGTTGCAACAGGAGAGGCTTATATTATTATAAAAACATCAGATGGTGAAGAAATTTATAGGATTCCACGAGGGTTGAAGATACATGTAAAAGTTGGTTCAAAAGTTGAATTTGGCACAATCCTTGCTTACTTCCCATCCTATCAGCAGAGAACTGCAAAAACTGAAGATATTGTTCAAGGTCTTCCTCGTGTTGAAGAACTTTTTGAGGCACGAAAACCAAAAGGAAGATCAATTATAGCTGGTAAGAGTGGTCTTGTAAAGATTGTAAGAACGAAATCAGGAGAAAAAATTGTTATAGAAGGAGAAGATGGAAAGGATGAACACATTTTACCACCTAATGCTCAATTATTAGTAAAAGAGGGTGATTATGTAACAGTTGGACAAGAATTAACTAAGGGTTATAGAAACCCAGCAGATATTTTAGCTAATGAAGGACTTGCTGCCTTACAAAGATATATTGTGGATGAGGTACAAAAGGTATACACAAAACAAGGAGCAGAAATAAATGATAAACATATAGAAGTAATTGTGAGACAAATGACTAATAGGGTGAGAATAGAAGATCCAGGAGATAGTAACTTTTTGGTTGGTCAGTTAGTTAATAGAGTTACTTTTGAAAAGATCAGGCAGAAACTTGAAGAAGAAGGAAAAGTACCACCTATCGCAAAAGATGTTGTACTAGGTATAACAAAAGCAGCTCTTACAACTGATAGTGTTATTTCTGCAGCATCTTTCCAAGAAACAACAAGAGTTCTTGCAGAAGCAGCAGTAAAAGGTAAAGAGGATCCTTTGGAGGGATTAAAAGAAAATGTTATTATAGGTAGATTAATTCCAGCAGGTACAGGACTATTTAAGAGAATTATTCCTGCAAAATCTCAAGCTCAAAAAGCTGAAGTCTTAGAAAATGGAGGTGAACCAGAAGAAATCTCTTGACAAAATTAAGTATATAATGATAAACTTTTTCGCTTGCTTTTAGGGGCATACTTTTATAGTTGTTAATAAAAATTTCAAAAAGATATAGAGTAGGAGGTGTAATTTTGCCTACCATAAATCAATTAGTAAAAAAAGGAAGGAAGCCAAAAGAGAGAAAAAGTAAATCTCCAGCCCTTATGGGTAATCCCCAGAAAAGGGGAGTATGTATTCGTGTTACTACAATGACTCCCAAAAAGCCTAACTCTGCTTTAAGAAAGGTAGCAAGAGTAAGGCTTACTAATGGAGTTGAAGTGTGGGCATACATTCCTGGTATTGGCCATAATCTTCAAGAACACTCTGTAGTTCTTGTAAGAGGAGGACGTGTTAAGGATCTCCCAGGTGTACGATATCACATTATACGTGGTGCCTTAGATGCTGCTGGCGTTGAAGGCAGAAAACAAGGAAGATCAAAATATGGAACTAAGCGTCCAAAAGAGGGAGGTAAGAAATAATGCCTCGTAGAGGACCTGCTACTCCAAGAGATATTCCGCCTGATCCTGTTTATAATAGTGTACTTGTACAAAAGTTGATAAATAAGGTTATGTTGGATGGTAAAAAAAGTACTGCTGAAAAAATTGTATATGGAGCAATGGAAATAATTAGAGATAAAACAAAGCAAGATCCTTTAACTGTTTTAGAAAAAGCAGTACAAAATTTGACTCCACTTCTTGAAGTAAGACCAAGGAGAGTAGGAGGAGCTACTTATCAAGTACCTATAGAAGTTCCTCCACGAAGAGGCCTTTCTCTTGCTTTAAGGTGGCTTGTAAGAGCTGCAAGAGAAAGAAAGGGTATGCCTATGAGAGAGAGGCTCGCAGCTGAGATTTTAGATGCTCTCAATAATACAGGAGGGGCTATTAAGAAGAGAGAAGAAATGCATAGAATGGCAGAAGCTAATAAAGCTTTTGCTCATTATAGATGGTAATTAAAAAGGAGGAAGATAAAAGTGCCTAGATGTCCACTGGATAAATTAAGAAATATAGGAATAGCAGCTCATATAGATGCAGGTAAGACTACACTTACTGAGAGAATACTGTTTTATACAGGAAGAACTCATAAATTAGGCGAAGTACATGAAGGAACTGCTACTATGGACTGGATGGAGCAAGAAAGGGAAAGAGGAATAACCATAACAGCTGCTACTACAACTTGTCGCTGGAAGGATCATGTTATCAATATAATTGATACACCAGGACACGTAGACTTTACTGTTGAAGTTGAAAGATCAATGAGGGTTTTGGATGGCCTTATTGCTGTTTTCTGTGGGGTTGCTGGTGTACAACCTCAATCTGAAACTGTATGGAGACAGGCTACTAAATATAATGTGCCAAGAATCATATTTGTAAATAAGATGGATAGGGTGGGTGCTAACTTTTTCAGGGTTGTAGAAATGATTGAAGATAGATTAGGAGTCAATGTGGTGCCTGTTCAAATACCTATTGGTAGCGAGGACAATTTTAAGGGTGTTATAGATCTTTTAGAGAGAAAAGCAATTGTTTATTATGATGATCTTGGTATTAAGTGGGAAATTACAGAAATACCTGAAGAGTTAAAGGAACAAGCAGAAGAATACAGACATAAACTTGTTGAAAAAATTGTAGAGCTCGATGACGAGCTCTTAGAAAAATATTTAGAGGGAGAGGATATTCCTGTATCAGAACTAAAAAGGGTGTTAAGAAGAGCAACTATTGAGGGAATATTATATCCAGCATTGTGTGGATCTGCTTTTAAAAATAAGGGGGTTCAGCCCTTGCTTGATGCTGTTATTGACTACTTACCTTCTCCATTGGATTTGCCACCTGTTAAAGGTATAAATCCTATAACTGGAGAAGAAGAGATAAGAATAGTGAGCGAAGATGAATCTTTTGTTGCTCTTGCTTTTAAGGTTATGACTGATCCTTATGTAGGGAGGTTAACTTATTTTAGAGTATACTCAGGTAAATTAGAGAAAGGAAGCTACGTTTATAATTCTACGAAAGGTAAAAAAGAAAGAATTGGAAGGCTCCTTCAAATGCATGCAAATCATAGAGAAGATATTGATGTAGTATATGTGGGAGATATAGCTGCTGTAGTAGGCTTAAAATATACAACCACTGGAGATACTTTATGTGATGAGAATAGACCTATAATTCTGGAAGGAATGTCATTTCCAGAACCTGTTATTTCTGTTGCAATTGAACCTAAGAGTACTGAGGAACAAGATAAACTTAGTCTTGCTTTACAAAGACTTGCAGAAGAGGATCCTACTTTTAGGGTAACTTATGATGAAGAAACAGGTCAAACTCTTATTCATGGTATGGGAGAGTTACATTTGGAGATTATTGTTGATCGTTTGAAGAGAGAATTTAAGGTTAATGCTAATGTGGGTAAACCTCAGGTCTCCTATAGAGAAACTATAAGAAAACCAGTAAAGATAGAAGGAAAATACATTAGGCAGACTGGTGGTAGAGGTCAATATGGGCATGTATGGTTTGATTTGGAGCCTTTACCAAGAGGAAGCGGACTTGAATTTGTTAATAAGATAGTGGGGGGTGTTATACCACAGCAATTCATTCCTGCTGTTGAAGCAGGCGTGAGAGAGGCTGCAGATAGAGGTGTATTAGCAGGGTATCCCGTTACTGATATAAGAGTTACTCTTTTTGATGGGTCTTATCATGAAGTAGATTCTTCAGATATGGCATTTAAGATAGCAGCCTCACAGGCCTTTAAAGATGGTGTTTTAAAGGGTGATCCAGTTCTTCTTGAACCAATAATGAAGTTAGAAATAATTGTTCCTGAAGAATATATGGGTGATGTTATAGGAGATCTTAATAGCAGAAGAGGAAGAATAGAAAAAATTGAATTTATAAATAATTCAAGAGTTATAAAAGCCCTTGTTCCTCTTGCTGAGATCTTTGGCTACGCTACAACTCTCCGTTCGTTAACTCAGGGAAGAGGAATATTCTCAATGGAATTCTCTCATTATGAAGAAATGCCATTAAATATTCAGGAAAAAATCTTATCTTCAAATTTTAAAAAATAATGAATAGGAGGAGATAAAGGATGGCGAAGGAGAAATTTGTAAGGACGAAGCCACATGTAAACATAGGTACGATAGGTCACGTAGACCATGGTAAGACGACATTAACGTCGGCCATAACGATGGTA
>Ga0072500_163786_pt1 | contig 29658 bp, 25 predicted proteins | sample GBScelen77Swater_FD_63803 | JGI IMG/M metagenome (GOLD analysis project Ga0072500, IMG submission 63803) | Hot spring microbial communities from Great Boiling Spring, Nevada - cellulolytic enrichment S 77C v2 (version 2) | ecosystem: Environmental > Aquatic > Thermal springs > Hot (42-90C) ...
TCATCGTTGATAAGGACCCGGCGTGGAGGACCGTAAGATGGGCAAAAAGGAAGAGACTGAAGAATTGCATGATGTTTTAAATTTAATGCCAGCTCTTGGTAATCACAAATTTTGCAAGGAAAGCGGTGATTAAAGATGTAAGATTCTCAAAATACAATTAGTCTTCACACTTCTTAAATTATTGAGAGTGGCTTCTTTAAAGGCTCTTCTTTAAGTGTTTTAGGTTATTTGAGCCTTCCCTTGAATCTACATTTTCAAGCCATTATATTGATTTTTACTCCACTTAACTGCAAGGAGGTGTTATGGAAGAACCAAAATGGAGTGGAAGGGCATCTTTTGTGCTTGCTTCAATAGGCTCTGCTATTGGTCTGGGTAATGTATGGAGATTCCCGTACATTGCCTATAAATTTGGCGGGGGAGCTTTCCTTGTTGCCTATATTATAGTCTTAATTTTAATCGGTATACCTATGCTTCTTCTTGAATTTTCCATAGGTTACAGGTTTAAAGGTTCTGCCCCATATTCTTTTGAAAAGTTGAGTAAAGAGAGAAGGATGCCCGTTAATTTCGAGTGGCTTGGATGGTTTGCCGTTCTCGTTGGGTTCGGCATTGTAACCTACTATTCTGTGATAATGGGTTGGTCCTTTGATTACATGTTTTATTCCATAAAGACAGCCTGGGGTGAAAACACGAGGGAGTTTTTCTACCAAAGGGTTCTTGGCTTAACACACGGTGTATTCGATCTGGGTAGAATCAGCTGGCCTATTGTTATAGGATTGTTATTCAGTTGGGTATGGATTGTACTTTCCATCTGGAAAGGGGCGAAGACGGTTGGTAAGGTGGTTTATGTAACCGTTACAATGCCCTGGGTTTTGCTTTTAATCTTCGTAATAAGGGGATTAACGTTACCGGGAGCCCTTCAGGGAGTAAATTTCTACCTTACGCCTAACTGGAAAGAGTTGCTGAATCCGGCACTCTGGCACGCGGCCATATCGCAGGTATTCTTCTCTTTGACCGTTGGCTTTGGAGTTATGATTGCCTATGCGAGTTTCTTGCCCGAAGGCTCAGATATTGTGAACAATTCAATTTTGATTGCCCTTGCTGATGCTGCAACCGCCTTTGTTTCGGGCTTCGCGGTATTTTCTACCCTTGGTTATTATGCCCAGCTTCAGGGCGTTCAGGTTTCGGAGGTAATGAAAAGTGGTCCGGAACTTGCCTTTGTAACCTATCCAACCATTATTTCCAAACTCCCCCTTGCATCGTTATTTGGCGTTTTATTCTTTTTGATGCTATTGACCCTTGCTATTGATTCTGCCTTTTCCCTGGTTGAGGCTTTTGTTGCAGCTCTTATGGACAAGTTTGGAATCCGAAGGCAATTTGCCAATATCGGTGTGGCAGTAGCGGCTTTCGTTATCGGTATTCTATACACCACCGGTGCAGGGCTGTATTGGCTTGATATCGTGGATTACTTTATGAATCACTTTGGGCTCTTTACAGTGGCCTTTTTAGAAAGCCTTGTAATCGGCTGGCTTTACGGAGCGCAGAGTATGAGAGATTTTGCGAACTCCGTTTCTGAGCGTCCTATGGGTACGTGGTGGAATTTTTCGGTTAAGTTTATAGTTCCTTTGTCCTCTCTTCTAATCTTTGCCTCTGCATTGAGAGATAGAATTCGGGAACCATACGGTGGATATCCGCGCCTTGCTGAGGTTCTTGGAGGATGGCTGATTCTTGGAGTATTCCTTATTGTTTCAATTTATTTAACAAACCTTAAAACAAAAAGGAGTGACTAAATGAACTGGCAGGGGATTGTTGTTTTAATTTTGGTTTCCTTTATACTATTTGGTGGAATTATTCAAGCGCTTTATTACGCTAATAAAAAAGGCAGGTAAGTTTTCTAAATAGAATTGCTTAAATCTTTAAGTTTGCGGGTATTAAGAATAGGTAGATTGGGTAATTCTTTTGATATCTTTTATCCTGGCCGATGTAGTAGTAGGTTTCAAGAAGTGAGGGCCCTGATAAGGTTTTAGACGATACTGCTTTTAATCCAGTTATGGTAAGGCCTGCAGTGCGTGAGAACAGAAATAGTGGCATAGAGATAACCGCAAAGTAAGTTATTATCATTAGAACTATAAGGAAAATGAACGTTTTAACCGCATATGGTTGGTTTGAAAAGATTCCTAAGAATCTACCCAGAGTTATTGCTATAGCAATAACAATAAACATATCTGTGAGTATTGCGATTCTGCTAATCCAGAAGTATTTTTTATGGAGATTGTAAAGCTTGAGTTTCTTATCGTTGGACTCGATTTCTTTAAACCAGTTTTCGAAGTCCATCTTATTTTAGGTAAAACGTAGCCTGAACGGTTATCATAACTTCTTTTTCTCTTGATTCAGTGTTGTAGGTCCCGTAATCGGATATCTGTATGGTATTAGGGGCCATTACCTGGACCACTCCCATCCTCGCAGACTTTACCTTTCCTACTTTCCTTCCTGTGCTCTTTGCAATCATTGTTGCACGCTGTTTCGCATCTATCATAGCGTCGTTTAAAAGAGAAACTCTGAGCTCAGGAAGTTTTGAGTAGTAGAATTCTAAATTACTTGATGTTATGTTAACTCCATCGGGAACCAGATCGTAAATTTTATCTGCCAAAGCTAAAACTTTTTCTACTTCCATTGAACTCACTACTATACTCTGAGTGAATTGATAGTGCATTCTATCTAACCTTTCAGTATATAGCCATGGCTGATTTGTATAAATCTGGGAAATTTCTATTTCCTTTTCTTGAATGCCTTTCTTAGTGAGAAATTCCTTGATTTTAGACAAGTCCTTTGCCATCAGGGAATAACCTTCGCTCAGAGTTGGGGTGATTCTTGATATAGTAATGGTCCATCTCACCTGGTCTGAAACTACCCTTACTTTTGCAGAGCCTGTAACAGTAATGGTGTTGTCCATTCTTTTAATTTTAAAAAGGGTAGATGAAACTATTGCAGAAGATAAGACAATTCCAATACTCAAAATTAGAGCAGGAAGCCATTTTTCAACTGAAAAATTTTGACCCATAAAAACTCCTTTACATAAAATTATATGACACTATTTATCTCTACTTGCCTTGTAGTGCTTTAATAATCTCTTCGGCAAATGGTTTTGCAGCGTCTGGCCCGTTTCCTGTTATTATTCTTCCGTCTCTTTCAACAGGTTTTCCCGTGTAGGTTCCTCCTCCCTTTGTAATTTCTCCACTAGCCGATTTCCAGATGGTTGCCTTTTTGCCCTTTAAGAGCCCTGCCCTTGCGAGGGTTCCCGGTGCAAGGCATATAGCGGCAACTATTTTTGACTCGTCTTCGTAATATTTCACCAATTTCTCATGTAGCTTTTTATCATCCCAGTAAATTGGTGATCCCATGCCTCCTACGAGGACGACAGCATCATATTTGGAAAAATCTTCATCGTGAACCTTTACGTCAGGTTTTACCACTGCACCAAGCATGCCCTTTGCTGGCGTCGTGTCAGTGGAGGCAACTGTAACTTTTACGCCGTTTTTCTCAAAGATCTGTTTTGGAGTAAGGAGTTCCTCATCACGGAAGTTTTCATGGGCAATGATCATCAGGACTTTTTTATCCATTTTTTTAACCCCTCCTATTAAAGCCAAAAAGATTAAAAATCTGACCATATTAAGATTATATTTTCGAGCACATAACCTGTCAAGGGGTAAAATGGGCTTTTTTGAAAGTTTAACAGAATTAAAAAGATGGCTCAAAGGAAAATTTATTCTAAAAACTTCAAAGCGCCACCTTCTTCCTGCATCTTTTTCAATCTAAGAGAAATGGTGAAACGGCTTTTGAGAATACGTAGTGTTAAACCTTTTTGAATTACAGAAAATATTGTGAATCTATGGTTTACTGTCTCAAGTTAAATTACCATATTTCAAGCAATTCTTCCATTAGACCATTGAGGGTTATGTTTTCACTGTAGGTTGAAGAATCTTGTAGTACTTTTTAGTTCTCTTAATGTTCCTTATACTTTTGCTGTGATTCTTGTTCTCGGAGACCTACACATCGGAATTGGAAGCCAGGAAGAGAAGTTAAAAAAACTCAGCCTCCTACTTGAGAATTTCAAAGAGATTGACGCTGTGGTATTCCTTGGTGATATTTTTGACTTTTATTTTGAGTGTCCCGAAAAGGTTGAAGAAGTTTATAGCGATTATCTTTCAATCTTTAAACAGTTTGTTGGAACTGCCAGCGTTTTTTATCTTCAGGGAAACCATGACTTTTTCCCCATGCGCAAGCTGGAGCAGATTGGAATTAAGATTATTTCTCGCGATTTAATTATGGAAAAGTACGGTAGAAAAATTTTCTTCACCCACGGTGACCTGTTGTCCTTTAGAGGCAGGTTTACAAGGAGTTTTTTGACTCTTCCCCTATGGCAAAGTTTGATGAAATTTCTGCCCTGCAATTTAATTTATACCATTGCAAGGAAAATCTCCCATTGGTCGAGGAGGCGTTCCTCTTCCAGGCCTTTGAAGAGGGAAAATTTTAAGAAAATAGAAGAGCTCTTGAACCACTTTGATATTGTATTTACTGCCCATTTTCACGAACCTATTATCAAACGTTATAATGATAAAAAAATCTATTGTAATCCCGGTGATTGGCTCCGTTATTTCACTTTTCTCACTTTAGATTGTGACTTCCTTACCCTGTGGGGATTTGATAATTCTTTGATTGTTAAGCTCGAAGAAGTTAAAATTTAGACATTATGAAGAGGAAGTGGTGGTTATGGGTTTTAATTGGAGTTGGAATAATTTATGTAATTGCAAATTTCGCAATTACTGGTCTTGAACAAAGTATCGCCGTGGTTAGGATTAGTGGTACCATTTCAAGTTCCAGGGAAGTGGTAAGGGAAATCGAAGGATATTCCAAAAATCCAAATGTAAAGGGCTTGCTTTTAATTATAAATTCACCTGGTGGTGGAATCGTTCCTTCCGACGAGATATACAGGAGTATCCTTAGATTTAAGGAGAGTAGAAAGCCAGTAGTTGCTTACCTTGCGACCGTTGCTGCCTCTGGGGGATATTATATAGCATGTGCATCTGACTACATAGTATCCCATCCCCTTAGCTTAACTGGTTCAATAGGAACGATTATTGAATATCCGGTGATCAAAGGACTTCTCGATAAGGTCGGGATTGATTTTGTGGTAATAAAGTCAGGAAAGGTGAAAGATATTGCATCGCCCTTTAAGGAAATTTCCGATGAAGAAAGGAAGATTTTGCAGAATATTATTGAGCAGGGATATAATAACTTTGTTGACGTAGTTGCGAGAGGTAGAAAACTTGAAAGGAATAAGGTTTTAGAAATTGCTGATGGCAGGGTTCTAACGGGTAATGATGCCTTTAAGCTGGGCCTTGTTGATACCGTTGGAGATGAGTTTTTTGCAAGAAAAAAGCTTAAAGAGATTGCAAAGATTAGGGGACCTGTTCGCTGGATTGAGAGGAAAAAGTTGCCCTTTTTTATGAGGTACGTAAACCCCGATGAGGTTTTTCAAAAAACTCTTGAGATTAAATTTGATTACAGGATGGTGTTTCAATGATCGAGAGGTATTCAATTCCAGAAATAAGAGAAGTTTTTAAAGAGGAAAATAAGTACAAAAAGTGGGTTGAAATCGAGTTAACCCACCTGAAAGTTCTGGAAGAGGAAGGTGTAATCCCGCCTGGAAGCTATGAGGAAGTGTCAGAAAAGATAAAGGATATCGACTTTGTTGAATTTGCAAAACGCGCCAAGGAAATTGAAAAAGAAGTGGACCACGATGTGATTGCCTTCCTAATGGCCCTTGAGGAGAAAGTTGGTGAGAAAGGACGATACCTTCACTATGGCCTTACTTCAAGCGATGTGGTGGATACCGCTAATGCATTGTTACTCAAAGAGGCAATGGAAAAACTTATTACAGAACTCGATGGGCTCATTGAAGAAGTAAAGAAGAAAGCCATAGAATATAAACATTTTCCAATTATGGGAAGAACTCACGGGGTTTTTGCGGAACCGACGAGCCTTGGTCTTAAATTCCTGTATTTCTACGCTGAATTGCTTAGGGCAAGGGATCGTTTGCAGCATGCTCTTAGAGAAATCTCTGTGGGTAAGATTTCTGGTGCAGTGGGTAATTATGTATACCTTTCTCCTGAGATTGAGGAGAAGATTCTTAAAAATTTGAACCTTGAGCCCGAAATGGTCTCTACTCAAATAGTGCCACGGGACAGGCATGCCTTTATGATGTCACAGCTTGCAATCCTTGCCTCTTCCCTTGAGAGGTTTGCAACGGAAATCAGGCTACTTCAGAGAACTGAAGTGAATGAGATTATGGAGCCTTTTGGTAAAGGTCAGAGGGGGTCTTCGGCGATGCCTCATAAGAGAAATCCTATAAAATCTGAGAGAGTTTGCGGACTCGCCAGGTTGATTAGAGGCTATCTAATACCTGCCCTTGAAAATATACCCCTCTGGCACGAAAGGGACATTTCCCATTCTTCCAATGAGAGGTATATCTTTGAAGATGCAATTTGTACTCTCTTTTATGTAATCAGGTTGATGAAGGGAATTATTGAGGGTATCGTAGTAAACAAAGAGAAAATTAAAGAGAATCTCAGAAAGTACGGCGATTTTTATTATTCTCAAGCACTTCTTCTTGCTCTTGTGAGAAAAGGATTTCCGAGAAAGGACGCCTACGAGATCGTAAAGAGAGTTTCCCACAGGTCCTTTGATGAAGGGGTGAGTTTGAAAGAGGTGGTTTTATCCGATGCAGAACTCGGCAAAATATTCACATCCAAGGAAATTGACGAGATCTTTAATACCAATTTTCTCAGGAATGTTGACGAAGTTTACAAGAGATTCGGCCTTTAACTGAAGATCAGTGAAGGATCCGCAGGTAGATCAAATCCGTCTCTTTTGCCTTTTTCAAGATAAAAAAGCCCTACTGCTGCAACCATAGTTCCGTTATCGACGGTATATTGAGGTTCTGGGAACTCAACCCTAACATTTTTCAGTTCTTCGCTGAAAACCTTTCTAAGCCTTGAATTCATACTCACTCCACCAACAACCCCGAGATTTTTTACTCCCGTCTGCCTTATGGCCATTTTAACCTTTTCAAGCAACATATCTACCACTGCTTCTTGGTAGGAAGCACAGAGGTTATTGAGGTTCTCCTTTACGTACTGTTCTCCCTTATCTTTTATGAGATAAAGAGCTGATGTTTTTAGACCGCTGAAGCTAAAGTTTAGGCCGTCTACCTTTGCTCTTGGAAAACGGTGAAAGCTGGGGTTTCCAGTTTGAGAAAGCTTGTCAATGAGAGGTCCACCGGGGTATGGAAGCCCCAACATTTTTGCAAACTTGTCCAATGCCTCACCTGCAGCATCATCAACTGTTCCGCCAAGGAATTTGTACTCACCAGGCTTTTCCATCAAAACCAGCTCTGTATGGCCTCCGCTAACTATCAGAAAAAGGTAAGGCTCCTCAGGAAGATTTTTGTTAAGGAATATGGAAAACATGTGAGCTTCTAAATGATTAACTCCCACGAAGGGCTTTTCGAAAAAGTATGCCAGCGATTTGGCAAAGGCAAGTCCCACAAGGAGTGACCCAACAAGGCCAGGACCATGAGTAACCGCTATCCCATCAATGTCATTTATGGTGAGATTGGCTCTTTTCAGGGCTTCTTCTGTCATAGGGAGTAACAATTTTGTGTGCATTCTTGAAGCAATTTCAGGAACTACACCTCCGAAGATACTATGCTCAAGATGGGTTTTTGAAAGGTTTACCAACACTTTGTATTCGTTATTGACAATTCCAACTGCTGTTTCATCACAGGAAGTTTCAATGCCGAGCACGATCATTTTAAACGACCCTTACTCCATCAATGAAAACCATTTCAACCCTTGACATTATGTCAAAGGGGTGACCGCTGAAAACCACAATGTCGGCGTCATAACCTTTTTTGATGTATCCCACTCTATCCGAGACCCCAAGAAATTCGGCAGGAGTTGATGTAATTGCCTTTAGGGCTGTGATTTCATCCAGCCCCTCTTTAAAGCTCATTGCAGCGTAGAGATTGAGGTAATATATAGCATTGAAGGGGTGGTCGGAGGTTATGGCGATAGGTATTCCGTGGGATGATAATCGGGCAGGATTTTCAAAACTTAGGTTTTTTGATTCAGGTTTTGAACTTACGCCGAAAAGGGGACCTACAACTATTCCTTTAACTTTTCCTTTGAGCTTGTCTGCAATAAGGGGTGCGTCGCTGGCATGTTCCAGTATCATCTCAAATCCAAACTCTTCTCTGAGTCTGAGTGCAGTTTCTATGTCCTGAACAGAGTGGCAGTGAATTCTGCAGGGGATTTCCTTCCTTAGTGCTTTTAAAATGTTTTCAAGCTTTGGGTCTTTTTCCTTCCTTTTCTTTTCTTCGCCATATCTCTGCGCCTTTGTAAACCACTCTCTTATAACGGCGGCGGTAGCCATTCTCGTTGTAGGAAAGGATTTCCTTTCCCTATATGTAAGCTTTGGATTTTCACCCAGTGCCATTTTCAGGCCAGCCTCTTTTTTTACTATTATTTCTGAAATGGATGCCTTTTTGAGTTTTATAACCGAACCGATTCCGCCGATGGGGTTTGCACTTCCAGGGGTAATGAATACGGTTGTAACCCCATTTCTTAGGGCCTTTTCAACGGCGGGGTCTAAAGGATTGTAAGCGTCAATAGCGTAAATATGGGGAGTTGCCGGGTCGGTGGCTTCGTTTACATCTGAATAATCCCGTGGAGCCCCTTCGTCTCTCATTCCGATATGGGTGTGAGGGTCTATGAAACCCGGGAGAATGTACTTACCTTTGAGGTCTATGACCTCGACATTACTGGGGAGACGTTTCCTTCTTAAAACTTTCACGATTTTTCCATTTTCAATAAAGATTGCTCCATTTTCTATGAACTCTTCGCCGGTGAAGATTTTCCCACCTTTTAGAACGATCATCAAGGCCTCCTAAATATATAGGTCATCTCTTGTTTTATGTTCATAAGCAATCTCACCGTCAACAATGGTCATCATCACGAGGAATCTTGGGTCAAAGATTTCTCTATCGGTTATTACGATGTCTGCATCTTTACCCTTCTTTAAGCTGCCAATTTTGTGGTCAAGGCCGAGGATCTTTGCACCGTTTATAGTTAAGGCCTTTAATGCGGTTTCTTCAGAGAGACCATACCTTACTGCTATCTGCGCTGAATAGAAGAGGCCATAATGGGGAAGAACGGGAAAATCGGTGGTGAAGGCAAAGAGAACACCTTTTTCTTCATATACCTTTGCGGTTTCGGGGGTTCTAAATTTCAATTCTTGTTTTATTCTTGTGGTTATTGTGGGACCGAGGGCACAGGGTACCTCTTCTTTCGCCAGAATCTCAGCAATAAAGTGCCCTTCGGTGGAGTGTTCTATTACGAATTTTATCCCGAATTCTTTCATTATTCTCAGAGCGGTGAGGATGTCATCTTCCCGGTGGGAGTGAATTCGTGCAGGATATTTGCCTTCAAAAAGCCCCACAAGGGGTTCGAGTTTAAAATCGAAGACTTTTTTGTCCTTTTTTTTCTTTTCAATGTAATTAAGGGTGTCAAGAAGGGTTTTTCTTAGTATGGCTGCATTTCCAAGTCTTGTGGAGGGCATTTTCTTCTGGGAAGAATAAACCCTTTTAGGGTTTTCGCCAAGGGCCATTTTGATTCCTGATGGGTTGAGAAGAATTTGACCTGTCGTTTTCGTAGCGACTCCCTGACCGCCTATTACATTGGCACTGCCTGGCATTATGTTAACTGTCGTAACACCGGAGGAAACAGCTTCTTTGAAGCCATCGTCGTAGAAGTTAATGCCGTCTATTGCTCTAACATGTGGAGTAACGGGATCTGTTGCCTCATTTCCGTCGGAACCTTCTATATTAACTCCCTCTTCCCAAAGCCCTGTATGGGTGTGGATGTCAATAAATCCGGGGTAGATGTATTTGCCTGTTGCGTCTATGACCTGAGCACCGTTGGGTATTTCCATCCTCTCAGTAACATCTTCAATTTTTCCATTTTTGATGACTAAGTAACCACCTTCGAGGGGGGCACCCTCCATTGTGAAAATTTTGCCACCTTTTACAATTAAAAGTTTTTCCATACCATTTCTCCTTCTAACATATGGCCTACCACGTCGGATTTTTTTGTAAAGGGTTCGTCGGAGAGGAAGACAAGGTTTGCTTTTTTACCTTTTTCAATAGTGCCTGTCTCTTTGTCAAGGCCTAAGATTTTAGCAGGGTTTGTAGATATTGCCCTCAGTGCGTCGAGTTCTGAAATTCCTACCTTTACAAGGAGTGCAGACTGGTGGTAGAGAAGATGAACTGGAACTATAGGGTGTAGAGTGGTTAGAGCGAAGACAACACCTTTTTCGTACAATGGGTAGAGGTTTTTAACGTAATGGTTTCTCTGATGGTAAAGCCTGCCAGCAATAAAGTAGGGCCCTGCAATGACCGGAATTTCTTCTTTTCTTATGAGGTCTGCAACCATAAAGGAGTCTTCAGCTTCCTGGAAGATCATATTCACGTCGTACTCCCGCTTCAATTCAAGGGCCTTTTCAATTTCATCTCTCGTATTCACGGAGACTTTGAGGGGAATCTCTTTGCGTAGCACTTGAAGCAGGGTTTCCATTTCCAGGTCCCTTTCCTTTTCTTTTTTCTTTTCGTAATTTTTCGCCTTTTCAAATTTTTCTCGAATCAAGGCAATGAGTCCCATCTTCGTTGAGGGGTATTTTCCTTCTGACCTCCAGCGAATTCGAGAGTTGTAATTCATGTTTAGCTTCAGTGCGGATGGGAACTTCCTTACCATCTCATCAGCCACATTGCCTTTACAGGCAAATACACCTTCAAGGCCAGAGAAGACTGCGGAATCCCCGGGGGAGGAGACGAAGTATGAAACGCCGCCTTTCGCCGCATCCTTTATGCCGAGGTCTTTTGGATAAAAAGCGTCAAGGCTTCTCAAAAATGGTAAGGATGGAGATGTGGATTCATCAGAATCGTAGTAATTGAATCCTGCACCTTCTTCTGCGAGGCCTATTTGGGTCGCGGGGTCAATGAAGGATGGAATAACGACAAGCCTTTCTGCATCTATAATTTCTTCAGCAGAAGGCTTTGAGGCAGTAATGTCCTGGATTATTCCATCCTCAACCACAATGTACCTGTTTTCAAGGATTTTATTATCTTTTAAGGTGATGATTTTTCCCGCCTTGATGACTTTCATTTTTTCTCCTTTGCAATAATTTTTTAGTTTGCAACACGAACAATCAAAAAGTGTGGGGCCCCCTTCGGGGCCCCGCACAGAGTTTACTTTGATTTTAGATTTTACTCTTATTTTAACAAAATCACTTTGGATTTTTTATTGAAATTCCTACCTTCAATTTGGACCAAGTAAAGGCCAGTGGGAAGTCCCGAGAGATTCACCTTGACCATTCCATTTACAGGAGTATGTGTTTCTCCCTTCACTAAAGCACCCTTCGCATCGTAAACCGATACTCTGACCCCTCCTGCTGTTTTGCCAGTGAAGAGCTCAAGAGTGTTTCTTGCAATTGCTGGAATCGTAATACTGTGCTTCCCTGCCTCTTCTCCGGCATTTACTACTGTGCTCCAATATTTTGTGTATGCATCATCAACATAACTTAGTAGATCTGTATAAGTGCTTGCACCTGCTACCACAAAAGCTACCTTTACTGAATCGTAAGGCGCGATGTCAAATGGCCCTGCCGATACCACAGTAGACCAGTCGTAGTTCCTGTTGGTTGAGGTTGTTCTATATGTACCGTTCAGGAATTTAATTTGAATACTATCTGGAAGCCCATTGTATGGATATACATAAACGTCATGGTCGATTACGGAGTAGTTCGCGATTAACGAGGTTTGTTGTCTTGATGGATTTAATATGGCAGTTCCCATATAGGTTGATGAATAATAAAGGTATGCCATATTCCTCGTAGCATCAGTGCCTCCTGCATTGGAAGATGCGTTGATAATGTCCCAGTCGGTAAATAGACCGGCATAAAGGCCATAAATTGGATTTGGTGAGGAGTTATACAGTGTGTATTCAAGAATAACATAATTAGGTCCAACGCCATCGTTAAAGGTATAACCCCTCTGATAAACCCACAAGCCCTTAGATTCTTCACCACCTGCATCGGTGAAGATTGCCTTTGTGTAATCGTAGTAAGGTGGGTAAGGGCTGTATCTGAAAACGCGACCGTCGGGATCTGTGGTAGTTACCCAATCATCATCGTCACCAGAACTTGACTCAAAGTAACGGTCAATTACGTAAGGGAGCTGTGTCCCAACGGCGAAGGAACCATAGTATAGGTGTGATGCAGAAGATGAAGGATACCTGCATCCAGAGCCCTGAGATTGTGATGAACTCATATAGCCGAGGGCACCATATTTTGTCACTGTCAACACGATGTTACCAGGAGAATGATCCGTGTAATCTACTCCTGGAATACCGACAGTTAATGAAAAACTGTAATTCCAGGAATAACCGCCGTCACAGGTAATATTAAGGTTGAAGTTAACATTGCTACCATTTGGAGTATCAGGATTTGAAGTTATGACGAAGGGATCACTTCCGTTGTCAACTGTCGCACCGGAGGCGATATTTCCAAAGGATGTTGTTCCATCGCTGATGGATGCATAAGGGGAGTCAGTGGAGAGGACTCCCTGTACATTGGTGGCATCTGCACCATTGTTCTTTATTGTAACGGTAATCTGGATTGTTTCTCCTGGATCCCAAACTGAGTTTCCATTCTCGTCAGTGTATGAATAGTTTAAAAGAACTATGGAAGGTTCCGAAGGGGATGGAGTATTCAATAACGATTGATAAACATCCAGTACCCCCCACCCATAGTTGTTGTTTGGATAAGGAGCACCTTGTGAAGGTTGTCTGGCATAGTCCAAAAGGAGGGAATACACAGTGTTAAAGTCGAGGTTAGGGTTCTTCTGAAGTAGAATTGCGATGGCACCTGCCACATGGGGTGTGGCCATTGAAGTTCCGTCCCAGGATTGGTATGACCCACCCGGAACTGATGAGGGTACGCTTACTCCGGGTGCCGAAATATTTGGCTTAATGAAGTTCCAATCGCTGCGCGGCCAATAAGAAGTGTTGTTCCAGGGAGACTGATTTGGAGCTGGACCTCTACAGGAAAAATTTGCTATGTTGTCGTTGTTGTCCGTAGCTCCAACAGCTATTACATTAGGAAATGACCCAGGCGTATTTATTGTTCCAGTATTTGGACCATTATTGCCTGCGGCAAAAACAGGAATAATTCCCGCATTCCTCCAATTGACCACATCATCCCAATATTCCGTATTTGTAATGTCTGTTGACCCCCAGGAATTCGATACAACTCTAATATCTACTCCTTGAGATTTCCATTCCAATATTTTTTGAAAGCCATTGTGAATCCATGTAGCGTAAGCACTCCCTTGGGAGTTGAATATTTTACACGATACGAATCTTGCCCCAGGAGCCACTCCTATATCGTTTGCAAAGGGTCCAGGGCCATCCCCGCCTAAGATTGTTCCGGTACAATGAGTTCCATGTCCATGATCGTCGTAAGGTTGAGATTGACCATTTACAGCATCGAACCAATATCCGAAGAATTTTCCAGAAAGGGCAGGGTGATCGGGATCAACACCGGTGTCCATGATTCCAACTACTATGCCACTTCCGTCGTATCCGGCTTGCCAGCAGGAATCAGCTTTGACGTTGGTAATGTTCCACGTAGGAGCTTTTATTTCGACATCTTCTTCAATGGGAGTTACCCGATCAAGGGTGACTATAAAATTATCTATGAGGTATTCTACTTCGTCCCTTTGGGCGATCCATTCGATAACGTCCTTCGTCGCCTCAATATAGAACCCGTTGAAGATCCAGTACGGCTGTAAAGTTTTTATTTTGTCTTTGTAGGTTTGTTCAAGAGTGTTGAGAATATCTCTTTGAGAGCTACTTGCAAAGGATTTCAGTTCTTCGACATACTGGGCGGGTGTTAATCCCTTCATAACTTCATAGTCGGGTTTTGCCTTGAGGTGGACAATAGCCTCAACGTTCTCGTTGGGGGAGGCTTTTGCCAGTTTTTCCTCAAGAGCTGGATAAATATAGGCTTTTGAGGTTAGCAGTGTTAGTAATAAAAACTTCAGCAATTTAAACCTCCTTTTTTTAAATTTTACAACCAATTCAATATTTTTCCAAAATAATACATTGCCAATCCTGAGAATAGAGCTCCGCTTAAATTGTCATCTAACTTCCAGGGTAATACCTCAGAAATGGCACCAGAGAAAGCCCCTATGATGGCAAGTAGAAAAGGAAAGTTTGCCAATTTAGAGTAAACATATCCTGCAATTATGCCAAAAGAAATATAACCTAAGAAACCTTCTAAGGTTTTTTCAAAAAGCTTTTTTCGTCCATATTCGAGACCCATAAGTTTGGCAAACATATCTCCGAAAACGGGGAAAAGGATGGAACAGCAGGAGATTTCTCTCGGAAATAGCAGAAAGCTTAAAAAGGAAGCCACTGTAAAATGTGTCATACTGGAAAAGGTCTTCTCTTCCTTGGTTTTGAAAGCAAAGCTGAGCGTTTTCATTATTGCTTGATTTATCCCCGCTTTAGAAAGTCTTATTAAATCGAAGGCTAAGAACGTGAGTGCAACAGCACCCGCCAGTTTGAGAATGAAACTCCTGGAAGTTTGGTAGTAAATTATAATGAATAGTAGGGCAAAGGGCCTTGCTGCGAATCTTGACCATTTGATAGTTACCCTCGTTCTTTCGCTTAATTTGTAGCCACTTTTAATTCGGTTTCGGAGGCTCACAGCAAAGGTGTGAGCGGTAAAGATGAGTATAGTTACCCATTCAAGGGTTGAGGAATGAATTGCTACTAATAAAAAGGCTATCGGTAGAATGTATAAACCCAGTATCCTTGAAAGCCCGATAATGTAAATTAAAACCAGCACATAAAACAGAAGGAGCAGAAATGCAATAATGAATTCAGACTTCATAAACAGCTTTCTAAAGAAAAAGAAAAGAAAAATGCCCATTGCAGTGGCTTCACCTTGCCCGCCTTTTAACTTTAAGTAGAAGGGAAAAACGTGGCCGAGAACCGCTGTATAAGAAATCAAAAAGTTTATCGGATATCCTATTCCAATTTTATGTGCAATGAATGCGGAAATCAATCCCTTTGAAAGGTCAAAAATCGCGGTGAAAAAGGCGGGAATTGGCCCGAGTATTTTGTAAGCGTTAATAATTCCTGCATTTCTTTCTCCTACTTCCCTTATGTCAATGCCCCTAAGCAGCTTCCCGAGAAAATAGGATGGTGAAAAAGACCCCAAAAGATACCCGCATAACATGCTTAATGTTATTTTTAAGGCCATATTTTTATTATAAGGCCCATAGCATTATAATTAATAACATGGGTTTTGTATCCGGTGTCTTGTGTGGAGGTAAAGGGGAAAGGTTCTGGCCCCTCTCCAGGGACGAAAATCCAAAGCAGTTTTTACAAATCGTTGGTGAGGGAACCCTTATCGAACAAACGGTAAAACGGTTGGAGAAAATTCCTGGAAATAAGGAGGTTTTTCTCATTTCCAATTTAAGGTTTAGAGAAAAGTTGGATTCAATGTTTCCTCGGACTTTTAAGATTCTTGAGCCCATTGGAAGAAACACTGCCCCTGCCTGTGCAGTTGCAAACGAGTATGCAATAAGAAAATATGGTGAAATAATACTGGGTATTTTCCCTTCAGACCATTATATAAGGGAGAACGAAATTTTTATTGAGACTATGGAAGAGGCAAAAACCTTAGCTCAAAACGGATACATCGTGACCATTGGAATGAAACCCACAAGACCCGAAACAGGTTACGGTTATATTGAGAGAGGTGAAAAAATCGGAGTTAAATCATATAAAGCTGTTAAGTTTCACGAAAAGCCCGATAGGGAGACGGCTCAAAGATACATTTCGTCTGGTAAATTTTACTGGAATGCGGGCATGTTTGTGTGGAGGACGGATGTTTTTGATGAAGCAGTCAAGAAGTTTATGCCAGATTTTTACAAGGTTTTAAAGGAATATAACATCCCAGAGGAACTTGACAAAATTTATGAAGAAGCCCCTGAAATTTCAGTGGATTATGCCATAATGGAAAAGACCGACAATATTGCGGTTGTTGAGGGTGAATTCTTCTGGGAAGACCTTGGATCCTTTCCATCACTCTTTAATGTTCTGCACAGTGATGAAAAGGGTAATATTGTCTTGGGTGATGCCGTTGTCTCTGATTGTACGAATTCTCTTTTTATTCAAAGAGGGCCGGTCATTGCAGCCTATGGGCTCTCAGACGTTATAGTGATTTCAACCAATGATATTGTGCTTGTAATTCCAATGAGTGAAGCTCAAAATGTAAAAAAGTTAAGAGCAATTTTTAAGGAAAGGGGTTTGGAAAAACTTTTGTGAACAGGAGGTTTTTTATGAAGAGATTCTTGCCGGTGGTTGCTCTGGCGATACTTTTCGCCGGGTGTAACCTGAAAATAGAGGAGTGGAACAGCAACAAGGTGCTGCCACTCGATGTAAGTGTTCCCGCATTGAATAAAACATATTCAATGGCGGATTTCGTGAGTGATAACCCCAGATATCTTACAATTGGTAATGACACTATTTATTTTGCTGAAGATACCACCATCACCAATACCTACTTAGCTATAGATAGCACTTTTAATGTTACCTTCTCCCATGGTCTGCCCGATATCCTGGATACGGTTAATTCAGTTATATCTTCAAGGATACCACTGATTCAAGTTACCATAAGGCTAAAGGGAGAGGTAATTCAGCCTTTTCATCTGGAATGCATTTCCTCCTACTATAAGGAAGGAGTTTTAGAGCGATCGGATACTGTAAATGTTGCCCTTAATAATACAGGCCCTGTTGATACAACTATTATTATTAATTTAACTGATATACCGATTGGTCCTTTTGCATTAAATGCTCGGGGACGTGGTGCGGTGGGTGTGATTCAAGTCGATACCCTTTATGTTGGCTATAAGATGCCTTCTCTCATCGATTTAAGGGGGGATACCCTGGTATTCGAAGAAATTGCCATTGAAATAGACTCCACAATTATCGAAGCAGCTCAAAAAGGTTTAATAGATACCTTGCAATTCTCAATGTTTGGAGGCAACAGGCTTCCTGTTGGTTTATCCTTCAATACATGGGTGGTTAATAAGGAAAAAACAGACAGCGCAAGCGTCTTCGAAGTGGATTTCAACCCTGCTCCAGTAAATAATCAGGGATTTGCCATTGCTGAGACCTCATGGAGCATAACGGCAAAACTTCCGAAAAGAGTAATAGATTTTCTAACAAGAGATACAATTTATATTCACCAGTCGGTTATAATACCTCAGATGGCAAGATCCGTGGTTGTGAGATCTGTTGACTATATTAGGTATGGAGGCTACATTAGGATAGTTGGAAATCTTGATTTTGAAAAGCTTTCAGAGTAAAGGAGGATTAAAATGAAAAGGCTTTTTGCTATACTTTTTTTGGTTAACTTAACCTGGGCATATCCTTTAATCTCCTTTAATGGAGAGTGGTATGGTACAACTGGTCATTTTGGGCCTTATTCCGTTTTCCATTCCCCTCAAAACTTGGCGGGAAAATATAATCCATCCTTTGTGCTTATGCTTCCTTATTTGCACACAGGTTTCAACAACAACCTGATTTCTCTCGATTTTTACAACAGACTTGCCCCTATGGATACAATAACTGATGAATTCAAACAGGATATTTTAGAAAAAATAGGTGAAAGTTTTGAAGTGAGCCAGTACTCCAGTGTAATGCCTTTTGGACTTTCCATTGGTCCTATAGGAATTGCAAGCAGAGTTGTGGAAGGGGCAAAGGTAAATGTTCCAAAAGATCTATTCCGTATAGCCCTATATGGTGTACAAGTGAACAATTCCTATGATTTTTCAAACCTTTCGGCTGAGGCAATTTCTTATGTTCAAAACACATTGGGCTTTGGAATAAAGGAGAGGATAGGAAATAAGAAGGTTTATTTTGGACTTTCTGGTTCATACATACTTGGTCTTGGGTATGCAAAGATTACCTCAAGAACTGGAAGGGTAGAAGTTAGCGATACCACCATCGTAGTGAAGGATACCGTTGATTTTATGTATTCAGTCCCTGCTTTTGTCTTCAGACTTGATAATTTCGAACCAAAGGATCTAACAAGTTTTGCAGGTTATGGGTATTCGGTAACTTTTGGAACTGCTGTGGAATTGACTCCGAGATTTACTCTTGGCTTAACAGCGGAAAATCTTTTGTCAAACATAAGGTGGAATTCTGATTCTTCCTTTACAGGTATAGCTGCAATTAATTCAACGGAGTTCAATCTTTATGATCTCTACTCTGCAGATTCAATCAAAGAAATTTTTACTGATACCCTCGAGAGAAATGCTGGCAGTTTCAACACAAAACTTCCTTTAATCTTGAGACTCTCTGGAAGATATGATTTTTACAGGGCTCCATTTAGGTTCTATTTTGATCTTGAACAGGGATTTAGAAATACAGCTCTCTCCAGCACAAAACCAAGGCTTTCCCTTGCTATGGAATTAAATACGTTTTTGCCAATACTTTTGGGCGCGACCTTCGGTGGGGGCCAGAGACCAAGCTTCTCTTTGGGAACAGGTTTTCAACTTCCCTTTATGTTCATAAATGCGGGTATTTCAAATCAGGGTGGATTTGTGAGCTCTGCAGAGGGTCTCTCTGCAACGGTAACTGCAGGATTAAGAATACCCATTGTTCAAAGATTAAAAGGAACAATAATCGATTCAACAACAGGGACCCCTCTAATTGCTAAGGTGACAGTCGAGGGAGAGGATGGTAAAGTAAAAAGCGTAACCGCTAAAGAAGACGGGACATTCAATGTTAAAGTTCCTTGGGGTTGGACTAAGGTTAGCATCCATGCCGAGAATTATACTTCTAAGGACACTGTGTTCTTTATAGATAAAAAAGAGGAGGTCAAAGCAACTTTCTACCTGAAGCCGCTGGTTGGTGAGTTAGTGGTGACGGTGACTGATTTTGTAACCGGTTTACCGAAGGCTTACGTCCAAGTAATTGTTTTTGATGAAACTGGAAGGGCAGATACCCTTTTGACCGATTCTCTTGGCAAAGTCTCGAAAAAATATTTAGAAGGAGTTTATTCAATTAAAGTCGAAGAGGCCAACTACAAACCCATTTACGAGACCTTTGACATAAAACCATTAGAGGTTACTACAAAGAATTTCACTATTGTTCCAGTAGAAGGAGAAATCATTGGCAGAGTAATTGACGCAAAGACACTCTCTCCCCTTTTGGCAACTGTTGAAATCTACGATTCTACTGGTAATTTAATTGAAACGATGAATACTTCCGAGAAAGGTGAATTCTCTTTAAGGTTAAAAGAAGGCCTATATAAGGTTAAAGCCCAAGCTGAGAAGTACATTCCTTATGAAACTAACTTTGTTATTGAAGGGGGAAAGAAGACTACAAAGGATATAGCTCTTCTCAAGAAGAAGATGGTGTTTACCTTCAGAAATATCTACTTTGAGTTTAACAAAGCAGATATAAAACCCGAATCCTATCCCGTGCTCGACTCGATTGCGCTGTTCCTCAAGGAGTATCCCAATGTTAAGGTGGAAATCGGAGGACACACAGACTCAAGAGGATCTGATGCCTACAATCTGAAATTGTCCCAGGCAAGGGCTAATGCGGTGAGAGAGTACCTCATTAAAGTCCACAATATATCACCTGATCGCCTCATAGCAAAAGGGTACGGTGAAAGAAGACTGGTGGTATATCCTGAAAAGACCGAGGAAGATTATCAGATGAACAGAAGAGTGGAATTTACAATATTAGGAACGATCGAATAATTAGAAAAGGTTTGGGAGCACGAAAAAAGGGGCCCTTTAGGGCCCCTTTTTTCGTGCAAATTGCATTCTTTTTTTAGTGCCTTATTTCAAATCCCTTTTCCCCAGTTGCAGGAATTTCTTCTTTTATAACCTTTTCCACAACGGCGGCTGGAGGACCTTCTTCGACTCTTCTTATGAATTCTTCAAGAATGCCTTCCGGTCCCTCTGCCTCAATCTCTACAGATTCGTCAGGCATGTTCTTCACATATCCACTGATGCCCATATTCGTTGCGAGCCTGTAGGCAAAATATCTGAATCCCACCCCCTGAACAATACCATAGATTCTAATGTAGTAGCGCTTTATGGCCATAGTCACGATTTTCGTAAGTGTTCAATAGTTTTTTCAATGCCTTCCTCAAAATTTACCGTAGGCGACCAACCCGCTTTTTTTGCCCGATCAACATTCAAATAGATCTTGTAAACCTCTCCCTTTCTTGGTTCTTTGTAAATAGGTTCCTTATTGTACCCTGTTATTTTTTTCATCCTTTTAAAAAGCTCGTTAACTGATGTCCCTTTGCCAGACCCTATGTTAAATTCCCTCTCTTTTAAATTTTCAGCTTTTGTAAAAATTAGATTAGCCCTTGCCACATCTTCAACATAAATAAAATCTCTTTCCTGATTACCGTCACCGAAAATGTAACACTCTTTACCCTGTAACATATTCATTCCGAAGATTGCAACGACTCCTGCTTCTCCAAAGGGGTCCTGTCGTGTCCCATAGACGTTGCCATATCTTAGAATTATATAATCGAGACCGAAGTTTTTGTGGTAATATCTTATATACATTTCACCTGCATATTTTGAGATCCCATAGGGACTTAAAGGGTCTATGGGGTGAAGTTCATCGCAGGGAAGATAAATAGGATTCCCGTATATCGCACCCCCGCTACTGGAAAATAGGAATCTTTTAACGCCGTATTTTACAGAGAGTTCAAGGAGGTTTATTGTCCCCCGGATGTTTATATCCGCGTCCTCTTGTGGGTTCCGTGTAGAGTATATTACGCTTATCTGGGCGGCATGATGATTTACAATATCAGGTTTTTCATTCAAAAAAACCTTTTCGAGGGCCTCGAGGTCACGAATATCTACCTGGTAAAACTTTGCCTTGGGATTTAGGTGTTCCTTCTTACCCGAAGAAAGGTTATCAACGACTACTACCTCATACCCTTCTTGGATGAAGTAGTCTTGAACATGAGACCCGATGAAACCGCAACCACCTGTTAGAAGAACCTTCATGTTTTAATTATAAATGAAAGATTGCGAAAAATACGTTTACCAAGCCCCTCCACCGCCACCACCCGCGCCGCCACCGCTGAAACCACCACTGAAGCCACCACCACGACCTCCGGTTTTGGAATGAGGTACACTGTAAAGAGTTGAATTAAGGTAAGCCGTAGTTGGTACAAAAGAGTGGACCCGCACATAACCAACTCCAACTCTTTCTTTTATCTCTTCAAAGAGTTCCTCAAAGACTTTACCCCATTTGTCTTCTTCTCCAAAAGCAATGGCGTATGGAAGTAGCCTCTTAAACATTTCTGGATTATCAAGGGCAAAGAGTTTAAGCCTTTCCCTCTCAACAGTATGTATAAATTCTCGGAGTCCCCTCAAGTATCTCAGGGCTTGTGCTCCTTTCTCAGTCTTGGCTACCATTATTCTTCCGAAGAAAGCAAAGATTAAGAAATTTAAGATTGCGGAAAAGTATATTATAAAGAAATTGCTTGGGCTATTTTTCATTAATAACTGTCCCACAATCACGATTCCCATGGAGATTCCGATTCCAATGGGGAAATAAGAGACTCTCACGGTTTCTGGGTCTTCTTTGAAATAGCCTCTCTTTGTAAGGCTCTTGTAGATTTCACGACTAATTTTTGTAAATTCCTTGTAGTAACGGTTTTTTAGACTCGAGAGTTTTACAACTTTTTCATCTTCTTCGGCATATTCGTTTTTAAAGAGACTTTTTAGAATAGCACATTGGTGAGGTTTAAGATTTTCGTCACAATCCTTTATTTTTGTGAGTATTATATCCTTTTTGTCTTCCTCCATTTTGATGTACCCGTTTAGCACCAGGTAAACGATTTCAGCTGTTATATCCCTCGGATCCACCCTTTCATCAAAAATTGTTCCACTTTCCGAAGGCGTCAAATCTTTAGGAGGCTCATATTGCACAACAACAGTTCCAGTATAAGGGTCTCTTCCGTGTTTGTACCACTCAATGAATAGAATAACGAGAGCAATTAGGGGTATAAAAAGTGGCCATAGTTTAAGAAGGAGGTTTATAAGTTTTGAGACCTTGCTTTGTATCTTAAAGGTTTTTGCGGGAAATTTAACTAAAATTGTTAATCCTTCGTAGGGGCCCAGAGAATTCGTTATGGTAATGGTGATATATTTCTGAACGCTGTCAATGTATATTTTTGCGCCCTCGTTCCTTTCACCCCAATAACCAGTGAAAGCCTTTGCTTCTAAAGGCAAAATAGGCAACGCGATGTTGCAAATTGCAGAATCTATTGGTACATCCCAGTTATTACCAGTGACATTCCAGATAAAATATTGAAAGTTGAGGCTATCAAAGACCACATACTCCACCTGATAATTTATGTAATAGGTGACTACTCCTGAAACGTAACTGTAAGGATTACCAATTCTTATGTTGATATAATCTAATCCCCTTTTCCAGATCCACTCTGTACCCTGAGGGTCTGAGCATCCTGCCGAGATAACTCTCAAAGGAAGTTCATTTCCTCTAAACTTAACGGGTATAGTTCTGTAAATCCCGTGTCTTTGCTCTTTTTGGAAGTCTACTGTAATTGTTTCGTTAACATCCAGAAGGTTGTCGGAGGAAAGTCTCAAAGATACGTTGAAGTGTTTGATGTACCAGGAGAATAGAAGGGCAAAGAAAATGTGCATACTAAGATTTTAAACGTCAAAGTGCAGCTATGCAATGGGCTAGCATTTATTTTGATCCAAGTTTAAAAAATAGATAATTTCCAAATCTGCGACCATTGTATTCTTTTCATTCTGGAGTCGTGATGGCTAAATGCTTAACCAAGTTAAAGCCGTTCAATTTTACTTATCTTGACAATTCCTATCCTTGGGAGTATAAATTAAGGGGGGTGATTTATGAGAAGGTTTTTGATTTTCATTTTTGTGATAACGTCTACAATGCTTCGAAGTGAGTCCATATTGCGGATACTTCCCCTACCTGGATATTCCAATGGTTACTATGCTTATGGACTTGCTTTTGATGGAACTTATCTTTGGGTCGGTGATGACTACGACGGAATGATTTACAAGATGGATACGCTGGGAAATGTAGTAGGCTCCTTTATGGGTATTCCTGGTTCAAACCATGGACTGGCGTGGGATGGCAGTGGCCTTTGGTGTGCAGGAGGTTACTCCTCCAATCATATTATAAAATTTGATTCTTCAGGAACACGCATTGACTCCGTTGCAGAAAACTGGCAGTACATAGGAGGACTTGGTTATGATGGGAGCCACCTGTTGGTAACAGTGTACTATCCAAATACAGTAAATAATGTGTATTTCCTCGATCCTGTTACAGGCCAAGTGGTCGATACTGTACCTTCTCCAGGAACCCAGCCGCAAGGAGTCACCTTTGACGGTCAGTACATATGGGTGGTGATGGATGATAACGATGGAGACCCAGAAAGGGTGTGGAAGATAGATCCTTTAACAGGTGATACTTTGATGAGCTTCCCTGTACCTACTACGAGCCCCAGAGGCCTTGCTTGGGGTGGCAACTGCCTCTGGTTGATTGCAAGGAATTCGGGAGGAGCTGGTTGTGCGGTTTTCCAGATAGACCCATATGGCGAAGGCGTACCCGAAATTACCTTGAATACAAATTTTTGTGATTTTGGCGATGTGATAGTTGGGACTGCTGAAACTTTGGTAATTGTTTGTACGAATACGGGGAATGGATATCTTATAATTGACTCAACAACTAATAGCAATACAGCATTTACGGTGAACAATACTTTTCCTATATCCCTTCAGCCTGCCTATTCTTGTAGCCTTTATATTATTTTTTCCCCCTCTGTAAGTGGTACCTACACTGATGTGCTTAGTATTTACTCGAATGATCCATTACATCCCATTGTTAGTGTAACTCTTCAAGGTAATGGCATCTATGCCGGACAGGACATTCATCTTCCGGATACTATTATATCCTGGGAAAATATGCGCACAGGAGGCTCAAAGAGAAAATGGCTGTCCATAATGAATGTTGGATCTAACGAATTGAGGATAGATAGTGTCAAATTTTCTACGGATATTTTTAGAACTACTAAAATGTTCCCTGTTTTTGTTAACCCATCTTCTCAAATGGAACTTGATGTATGGTTTGCACCAACTATTGCTGGGACATATCAGGAAACTCTCTATATTTATTCCAATGACCCCGATGAAGAGGTGATTCTTGTAAATCTCATTGGGAATTGTATTGATACATCCTTCGTTGGTGGAGACATAATATGGTACTATCAGGCAAGAGGAGGAATAGTTTACAACCATATAAGGTCTATAAAGTCAATTCCTGATGTAAATGGTGATGGAAAAGACGATGCGGTGGCTGTTTCTGAAAATGATACCCTTTATCTAATCCACGGGAACGGATACCAAGAAGGCGATGTACTGTGGAGGTTTGCAGATAAAACCTGTTACACTGAGCGTGGTCTTGTGGTAGTTCCCGATCTTAATGAGGATGGATTCTCCGACGTTATTTTGGGTGCAGTATGGGGGAGTAGAAAAGTATACACCATTTCTGGGAAGGACGGTAGTGTAATCTGGCAGTATGACACTCATCAGTATGGAGGGGGAGGTTGGGTATATGAGGTCTCTTACGCCCCAGACCTGGATGGAGATGGAAAGGTAGAAATTCTCGCTGCAACTGGGGATGATGGTTATAACACAGGACCAAAAAGGGTGTTCATGTTCAGCGGGGCCACAGGTAATATACTTTGGCAAAGGTATCTCGGTTACCCTGTATTCTCAGTCAGAACTGTTGGAGACATAAACAATGATGGGTATCCTGAAGTGGCAGCAGGAACTGCTGATGGTGGAATCTATGCATATTGGGTGAACCTCCTGAACGGAGTGAACGGGATTCCAATTTGGAGCAAGAATCTTGGCGGGGCTGTTTGGACCGTTGTGCCAATACAAGACATAAATAATGACGGATTCACTGATATTGCAGCAGGATTAGGTAGCGGTGAGGTTGTAGCGTTAAGTGGAGCTGACGGAAGTTTACTCTGGATGTATACAACCGGTGGTATTGTAACTGACCTCAATTTTCTTGATGATGTAAATGGAAATGGACATTGTGAACTATTACCTTCAGGAGCAGCAGTACCGAACTTCACTGCTATTGATTCCAGGTCGGGCGCCCCTGTCTGGAATTTCCCATCTGGGGATGCTGCTTTCAGTATGGTTGCAATTCCGGATGTGAATGGCGATGGCTATCCTGATGTGATTGGTGGTACTGGTTATACTGTTAACAGGCTGGTTTTGATAAGTGGCGTTAATGGTGACGTTATCTGGAACAAAGATATGCCGAGTGCTGTGGAATCAGTATTTCCAATCGGAGATGTTGACGGAGACGGTACCTTTGACATCTTAGCGGGTTTGAGGAACGGAGACATTTTATGCATCGCTTCTGGTTATTATTCCCGAATTTCAGAAACAGTTTCTTATGAACATTTTGAAGCTTGGCTCAGTCAACAGGTTTTCACAAATACTGCTTTTTTAAACTTGAGTTTATTTAGTGAAAGCAGGGTCGAAATAGATCTATTTGACATAACAGGTAGATGGGTTATCAGAGCTTTTGATGAGAAACTTGATGGTGGAGTGCATAAAATTTCTTTTGATCTATCTGCATTGAAAGCGGGTGTTTATTTTGCAAGGGTAAAAACGGCGAAGGGGAGTACCTTTTTAAGGGTTGTAAAAATCTGGTAAGACTCTGGTAAATTAAAGGTAATTTCACTTTTGATGTCATTATAATATTAAATGCTTTTGTATGCGATGTGAATTGTAAAGGTCAAAAATTTGCTTTTGGGTTTCGGTCTTTCAATCCATTCTCAACAATTTCTCTCAGTCTTTTCGCAGATTCGTAGGGACTGGTTGATTTCATTATGGCACTGGATACAGCTATACCGCATACCCCTGTCTTTATCACGCTGAGGGCGTTTTCTTCAGATATTCCTCCTATGGCAATTTTGGGGACGTCTGGTGTGATCTCTACAAGTCTCTTCAGCCTTTCTAAACCAATGGGTTCTCCTGCATCGGATTTAGTAGGTGTTGAGAAAACAGAGCCAAAACTTAAATAATCGAAGGGCATATCCTTGACCTTTTCGTATTCAAATTCATTTCCTACTGAAACTCCAACGATTTTTCCACAAGCAATCCTTTTAACTTCATGAACAGGTAAATCATCTTGACCAACGTGTACTCCGTCTGCATCAAGAAGAATAGCGAAATCAGGCCTGTTGTTTATGAAAAAGGCAACGCCGTTTTCTTCACAAATTTCTCTTAAATTTTTGGCGATTTCGAAGGCCAGCCTGTCTTCTATACCCTTAAATCTAAATTGAACTGCCGTCACTCCGCCTTTAATTGCCTCTTTGACTTTATCATAAAAATTTTCATCGTAGTAAAGGTAATCAGCAATGAGATATAGCTTTAATATGTCCTTCATAGTTTCTCAATTAGCATTTCTGCCAGCTTTTTGCCTGATAATAACATACCTCCGAAAATAGGCCCCATTCTCGGCCCTCCGAAACAGGCGCAGGCAGCCATTCCGACAACGTATAGACCAGGAAATACTTCACCTGTTTTCTCAACAGTGATTTTTTCTCCTTCTTCAGCATCCATAGACCTTTCACCAATAATTTCGCCCGTTTCGGTATTTAATTTCACACCGTTCTTTTTAATTAAAACTTTAACCACCTCAAGGTCGTGTCCCGTGGCGTCGACTACTGCCTTTGCCAATAGGGTTATGGGGTCTACGTGAAGCTTTGCAATCTCTATTGGCGATGCGTTGATTACTACACCTTGAACTCTGTTATCTTTTACGACTAAATCTTCCACAGAAATAAGGTTGAAGATTTCTGCTCCCGACTTTATTGCGTTAAAGATTAAGCCGCTGGCTAATTCTATGGAGTCAACGGAATAGAGGTCCTCTTCCTCTTTTTTGTACCTTATGCCCATGTCATTCAGGATGGGGAGGCATTCCTCTTCGACTACCGCAAATTTGAAACCCATTCCTCCTCCCCAGGTTCCTCCACCAAGGGACAGTTTCTTTTCGAGAATCGTAACTTTTTTACCCGCCTTGGCGAGGTAATATCCGGCCACTAAGGAGGAAGGACCACCTCCGGCAATGATTATATCACTTTCTATGGCACTTAAAAGGTGATTAAAATGGTTTCTGATTATGATTTCAGTTATTTTTCTCTCTTTCATAGTTAGCTCCTTTTTATCTTAAACTTCAAGTTTTCTGAAAATTCCTCAGGTGTTAAATTGTAAAGCTTGTCAATTAAGAGGGAGTAGAAACTCCCGAGGCCTGTGGCACTCTTAGATGCGATTTCCCCTGCCACCCCAAAGAGTGCAAGACCGAAAAGGGAAGCAAGGGCTTTATCCTCTTCCACAGCGGAAAAGGCTCCTATAATTGATGTCACAGCGCAGCCAGAGCCAGTTATTTTCCCAAGCAGAGGCACTCCATTGTGACATTCGAAGATATTATCTCCTTTTATAATGTAGTCTGTCGTCCCTGAAATTGCGACAATGGTTCCTGTTTTATTGCTAAATTCAATAGCGGACTCAAGAACCTCTTCTGGTTTTATTATGGAGTCAACACCCTTAGTCTTGCCTTCCAGACCGCAAATTGCTCCTATCTCAGAGGCATTCCCTCTTATTATGTTTACCTTTACTTCACCCAGTATCTTCTCAACTAAATAGTTCCTAAATTTTGTGGCACCTACTCCCACGGGGTCAAGTATAACGGGTTTTTTAAGATTGTTTGCTTTTTTCCCTGCGATTATCATTGAATTTAGGATTTCTTTTGTAGGTGTCCCTATATTGAGTACTAGGGCGTTTGCAATGGCAACCATATCTTCCACCTCGTCTTTGGAGTGTGCCATAACGGGGGAGGCTCCGATAGCCAGAAGAACATTTGCCTGAAAGTTCGCAGCGACGTAGTTGGTAATATTGTGAACGAGTGGGCCTAATTCCCTTATATTTTCAAGGGCTTTTTTGGCACGTTCTCTAATGTTCATTTCCATTAATCTTTGTTAATAAGAAACACACAGTATTCACCGCACATTGTGCAAGGACCTTCGCCCGACTTTTCGAGTCTCAGTTTTCTGGAAGTCTCTGGATGGATAGATAAGGCCATCATGGTATCCCAATCGAGTTCTTTTCTCGCTCTCGACATTTCCTTATCCCATTTGTCCGCGTCTTTTATGCCTTTAGCAATGTCGGCGGCATGTCCAGCAATTCTTGCAGCGATTACTCCGAGTTTTACATCTTCTGCCGTAGGAAGTCCAAGGTGCTCAGCAGGGGTTACATAACATAAGAATTCAACACCAGCCCAGGCAGCGATGGCGCCACCTATCGCACCTGTGATGTGGTCGAATCCAGGTGCTATGTCAGTCACGACAGGTCCAAGGAGGTAAAGAGGTGCGCCGTGGGTTAATTTTTTCATTCTCTCTACTGCTTCCTTTACTCTGTGGAGGGGAACGTGTCCGGGACCTTCAACGATGGTCATAACACCTGCTTCTCTTGCCTTTAGAACCAGTTCTCCGAGGATCTTCTGCTCACCTACCTCAAAGTAATCCCCCGCATCTTCAATTGCACCAGGTCTCATACCATCGCCGAGGGAGAGAACGACATCGTACTTTCTGGCTAATTTTAGCAGACGATCGAAATGTTCAAACAGCGGGTTTTCCCTGTTATAGGTTTTGATATAGGCAGAGAGTATTGCACCACCTCGGGAGACGATACCTTCTAGTCTTGGGTGTTCTTTCAGTTTCATAACAAGTTCTCTCGTCACTCCTGCATGAATGGTCATAAAGTCAACGCCTTCTTCCATTTGTTGTTCAAGGATATCGAAGATCTCCTCTACATCCAGTCTAACTACTGCGCCTCGCTTAATCCTTGCCTGTGTTGCAGCCTCGTAGATAGGTACAGTCCCCACTGGTACAGTAGAATTTTCAAGAATTTTTCTTCTAATAATTTTTAAGTCCTCCGATAGCGAAAGATCCATGACTGCGTCAGTACCTGCATCTAAGGCTGCCTTAAGCTTTTCCAGCTCTTCAGGAAGGCTTGACCTATTGGTGCTCGTGCCAATATTAGCATTTACTTTGGTGCGGGTATAATTAGAGAGGATAAAAGGATTTCTCCCCGTACGATAACCGACAACGACTGCAGTACCTGAGACCACTTCACGGGCCATTAACTCAGGGTCTACCTTTTCTTTTTTACAGATTTCTACAAACTTTTCGGGGATTTTACCAGATCTTAGTGTTTCAATTAAAGTCTCCCCCATTTTTTCCTCCTTTGGCTTTACGGGGGAGGGCTGAGCCAAGGGGAAAGTTACTGGCACTTTCCCTTCGCCGGCATTACCCGGATCAGGTTCGAGGGGTCGCCTTTAAGGCAGA
>Ga0072500_142847_pt1 | contig 29621 bp, 25 predicted proteins | sample GBScelen77Swater_FD_63803 | JGI IMG/M metagenome (GOLD analysis project Ga0072500, IMG submission 63803) | Hot spring microbial communities from Great Boiling Spring, Nevada - cellulolytic enrichment S 77C v2 (version 2) | ecosystem: Environmental > Aquatic > Thermal springs > Hot (42-90C) ...
GGGGGGCTGAGGATGCTGAGGTGGTGATCATTGAGTTCTCAGAATACGCCTGCCCGTACTGTGCCAAATTTGCATTGGAGGTTGAACCAGAGATTCTGAGAAATTATGGAGATAAGGTGAAAATCGTCTTCAGAGACTTTCCCGTGCACGGAGAAGCTGCCTACTTTGCAGCTGAAGCTGCAAACTGTGCGGGGGAGCAGGGTAAGTACTGGGAGATGCACGACATGCTTTTCGAGAATCAGATGGAGTGGCTTGAATTTAATGAAACTCTGACAGCAAACAGAACCGCAATCAAAAGCTATGCCGAAAAGCTCGGACTGAACATGGATGACTTTGAAGCCTGCATCAGCTCGGGAAAATACAGGGATGAGGTGGAGAAGGACCTGCAGGATGGAATAAGTTACGGAGTTAGCGGCACTCCGACATTCTTCATCAACGGAAAAAAGGTTGTCGGATTCAGGAGCTACGAGATGTTTGCTGCCTTAATAGAGGAGGAGCTCAGGAAAAGTTAATTCTCTTTTTTAAAACCCCAAAATTTTACCGCTGAAAACAGCATGCAAACCTTTAAAAGTGAGAAAAGTAACAATCTTTGGATGCTGGAGAAACTCTTGATCCCTCCCAACACGAGATTTGAAGAGAGGAACATAGTTGCCAGTGGAGATGTCATCATAGGCCCAAACTCGAAGCTCAGCTATGGAATAATTGCAAAGAAAATAATTGTTGGAGAGAGAACAGCAATCGAAGGTGACCTTCTCGGAGAGGAGATAAGGCTCGATGCCTGGTGTAGCGTTACAGGAAACGTGACCTCAAAGCATGACGCCTACATCGGTGAATTTGCATCAATAGGAGGAAAACTCACAGTTTACGGCGACCTCGAAATAGGAAGAAACGTCAGAATTAAGAACGGTTTTGAGGCCAAAGGTTTGATCACGATTCAGGATCCAACACCGGTTCTGTTTTTCATCTTCCTCTATCTCATGTTCCTTCTGCGTCTCGGCAGGCTTGAGGAGGCTGAAAAACTGCTTGAAATGGAGGAGTTTGATGCACCTCTGATTATTCCAGAAGGTTCTCAGATAAGCCTCGACAGGATCTCAACGAGGAAGGATGCTGAGATTTCAGGAAGCAGAGTTCTCGGAAACATCAGGGCGAGGGATGTTTACGCTGAAGACAGTGAAATTTTTGGCAGTTTAAGGGGCAGAGATGTGGTTGTGAGCAAATGCAGGGTGCATGGAGCAATAGAGGGCAGGGTTGTTTACATTGTGAATTCATCGGAGGTTTATGGATACATAAGGGCTGACAGGGTTTACATGGAAGAGGGCTGCAGCGTGGAGGGTGGAATTGTTGGCAGAGAGGGAGTCTGGATTAAAGAAAAAGTCGAACTCCCGGGAAGAAAAGAAGTGGAGGAAGTAGAGGAAGAAGTGGAAACAGCCAAATCATTTGAGTCTGAAGGCGAGGGGCTGGTTAAGCAGGATGAGGCTGATGAGGAAGAGAGAAATGGAATGGGAGAGGGAGAGATTCAAAAAAATGTTTCCTAATCTTTTCCATGAGATGGAGGGCAGAAATCTGCCCACAGTGTTGGATCACCTTGAGGTATGCAAGACGATTGAGGAAGCGATCGAAATAATAGATTACTTTGAAAAACGGGGGGAAATAAGCAGGGAGTACGCCAGCTTTTTAAAGAGCAGTCCATCAATTCTCAAAAGTATCATAGGAACGAGGGAAAGGGGAGAATACGCAAGGAGGGGTTTGCGTGATTGAGATAGGAATTGCCGGTAAACCAAATGCTGGAAAGTCCACATTCTTTAAGGCCGCAACGCTTGCCGATGCAGAAATTGCCAGCTACCCCTTCACGACCATAAAGCCAAACATAGGGGTTGGTTACGTAAGAGTCAGATGTGTATGTCAGGAGCTTGGAGTGAAATGCAGGGAATGCATTGATGGCTGGAGGTTCATTCCTGTCAAGCTAATTGACGTTGCAGGACTTGTGCCGGATGCCCACAAAGGGAGGGGGCTTGGAAACGAGTTTCTTGATAATCTCAGGCAGAGTGAGGCGGTTATACATGTTGTAGATGCCTCGGGCTCAACGGATGAGGAAGGAAACGAAATTGGTTTGGGAGAGCGAAATCCTGTTGAGGATGTCAGATTTCTTTATCACGAGATAGACATGTGGCTTTTTGGTATCCTCAAGAGAAACTGGGACAAGATAATCAGGAGAATGAAAGCTGAAAAGAGGGATCCTGCGAAATTTTTAACGGAACAGCTTGCGGGTCTTGGTTTTGAGGAGTGGATGGTGAGAGATGCAATTAGGGGGTTTGAGATCTCAGCGCTCAGCGATGAGGAGCTCAAGAATTTTGCATCTGAACTCAGGAGGAGAAGAATGAAAATGATAATAGCAGCAAACAAGGCAGACAAAGCACCAAAAGAAATGCTGGAAGAGTTGATGAAGCTGGAAGAAATAGTTGTTCCAACGTCTGCAGCTTACGAGCTGATTCTAAGAACAGCTGCTAAAAACGGCTACATAAAATATCTTCCCGGAGACCCTGACTTTGAAATCGTCAGAGAGCTGAATGAGAAACAGGTAAAGGCTTTGGAGAAGATAAGAGAGTTTTTGAGAGAATTTGGAAGCACAGGTGTTCAGGATGCAATAAACAGAGTTGTTTTTGATCTCCTTGGTTATATAGTCGTTTATCCTGTTGAGGATGAGAACAAGTTCACAGACTCGAAGGGAAATGTTCTGCCGGATGCAATGCTTGTCAGGAAGGGCACAACCGCAAAGGAACTTGCCTTTAAAATTCACACAGACATAGGCAAACACTTCATCTACGCCATAGATGCGAGAACAAAAATGAGAGTAGCTGATGATTACGAGCTGAAAAACAACGATGTAATCAAGATTGTCTCGGGGGCCAAGTGAAGTGACGAGTGATAATAATAATCGTGAACCTCATAATAGTGAAGTAATATAAAAAGGAAAGATTTAAATACTTTCAAAACTGTAATTACTTCATGGAGTGCAGGATGTGCAGGTTCTGGTTGCGAGATCTCTCATTTCCAGACTATTCGGGCTTATGCTCATTAAAGCAGGGTGTTACCGCAGCATCATTTTCATGCGAGCTGTTCAGAAGGAAAGATGTGGAATCGGTGGCTGTAAAGGTGATTTCCTATTAATTTTTACTTTGCAGTTTCATCTGTGCATTCCAGGTTTCAGGATGAACTGAATGCCTGAGTTAACAGCTGTTGTCAGGTGTAGAATTCTGCAAATTTAGAAAAAAGATATATAGTATCAGTATACATAAACTAACAATGGATGCGAGAGATATTGTGCTGTCAGTTGTTAGCGTGTTCTCGGCGGCGGCACTTGTGTACAGGTGGCTCTCGCTCTACGATCGTGTCGATTTGACAGTGATTTTCTTTGCCACACTGCTCATAGCATCCCTGACTCTGCTTCTGATCAGCATTGAACTGAGAATGCAGAAGATTATGGACGAGTTCAAGAGCGTGAAGAGAGCCATAGCCGTCAACTCCGATGATCTTGAAGGAAGGATCGAGAGGCTTTTCGTAGAAAAAGTGAGATACCTGGAAGACAAGCTGGAATCAATAGAGAGAAGAATGTACAGATGAAAAAGCTCCGACCTCAATTTTTTCTCATTTAGCTGACAGAATCATCGAGGATATCCGGATAACATCAATCCGGGTTAGGACAGAGGGATTTGCGGGATTAAGCAAAAAAGAAAATATTCAGGTTGTTGATTCATTTGATCAGTTTTCCAAGCAATTTTTTTATTTTTGGGGGCGTTTCAGAGGCTTTTATTGGCGAATTGGGAACAATTATCTCTTTTCCGTTGAATTTGACCTGCAAAAAGCTTTTTCTTATCTTCCAGTGCTCGCTCTGCAGCACTTCCTTTAGAGTGTTCATCTTAACTATCACAGGCCTGCCGAGAAATCTGCTGATAAGGGGTATCCTTGACCTTCTCAATTTCGAAGCTCTTTTTAAGAGCTCTCCCAAACTAAACTTTTGAAGTGTCTTGTTCAGCTCTTCATCAAGAATTCTTATCCTGTCGATATCGTCAGAAATCCTGTCAAGTGTAAATTTCCAGTCGGGCTCAAGGTCCCAGCGCTTTATTATTTTCAGCAGAGCCCTAAAATCGGCATCTGATGGCGTTGCGAGAGCGATATAGCCATCCTTAACCTTGTAATACCCGAATGGATAGACTAAGTAGTCTATCGTTCCAAATCTGCCCCTCGGACTGTCGAACAGGAAACCCACCACTGCAGGAAAAGTTGTAACAACCGCTATTGCATCGTTTGTTGCTATATCAATGAACTGCCCTTTTCCACTTTTGAGTCTTTCAAGGAGCGCTATCATCGCACCTACCGCTGCATTAACCCCCGCCATCGTCCAGGCAGCCCACAAGCCAGCTCTGAGGGGATAAGAATGTTCACCGGTCAGGTAAGGATTTCCTATAAGGGTGGGATATCCGTTGTAGGCTTGAGCTGTCAGATCAGAATCCGGGACGTCTTTAAATTCTTTTGCTTTTGATGTGTAATGTCCGAAAGGTGAGATGGCAACGTATATTATACCGGGATTCTTTACTGACAGCTGGCTGTATCCAATTCCCAGCGTTTCGAGATATCCCGGAGCTGTACCATCTATTACTATGTCTGCTGAAAATATTTTGTCTTTAACTGATTCATCGAATTTAACTATCTCCTTGTTTCTGCTCTCAACGAGATACGGAATTCCAGCTCCGTTTACAGTAACTCCATATGGAGTCACACTCTTTGCCTCATCCCCAACTTCGACCCTTAACACATCTGCCCCCATTTCAGCAAGCATAGAACCTGCTACAGCCGCGGCAAAGTTTTCATCTGCAATTTCAACAACCTTAATGTTTTCAAGAGCAGCTGGTTTGTTATCTTCGCTGAAAAGATTCATTAAGACCTCATCCCTCTTCATCTTTCTCCCCCCAGAAAACCTCATCTTTTTCGGCATCCCAGGTTACCGGAGGTGCTGTACCGGGCATTTCATCCCAGTAGCCAATTACTCCTTCCCTCTCGAGCTCCTCTATCTCTTTATCGCTCATTCCAAGCCATTTTTTGAGGACAAGCCTGTTGTGATACCCCACTGGTCTTCCGAGCCATTTTATCTTTCCGGGTGTTGAACTCATCGCAACTATTGGCCCAGTTACCGGAATCTCACCAAGAAGGCGGTCATTGATTTTTAAAATGCTGCCTCTTTCCCATCTCCATGAGTCGGAGGCCACCTCTTTATCGTCAAGAACGGGTGATGCCGGGAACCTGTATTTTTTCGCCAGTTCCAGTATTTCTTCTAAATGCTTTTCCTCAACCCACCTTGCCACAATTCTGTTCAATTCTTTTGCCCTTTCTTTCATGAACCTGTCTCCGTCTTTGAGTTGAGGTATTAGAGACTTCAGAGCCTCAAACTGCTGGGTTGTGAGAATGGAAATAGCAACGAACTTGCCATCTTTTGTTCTGAAGATACCTGAAGGAACGGAAGCTGGATCCATGTTCCCGGTCTTCCCGATTTCCTCTCCTGTAACGCTAAAGTACGTGAAATCGTACATAAAGCGCATCAGACTCTCGCATTGAGAGATGTCTATGTACTGTCCTTTACCCGTAATCTCCCTGTAGTAGAGGGCTGACAGAACAGCAAAAACTGCATACATCGATGGAAGATAATCCCCAAAGTAATCTGGGAGTTTGTAGAATTCATCCACGTCTTCCCATCCAGTTTTCATCGCAACACCTGCAACACCCTGCGCGGCTACATCAAAGCTGGGTAATCTGCTCATAGGTCCGTACTGACCGTATCCAGAACAGCTGACATAAATTATCCCTGGATTAACCTTTCTGATGGCTTCATACCCTATTCCCATTGCATCCACGAGACCAGCACTCAGATTTTCAACAAAGACGTCTGCTTTTTTAATAAGTTCAAAGATTATCTTTCTGGCCTTCTCGTTTCTCGCGTCTGCTGCAATGATATACTTGTTTGCATTAAGAATTGCATAGAGAAGGTTCGCTCTATTGTAGAATCTACCAAAGATTGCAGCAATCCTGTATCTGTCCCCCTCACCGGGAGTCTCTATCTTCACAACTTCAGCCCCGTACTGAGCAAGCACTCGACCTATGTTCGGGCCGAAAATGAAGTGAGTGATCTCAACCACCCTTAGCCCCCTCAAAGCATCTTCCCTCTTGTCTCCTTCCATCAAGCTTTTAACAAACTCGAAATAGTCCCTCATAAGCCCAAATACACCCTTTTTATTCTTTCATCTTCCTTTAACTCAGAACTTTTGCCTTCCATTACAATTCTTCCATTTTCAACAACATAAGCACGGTCAGATATCTCAAAAACCCTATTCGCGTTCTGATCAGAAAGTAGAATTGTTATTCCTTCATTTCTCAACCTCTCAAGTAGCCTGTAAATTTCTAAAGCAATCTTCGGGGCCAATCCAAGGCTTGGTTCATCAACCAAGAGCAATTTTGGTTTTGCCATTAAGGCTCTGGCAATTGTGAGCATTTGTTGCTCACCCCCGCTCAAAGTTCCCGCGAGCTGATTTCTTCTCTCACTGAGTCTTGGAAACAGTGAGTAAACGAAATTTATGGTTTTGAATCTATTTTTCCAGGCTTCTCCGTTTATTGCACCCATCATCAGGTTCTCTTCTACCGTTAAAAATGGAAAAAGCTGTCTCCCCTCTGGTGCGATCGTTATCCCCTTCTTTATTATTTCGTGTGTCTCGAGGTCGTTTAACCTCTCGTTTTCGAAAATTATTTCTCCCCTCGCAATTCTTGTGACTCCAATTATTGCTTTCAGAATTGTCGTCTTTCCCGCCCCGTTGGGCCCGATCAGTCCAACTATTTCTCCCCTGTTCACTTCAAGGCTTATATCGCTCACCGCCCTCACCTTGCCGTACCACACTTCGATATCATTAATCTTCATCATATTTCCTCACCAATATAAGCCTCGATTACCCTCTTATCTCTTGAAACCTCCTCAGGCGTACCATCTGCGATTATTTTCCCGTAGTGCATTGCCACAACCCTCTCCACCGACCTCATAAGAATTCTGAGCACGTGTTCGACCCAGACAATTGTTAGGTCAAACTCTTTTCTTATTCTTGCAATAAGCGCGGAAATTCTCTCCGCCTCCGCGGGATTAAGGCCCGCCATCGCTTCATCAATGAGCAGCAGTTTAGGTTTCAGGGCTAAAGCTCTTGCAAGCTCAAGCAGTCTCATCTCGTAAATCGGCAAATCATTGGCCAGAACATCCCTTCTTTTCAACAATCCAAAAAAGTCCAAGTAGTAAACGGCTTCAGAGTAAGCCTCGTGCAAGGTTATTTTTTCCCCTTCTTTACCAATTATTGCGTATAAAACGTTCATAAGAGCGGTCATATTCCCTATGAGCCTCGGGTTCTGAAAAGTCCTCGATATACCCATTTTAGCCCTGACAAAAGGTCTCTCCCTTGTTATGTCTTTTCCATTGAAAATTATCTTGCCTTCATTGGGGTAGTAGTAGCCTGAGATGAGGTTTATCAGCGTGGTCTTCCCCGCACCATTCGGCCCAATCAATCCAACTATTTCTCCCTTTTCTATCCTTAGAGTGACATCATCTACTGCAGCTATTCCCCCAAATTTTCTTTTGAGGTTTCTAATGTCGAGCATTTCATCATCCTCTCCTTATTTTTATAGTCGGGAAATACTCTCTGTACCTCTTTTTCCTGTAAAGCCCCCAGAAACCTTCAGGTAGGAAGTAGAGCAGGAGCAGCAGTATCAGGAAAAGCACAACTATTGAAAGTTCTCCAAACGCAACTCTCGTGATCTCTCTGAGCGTGGCTATTACGTATGCACTTATCACAACCCCGTAAATTGCCCCCTTCCCACCCAGGGTTGTTGTGAGCAGTATCAGTATCAGGAAGGATGGATACAACCATGCCGGGCCAGTAAATGAACCGTAATAGTGTGCTATGAACCATCCGGCAATTGCCATAGCCCCGCTTGTCAGTGTGAATGTGGGAATCTTTATTTTTGTAGTATTTATCCCGTATGTTTCTGCAACCTCCTCATCCTCGTTTATAACACCCATCATGAATCCGTACCTTGATCTGAGTATTCTGTCAGAAATTAACAGGTAAACCAGAGCGATGGCAAGGGAAAGGTAGAAGTACAGAATTACATCCTGAAATATGTTTCCGGTGTCAAAAAGCATCGGAACGCCCGGGATTCCTGTCTCAGCACCAAATATCTCGGACTGCCAGTATGCTATCTCAAGTAAGATGAATGGCAGAAGCAGAGTTATGAGTACAAAGTAGAGCCCTCGGGAAATTATTGTTATGGGACTAAGTCCCAGAGCTATCAAAGATCCAAATGCGAATGATGCGGGAAGTGTTGCAAGTGGTGAAAAACCAAAGTTTTTGCTCAGCAAAGCGCTTGTGTACCCACCGATAGCTGCGAAAAAGTGTGGACCGAAGTTCACTCTACCGGTTCCTATTATCTGCAGGGTGAGGGGGATGGCAAGAATACAAAGGATGTTTGCGAATATTAAGGTTGAGAGTATTGAAAGAACGCTTATCGGAACAATTTGGGAAATCGCCAGAATTATTGGGGGTATTAGAAGCCAGATTATTAGTCCAATGAAGGGATTTTTCCAGTACCTTGGCTCTATGATCCACTCGAACTTTCTACTGTAGAAATGGATTATAACTCTTCCTCTTCTTGCTTCCAGTCTCACCATATCGTCTCAGCCCTCGCCAAACCACGTGGTTTGAAAACAAGCACAACTATTACTATCACTAACGCGGCGAATAACATCATTCTTGGATTTATAGCAAATCCAGTTACGGCAAAGACAAAACCGAGAATGAATGATGCGGTTATCGTCCCTTTTAGATTTCCGAGACCTCCAAGAACGGTTGCGAGTATTGCGTATGTGAAGAGGGGCCAGCCTATAAATGGATTCAGTGCCCATACCGGGCTGAGGAGCAGTATTATTATTCCAGGAGGAATTGAAGCGATCACAAGCGCAAGCATGAACATTCTGTCGAAGTTGACGCCCATGAGCTTCGAAGCAAAAACGTTTTGACTTATCGCCCTCATTATCAGACCTGTTTTCGTTCTGGTCAGGAGCTGCAGGTATATGAAGGTTATCAGAAGCGAAACCAATGAAACCACCACAAGCTGTCCGGGAACACTTGCTCCAGCGACGCTGATGGTTTCCCTGGTTACCGAGGTTGGAAGGTAGACTCCGACGATTTCCGGATAGATGTGGCTGATGAGTTCCTCAATGATTATAAAAACTGAAATGAGGGCTGCCAGGAGGTAGTCCTCCTCTTCAAGGAACTTGGAGATAACAAGCTTGTAGATGATCACGGTAATTGCCGCGAGCAGCAGAAAACTTAGCAGAATCGATATCAGAAAATCTAAGCCAAAATCTTTCCAAAATGCCCAGGTTCCATAGGCAACAATCAGGAAAGTCATTCCGTAACCCAGGTGGAAAATTCTAAGAACACCCGTGATGATCGTGAAACCAAGCGCGGTGCCAAGAAACAGACAACCAAAAATAAATGTGTATAAAAAAATATAAGCCAAAACGTCTAACATCTGATCCCCCTTAGCTTGAACAAGTCCTTCTCAGTTCTTCTGGAGACTTATACATGCTTATGTCTGAAACTTTCTGCACTTCTTCACTAAATCCAGCTTCTTTGAGAAGTTCTGACGGTGTAATCCAGACGGGCTTTCCATCACACTGGAACTGTGCTATCAGGACGTAACCACCGGTGTATGAGTGGAAGTTTGGATTCTTATAGCCGAAGTACACGTATTGGCTTGGCAAGGCTGTATGTTCAAAATCATCCATTTCCTCAATTGTCTTTATTATCTTGTCAATATCCAGGCTACCCACTCTCTCGATTGCCTCCTTAATCCTGTAAACTTCTGAGTAATAGTAATGGACACTCATATCAACGGCAAGACCCATTGCATTTAGTTTCTTGACAACCTCTTTCGTCTTGGCAGTTACAGGAGGAACGTTTGGCGTGTCGTAGAATATGGACATCGTTCCCAGAGCTTTCCCTCCAGTGAGGTTGTAGAACACTCCCCACTGATTCGGGCCACCGAAGTATCCTACCGGGATATTCTTTGCTCCAGATTCAGCCCACTGTTTTGTCATAGTTATGGTATCGGTATACCAGCTTGAAAGGACAAAGATGTATTCAGCCCCCCTTCTTGCAGCCTCTTCAAGCATTGGTAAGAAGTCCTTCTGGCCAACTGCGACATTGGCAACATAAACCACTTCTAAGCCAAACTCTTCTGGCACCCAGTCCTTCATGGCCTTCATTTCAACTTTTCCGTATGGTGTATCCACCTCACAGCCCTTTCTTGCACATTCAGTCCAGGCAGCCTCTTCCAACAGCAGGGCAACTTTCTTAGCCCCAATTGCCTTTGCAATTTCAAAGTGTGTCTTGGGCACTCTGTAGTTGAGATCCGGATCCGGCGGGAGATTTCTGAAGTAGAACTTGTATTTATCATAATCCTGCATAACTTTCAGCGTGGTTCCAACAGCTGCCTGAGATGATATCACAATGTGTGGATAGTTGGGATAGAGCTTTGCCCCTTCATCTATTATAGCCAATGCCTCCTCGGAAACACCCTCTAAGAAAACAAACTTACAGTTCTTTTCGACCACAGCGCTTCTATAAGCTGAAACTGCTATGTCCACTTTCCTCTGAGTATCTTCATGTATAAACACAACTTCTCTACCTAAAATTCCTCCGGCGGCATTTATTTCATCAACGGCAGTCTTTATGGCCTCTGCATCAGCTTTTAGGACCGGAATTCTCGGGTCAAAAAGTGCACATATAACAATCGGTTCCTTCTTTTCTTCCGGTTTAGGTGCGGGAGCAGGTTGTTCTGCACAGCCAAGTAAGGCAAACACCAGTAGTATTATTAGCCCTACAACGGTCGCACGCCTTTCGAGCATGTTTAATAATTAGAACTACTAATATTTAAACTTTTTCCCGGAATTTTTTTCTCAAGTTACGAAATTTTTAAAGCATCAATTTTTAAATACGTTCAATGTGGCACAATCTTCAAAAATGGAGCTTTTGGTTTGGTATTCAAGGAAAACGTCGAAAAATAGAACGCTAAAAATCACAGGCCTGCCAGTAAGAGATAAATTTAAATATTGGAAAAATTACTGATAAAATGGGAGAAGGGCAAGGTAAATTTAGAAAAAGGTGGTTAACTGGCTGGTGGCCTAACAGGCTAAATTTAAAAATTCTGAGGCAAAACTGTCCGAACTCCAGTCCGTATGGTCAAGATTACTGCTATTTGAAGGAAGTTCAGGAGCTGGATGTGGATTCTGTTATAAAGGATCTAAAAGAACTTATGAAACAGTCACAGGACTGGTGGCCTGCCGATTTCGGACACTATGGGCCTCTTTTTATAAGACTGGCCTGGCATAGTGCCGGAAGCTACAGAATTTTTGATGGGCGAGGTGGAGCGAGGGATGGCAGCATTCGTTTTCCGCCAAGAATAAACTGGCCAGACAATATTAACCTTGATAAAGCTATAAGGCTTCTGTGGCCAATTAAGAAAAAATACGGGAAAAAGCTCTCCTGGGCAGACCTGATAATTCTTGCCGGAACCGTTGCACTGGAAGATATGGGTGTGAAGATAATCGGTTTCGGGCTTGGTAGAGAGGACATATTTGAGCCTGATGAGAGTCCTGACTGGGGAGAAGAGGAAGAGATGCTTACGGCGAAGGAGCGATTTAAAGATGGAAAACCCAGAGAACCGTATGCTGCCACTGAAATGGGGCTTATTTATGTCAATCCGGCAGGACCCGGAGGAGTTCCTGATCCCAAGGCATCGGCTATGGAAATAAGAGCGATTTTTGGTAATATGGGAATGAATGATGAAGAAACGGTTGCTTTGATTGCGGGAGGGCACTCATTTGGAAAATGCCACGGGGCTGCTTCAGATAAATACCTGGGTCCGGATCCCTCCTCATCACCGATAGAAAAACAGGGGCTGGGGTGGGAGTATAATTATAAGACCGGAAAAGGACCCGACACCTATACCTCAGGTTTCGAACTTACTTGGTCTCCCACACCCACCAAGTTCGGGATCAGGTTCCTGCACATTCTTTTTAACTACGAGTGGGAACTGGAAACGAGCCCCGCGGGGAAACCCCAGTGGGTTGCCAAAGATGCACCTGAAATAATTCCTGATGCCCACGATCCAGACAAAAAGCATAAACCCAGGATGCTTACTGCAGATTTGGCTCTAAGGTTTGATGAGAAATATTCCCAGATCGCCAGAAGGTTCTTAAAAAATCCTGAAGAATTTGAAAAGGCCTTTGCGAGGGCCTGGTTCAAGCTAACTCACAGGGATATGGGTCCCAAAATTCTCTACTTTGGCCCCTATGTGCCAGAAGAAGATTTTATATGGCAGGATCCACTTCCTGAAAGGGATTACGAATTAATTGATGAAAATGATATCGAAGAGCTGAAGAGGAGAATTCTTGCTTCAGAGTTCAGCATTTCCCAGCTTGTTTACACTGCATGGTCTTCAGCTTCAACTTACAGAAATTCTGATAGAAGAGGCGGGGCAAACGGAGCCAGAATAAGGTTGTATCCAATGAATCAATGGGAGGTTAACCATCCAGAAGATCTAAAGAAGATTATCAGTTTTTATGAAAAAATCCAGAAGGAATTCAACGAAGAGAGTAAGGAGAGCGGGAAAAAAGTTTCCATTGCTGATTTGATAGTTCTTGGTGGATGTGCTGCCATAGAAAAAGCAGCTATGAATGCTGGGATGGATATAAAAGTTCCATTTACCCCTGGAAGAGTTGACGCCACACAGGATCAGGTGGAGGTTGAATTCTACGAAAGGATAGAACCGTTTGCGGATGGATTCAGAAACTACTTCAGGTATCCAGAAACTATCAATGAGAATGACATTTACACCACCCCGGAGTACTTTCTTGTTGACAAAGCAAATCTTTTGACCCTTACTGTGCCAGAAATGGTTGTTCTCGTCGGTGGATTGAGAGTTCTGGGAGCTGTTTTTGGATATGAAAAATATGGTGTTCTCACAGATAAACCAGAAACGCTTACTAACGACTTCTTCGTGAATCTTCTTGACATGAACATTGAATGGAGAGCAGCTGATAAATATCGCTACTCATTTGAGGGTTATGACAGGAAATCTGGAGAACTTAAATTCAAAGCAACGCGAGTTGATCTGATTTTCGGGCATCACGATGAGCTCAGAGCTGTGGCGGAGGTTTATGCATGCGACGATGCAAAGGAGAAATTTGTTAAAGACTTCGTGGCAGCATGGGATAAGGTTATGAATTTAGACAGGTTTGATTTGAGGATTAAAAAGGTATGACGAAATGAACTACGGGTAGCATCAACCTAAATGGAGACGTACTGGCTGGAGAGACCACCATCAACAGCAACCTTTAAATACAAATTTGGTTCAACTCATATTGAGCCAGGGTGGCAGAGGGGCTATGCGGCGGACTGCAGATCCGCTTTACCCCGGTTCAAATCCGGGCCCTGGCTTACTGTTATTCCATCGAAGCAGAGAAATCAGTCCAGCTCCCTGACATCAACTCTCCAGTATGTACTGACAAGCGATGCAGCCTTTGGATTCTTAAAGCCCTTTAGAAGTTTGAAGTCTTTCGGATATCCTATAAAGGGGTCAACAGTTTTTGCATCTGGATTGACAACCCATATTTTAAGTCCCGCTCTCTTTGCATCTTCCGAATATCTCTTGAAAAACTTCAGGAAGGGATCCAGTTCCCCCTCAGTTGGGACTATTATAACATAATTGCCATCCGCCTCTCCTGCCATTTTCAGGTGTATATCCACGTCCTCAAAAGCATCATGAATGTTGGAGAAGAAAACGTAGTAATCTCCACTTTTGCTGTACTTTCTCATGTACCTCCCCTTGGCCTCGTACCCTTCAAAAAAGCGATCAGCAACCTCTTGCATGGTATCAAAAACGTCAAGAAACCTCTTCGATTGCCTGTATTCAAAGTAAGCTTCTTCGAAGTCATCTTTTTCCGGTTTTACAGTGTGAGGATGGTAAAACGATACATCTCCAATCTTAACCTCATCTGAAAAATAAAGACTTTTAAGAGTGATGGGACAATCAATAAGACTGTCTGCAACCTCATCTATCAGATCAGGCTCAGCATCAACAAGCTTTAATCCGAGAACCTTCAGAGCACATCTAATTGCCCTTCTTCTTACCTCTTCTCTTGTTACAACCTTTCTACCAGCAAGCATTCTTGAGAGTTCTTCAACGATTTGAACATCCATGATCTGCATCTCAGCTGGAGTTTATTATATCTTCCGTGGTTGTGAAAGTTAACAGAATGCCGGGAACGGATCGAAAAGTGTTTTTAAACCTCAAATCAATAACTTTTATGGTTAGATTGAGAACACCCTCAAGAATCCACATCACGCTTATCGACCTCAACGGTGCTATAGGAAGGGTGGATGGGGGTGTGGGGTTAGCTCTGGAAGAGCCCCACATCGAAATCAGAGTTAGGGAGCATGACAGCTTAGTCATCAAAGGTGTTACGGTAAACGGTGAGAGATTCAGGATTTCTGCTGAGAAGATGGTCAGCTACTGCAGAAAGGGTGCAGAAATTGAGGTTATATCCGACTATGAATCCCATGTCGGGCTTGGAAGCGGCACGCAGATCAGTCTTGCTGTTGGAAAAGCATTCAGCGAGATTTACGGATTGAATCTTACAACGAGACAGATTGCTGAAATCATGGGCAGAGGAGGAACTTCTGGAATCGGAGTGGCTGTTTTTGACCACGGAGGGCTAATTGTGGATGGCGGGCACTCAATAAAGGAGAAGAAGGACTTCCTGCCCTCATCAGCCAGCAAAGCCAAACCCGCTCCGCTGATTGCAAGACTTGACTTCCCCGACTGGGATATTGTTCTGGCAATTCCTGAACTGAAGGGCTTTTTCGGGGATGAAGAGGTCAATCTCTTTCAGAAAAGCTGTCCCGTTCCGCTTGATGATGTCAGGGAGATATGCCACCTCATTCTAATGAAAATGCTTCCGGCAGTTGTTGAAGCCGACCTTGACAGTCTTGGGGTTGCAATAAAACGAATTCAGGAACTTGGATTTAAGAAAGCAGAGGTTGAGCAGTACGGTGAGCTGATTAAAGGTTGTTTCGATCTTGCAGATTGCGTTGGAATGAGCTCCACTGGACCGACAGTTTACGCAATCACCGACACCGGGGCTAAGGAGATTGAAAGGAGTTTCAGAGATTACTTCAAGGAAAAGGGATTTGAGTGCAGGAGTTTAGTAACCAAAGCCAGAAACAGAGGTGTTGAAATTGAGGTATAACCTCTGGTTCGGCACTTATGATGGAAAGGATGTTGAGGTCAGCGAGAATTTTGAAGATTCTTTTTTAAGAGCTGAGAATCCCTCCCCACTTCCATTTAACATTTTCGAGCTTGGAAGTCAGGTTCTGGGAGAGAGTTACTACAGAATTTTACGCAAAACAGCCCTGAAAGTTTCTGAAAAGCAAATTGAGAGGGAGCTGAAGAGAGAAGACAGATACGTTGTGGCGCTTGTTAAAGCTCTTGAGGAGATCGATGAAGCAACAAACATGCTCAGCGAGAAACTTGAGGATATAAAGGCTGTTAAAGAATCAGATATAACGGAGAGCTTCGAGGACAAAATCAGAAATCTTAAGGAGTTAAGGAAGGAGATTGAGAGAGAGATAGAGGAGGTAATGAAAAAGATAGCTCCCAACATGACGGAGCTCGCCGGTGCAAAGGTTGCGGCAAAGCTCCTCGAAAGGGCTGGAAGCATGGAAAAGCTTGTAAGATTTCCGGCAAGCAAAATTCAGGTTATCGGTGCTGAAAAGAGCCTCTACAAGGCATTTTCCAGAATGAAGAAAGGAAAGAAGGCAAAAGTACCAAAGCACGGAATCATATTCCTCCATCCCTTCATAAGAACCCTCCCTAAATCAAAAAGGGGGAAGATGGCAAGATTCCTCGCTGCCAAGCTTGCGATTGCGGCAAAAATCGACTACTTCAGGGGAGAGGTCGATGAAAGTCTTTATGAGAGCATAGTTAAGAGATACGAGGAGTTGAGGAGAAAATGAAGGAGCTGATGAGGAATGTCTACCTGAAGGACGGATTGCTGGTTACAAAAAGCAGGTATGGCTCTCATTACGGTGAAAAAGTTTTTGATGGTTTTAGAGAGTGGATTCCGTGGAGAAGCAAGCTTGCAGCGATGATTTTAAAGGGTCACAGGCTCAGGTTGAAGGGAGATGAGAAAGTACTTTACCTCGGTGCGGCAAGTGGAACTACAGTGAGTCACTTGGCAGACATTGTGGATGAAGGTGTGATTTACGCTGTTGAATATGCAGCCAAGCCTTTTGAGAAGCTTCTCGAACTTGCAAGAGAGAGGGAAAACATCATCCCCCTTCTTTTCGATGCATCAAAGCCTTGGAAGTACAGCGGAATAGTTGAGAAGGTTGATCTCATCTATCAAGACATAGCCCAGAAAAACCAGATTGAGATATTGGAAAGCAATGCTGAGTTTTTTCTCAAAGCTGAGGGAGAGGTAATAATAATGGTCAAGGCAAGGAGCATAGACTCCACAGCTGATCCTGAGTTTGTTTTTGAGTCTGTTTTAAGAGAAATTGGAGGGAAGTTTGAAATTTTAAACCATGGAAGCCTGATGCCTTACCATAAGGACCACATATTCATCCACGCCCGCATGTCATAAAAAACCAAAACTTTTTAATCAAAAGGTTAAGGAAGGCTGGATGATAGATCTGGCCTTAATGCTCACAGCAGAGGGGATGAGCGTTGTATTTGTTGTTCTGTCAATTTTAGCGTTTTTCATGTGGGTTATGGGGAAGCTGGCAGGGAAAGAAACCAGGGAGAAAATTGAATTAAAGGCAACCTTCAATTCGGATTCGGGATTTAGCGATAAGGAGATTTTCGCAATCATTGCTGCCATTATGAGGCATGAAGGAGTTCAGGTTTTGGATGTTAAAGTGCCAAAGAACTGGAAAAATGCAGGCAGATTTTATGCCATGAGGTGGGGAGAATGAGGTTTTACAGAATAAGAGTGGATGGAATGGATTTTAAGGTTGGTGTGGAGAAACTCAGAGATGGAGTTTACAGAGTAAGAATTGGCGAAAAAGAGGCTGAGGTTGTTGTTGAAGACATCTACGAGAGGGTTGAAAGAACACATTTTGAGCCGGTCACTCCAGCACAAGTCACTCCGATCCCCGAGGTCAGGGGTGAGCTTAAGAACAGAGATGCTGTAACATCAATGCTTCCGGGAATTGTGCTTAAAGTTCTTGTCAGCCCGGGAGACAGAGTAAAGGCTGGAGATCCGGTTGTGATAATTGAGTCGATGAAGATGGAGAATGAGATTGTAAGCCAGATAGATGGTGTTGTGGCTGAAATCACAGTGAAGGAGGGGCAGAGAATAGAGGCGGGAGATGTTGTTGCAATCATTCAGCGGTGATCTGATGATCGGTAATCTTTTGATGATTGGTGTTGGATTGGTTTTGATTTATCTTGGAATAGCCAGGAGGATGGAACCCCTCCTCCTTGTCCCGATAGGGATAGGGGCAATCCTCGTTAACATTCCCGGTGCGGAACTGGCTGAGGAAGGAAGCATTTTTGACCTTTTCCTGAAATACCTCATACACACTGAAATAGTCCCTCTGCTGATATTTCTCGGTCTGGGAGCCTTAACGGACTTCTCACCTCTGCTTGCAAATCCAAAAACATTCTTGCTTGGTGCGGCAGCCCAGATTGGAATTTTTGTGGCATTGATTGCAGCCTTATTTCTCGGATTCACACCTCAGGAGGCGGCATCCATAGGCATAATCGGCGGTGCAGACGGCCCGACAACGATTTACACAACAACAATTCTCGCCCCACACCTTCTTGCGGCAACAGCCGTTGCAGCCTACAGCTACATGTCCCTCGTGCCGATCATCCAGCCACCAATCATCAAAGCTCTGACAACGAGTAAGGAGAGAAAAATCAAGATGAAGCAGCTAAGAGTCGTGTCCAAGAGGGAGAAAATAATCTTTCCGATTGCAACCATAATCATTTCCGGCTTTCTTGCCCCCAAAGCTCTCCCTCTTGTTGGAATGTTCATGACAGGCAACCTTTTCAGAGAGAGCGGTGTTACCGACAGACTGGCAAAAGGAGCCAGTGAGGAGTTGATGAATATAATGACGATAATTCTTGGCCTTTCCATTGGAAGCACAATGAGAGCGGAGAGTTTTCTGACTCAGAAAACACTTTTAGTCCTCGCCCTCGGGGTTGTAGCCTTTGCCGCAGCCACTGCGGGAGGAGTGTTACTTGCTAAGCTGATGAACCTGTTTCTTGAGGAAAAAATAAACCCAATGATTGGAGCTGCAGGAGTTTCGGCTGTTCCGATGTCTGCAAGAGTTGTGCAGAGGCTGGCAGTTGAAGAGGATCCTTCAAACCACATTCTGATGCATGCAATGGGTCCTAACGTGGCCGGGGTTATTGGCTCTGCGGTTGCTGCAGGCGTTCTGATTCAGATTCTTGGTTGATTTTTAGCTTTTTGAATGAACAAAGTAGCCCGGATCAATGGTTTAAGATTTCAAAAACATTTGAAAGGTGCCTCAAACGGAAATTTTTGCGGTTCTTTTACCTTTAATCATTGTACCACTTTCCAGAAACCAAAATCTTCCGTGATTTCGAAAGTTTTCTCTTCTATAAGGATTGAACCGGGAACCCAGTACAGACCATATGTCCTCAATTCTCTACCAGGACCTTTATCACCCCAGTCCCTGCCCACAATTGGTTCTATGCTCCCTTTAATTTTCAGATTAGGATCGCATTTTGTGTGAGACCATATGAACTCATTTTCTTCATTTTTTTCAATTTTTAGTAAAACTCTGTTGTTATCATCTTCCCAGCTTCCACTAAATCCTATAGTTCTTAAATCATTATTGTCTATTTTTCTGATTCCATTTTGCTTATCCAGCTGTATATGCCCGAATCCATATTTTCTTTCCCCACCTATCTGTAATGTATCCACCAAGTCAGAGAACTTTATGGAGTTTCTACCGTTGGTAATTAAAAAGTCATTGTTTTCAATTTGTATTTGCATGCCATTTTCGGATTTTTCGGAAACCCAGAGCAATCCTTTAAGAAAAACAGGTTTTGGTTTTTCAGATTTTTTACCTATTTCCATTTCATAAGGACTAATAAACTCAACTTCGTGTAAAGTACCCTCCTCAGCTGTAAATGAATAGGGTTCAATAGATGTAGAAGTTAGTGAGCTTATAAATCTCTTTCCAAACTCAATTTGCGATAAATCACCGAATTTCAACCCTTCTTTTGTAAATTTGGGAATGTATATGTTGTTTCCATCAGAAAGATAAAGATAACCAAACCTCATGACCTTCTTCACGAACTCTCCGACTTCTCTGTAATTACTTGATTTCAGAGTTCTAGTCAGTTTAGCAGTTAAAGCTCCCCAGAAAGGCTTAGCTGGAACGTATTCTCTTGTCCGGTTTAGATGCATTACCTTATGAAAGCCTATGTGCAGAGGAGATTTGAGTCTGAAGGTTAGTAAGTAGAGATACCAGCTCATTTATTCCCCACCTGCCCCTTGTAGCTTAAACATGAATATCCTCCTACATCTCTTTCATAGCTTTAGCATGAAATCTTGCGTAGATTAATGATTTTTCGAGGACTTGGACAGCGAGAATAAGTTTTTCAAGATCTGAAGCAAGACCGTCGTCCTTTCTTAGTTCTTTAAGTAAATCACTGTCTGTAATTAATTTAAGTTCTTTTAATAATTCAGTTGCAATCTCTTTGACTTTTTTAGCACTTTCTTTCTCACCATTTCCACGTGATTCACAGAAGAGTGCAAATGCGTAAAGACCCTGTTCTTGCAACACTCCCAAAGCTTTTGTTAGCAATGTTTCAGCTTTTTTCGCATCATTTTGGAAAGCCTTGGTTTCTTCAGCGAATCTGTATCCATATTCAGCACAAAGTCTATCAAGATTTTTCGTCTTTTCCTTATTATTTTTCATATTAACAGTCCTCCTCTATTTTAAGGTTTAGAACTTTTAGTCTACCCATTCCTCTGGTTCCCATTCCACCAATACCAAGTGTTTCGAATAACTTTAACCCCTTTTCAACTTGAGTTTTAACCCATTGAGGACCAACATCTCCGTTGTCTTCAGTTTTTATTTCATTACCTCCAACTTTGAAATACTTGCCAGAGTTGTAGATTATATCAAACCTGAAAACTGTTCCTCGTGGTATGGCTTCATAGGTAAAGAGGGCGCCTTCTTCAGCTGCTCCTGTCTCCGGGTCAATGCTAACCGAGGTTCTGACTTCAAGATTGGTATTGACTATTAAGGAGAATAAGCTGTCTGAGACAAGGATTGATCTTTGTTTAACGATTTCAGGTACATCTTGGAGGTCAGAATCTTTGAGGGTGCCTTTACCATCTCCTTTTTCCAGCAAAAGCCATCCAAGGTTGATCTCCTTTTTGGTTTCCAGTTGATCTCCTAATGGATGGAATCCCCTCTCGGGAGCTTCAAATTGTTGTTGTAGTCCCAATCCTTCAAGAGCCATTGGTGAGGTAACCCAGATTGGGCCTGCCATTGATGTGACTGGAAAGAATAGTATGTGGGCGTCAAAGAATTGAGCTAATCCTTGCATGCTGTTTCCAGAGCCCTTTGAGAATCCATAAGGAACGCACACCGGGCAAGCTGGCTTTACATTTCCACAGTGTTTTTCTCCTCCCTCTCCACCTCTTCCTGCACAGGAATATTTTCCAGTTCTCATAGCAGTGTATGTTCTTGCAGGACCACTAAGGCTTGTGCCGGGAATTTTTGGAAGATTTGTCCCCGGCTCTCTAATTATGGGTAGATCCACCCTTCCTAATCTTGATCCACCTGCACCGACATGGATTGGGTCAAGAGCTATTGCGTAGTATGTTTTTACTTCAAACTCATTCATTTTCCACACCTCCTTTTAATTTTATTTTTCTAACCTGGAGATTCCAGTGAAGGCAAAGATCCAAAGTAAAGTCTTTTGTTGCCTGGAAAAGTCTTTCAAACAATTCTTTTTCCTTTTGAGGCGAAATCTTCAAAATATTTACAAGACTGGATCTAACGAAATCCTCCCATACTGAATCCCCTCTGTAATCATCATATCTCTTCTTTACTTCCTGCCAAAAAGCATGGAGCTGAGAAATGCCCAATTCTTTTGATTTAAAAATATTCTGTATGTCTTTCCATATACCATCTATACGTTTAATGTCATCAATTGGTCTTAAATTGTCACCAATGTTAAACCTATCGGAGGCATTTTCGAAGTAGGCAAGAGTGAAATAGGATGGTTCAATTTTTATTTCGTCACCCGTTTTTAGTTCTTTTACATGGACTACATAATCGCGTTTTCCTGTATAATCAAAGGATAAATTCCTGCTGGAGGCATCACCATTAAACCTAATATACGGATGCCAGAGATCTTCTTGTTCCGGATCGCCTGTTGAGTAGGAAATGTACCAAACTAAAGGAACAGATGAATAACCTGGATCTGGCTTTAATGTTAAAACTTTTACACGATTACCAAATTTTGGATGGTTTATTTCAGCGATTGAATCAATCTTAGCATTTACTTCTTCTGTTTTCCTCTTAAATGCATCAATAAGCCTTTTTCCTGCATCCATTACCACATATAAGGGAGTTTTTCTGTGAAAAGCAATTATGCCAAGGTGGAATGGCAGTCTGTCCCTCACCTTTGAAAATTGAATCTCGTATTCTTCAAGAATCTTTTTTGCAATGTCAAAAGCATCGTAAGCGGGAACGAGAACCATGAACTGGTCGGGGAAATTGTATACTTTTACACAGGGTAGGTAATTCTGGAATATTTCATCGGCTAAGCTTGCGTCTTCTATTGTGAAATATTTTCCATTCTTTTTATCTTTCCAAATTCTATCTTTTTCAGTTTTTACTTTTATCCTTTTCTTATTTATGTTCTTTGCTATCTCTTCAGCAGATTTTCCGAATTTTTTCAGGATTTGAAGGTTTATCGTGCTTATAAAAATACCTTTATCCTGATCAATACAAACCGGGCTAAATCTTACACCATCAATATCTATGTCGCATGTCGCACCTTCATTAACACCCGGGTTTGGTTCTATTTTGAACTTGATGCGCTGTCTTCTTGTCTCAGGTCCCCACTGCCAATTTTTTAAAATTTCTTCAAAAATCGTAGATTGTATAAACCCTTGGGTTGTTTCCCAACACCTTCTTATTCTAGCTGGGGATGGGTTTTTTGATTCAGGGCGGCCGTCAGCTCTAATTGCTAAAGTTTTTATGAAAGAACCATCAAGCCAATCACCTAAAATAAAACATCCAACAAGAAGGGCAACCTTATCATTATGGTCTGAAACTTCGTCGAGCCATATGGTCAGTTCTGGATTTTCTTTCCACATTTCTACACGGCTTTTTCGTCTCTCAAGACAATGATCACATCCATCTGAATTTTCCTCCATTGGCCGCAAACGGCATATCGGGCAAACTTCTTTGTTTTTCCAGTCATATCCTCTAAATTTATTGTAGGGAAATCTTTCATAAGAAGTAGGATAGATAATTTCCTGCAAAGCTTTTTTTCTCGCTTTAGGCAAAGAATCCCTTAATTCCTCTTTTTTGCGGTCTTCGACATCTTTTCGCTTTTGCTTGATATTTTCAGGAATGTCTCCTTTTGTTATGTTTGTTTCTTCGTTACAAGTGAAATTGTAATTGGATCCCAAATATATAGCTTCTTCTATCGTAATTTTGGGCATGAGTTCTGGTTCTATATCTTCTAGCTCTTTTAGTATTAGATTTTTCAGTTCTTCTAACTCTATATTCGGTAATAAAAAGAAAATACCTGTCGTGTCACGATAAATTTCGTTTCCTGCAGGATATTCAACTTCGATAATTTCTTTAATTCTTTCAAAAGCCTTCTCGATGCGATCCCTGTAGCCCAGTATATCACCTAATTTTACACCTTTAGCTAGCAAATCTAATATATCTAAATTGACAGATAGGATCTTCCAATTAAAATCTAAGGGATCGTAGGAGGCTTTGGAGCAATCTATGATATTTTTTACAATCGCACACTTATAAAGTGAGGCTACAGAATAAGAATGGTCCCATAGAGTTACATCATTGGCTGAGCGCCGGGTCTCACCTAAAAACTTAAGATAGCAATCTCGGGTCCCCTCTATAATAGCTTTTCTCAATTTGACAGTATCTTTATTCTCTTTGTATTCAGATAAAGCATCCTTAACGGTTTTGTACAATTTTTCCGTCAATTCTTTTACATCTCCTATTTTGTTTTTTTCCGGTTCGTAGCCAAAGGCTGTTGCAATAAAAGTATAATCCTTTCTTTGTTTATAATTTGCTTTACCCTTATCCAAGCCGGAATCCATTCCATCGTAACCATTCCAGCCGGCATAGATAAGACGAATCAGGGGAGGAATTTCGCAAGCTTTCCTTTTACAATTTGTTTCCTTTTCTGGGTGATGTTTTTCTATGAAATCCATCAAGCTAACCTCTTTTTCACAAATAGATACTTTGATCTCATTTAAAAGTGTTCTAAGTGTTTTCGGAAAGATCGAAGGAAAATTATGCATATCCCTATCCCATTTGGAACGATCATTCTGTGCATAATATTCAACAAACTCTTTTTTTGCTTTTCCTAAATCATGTAAATACGCCCCTATCTCAGCAAGAAGTATTTGATCCCTGTTCTCTTTAAGTTTTTCAAGTATATCACTCATTTTTTATCCCCCCAAACTTCAACCACTTTTTCAAGTTCCTCAAAATTGCTGAATCTCTGAACATCGTATAATCTTTTTACTTCAATTCTACTTTCCTTCTTGTCCCAATTGTCCTCAATTATCCCATATCCAGAAGACTTCTTTGCTGAAAATCCGTAAGTTAGCATCATTTCCTTAATCCCCATTATGACATCTTTCAAATCTTCAATGATTTTTTCTCTGAATTTGTTTTTAGGCAAGCCAAACCAGTAAAACGGAACGTACACAAGTCTGAAAGTACCTTTTGCACCAGCTGGCACGACTTCAAAATAAATGGGATTCTTTCCTGTCTTAGTCTTTCTGTCATGTGGATTAATGACGATCATATCTATTTTATTCCAGAATGTTGGGTAGAAGTATAGCATTCCCTGTATATGCACGTCTTTTGCATCTTTTTTGTTAAACCGTTCTTTTAGCATATTTTCGTATTTTTCTTTTGCATCTGGACAGAGTCCATCCAAGTATTCACTCCAGCCCTTCGTTACTCCCCAGCCCTTCTCAGTTCCGAATAAAAGGGTATGTCTAAATCGAATCCGGGCAAATTTATCGGGGTTATCAGCATTAGGCTCAAGAAATATCTTCATCATCGTCCATCTCAGGTTTCCCTTCCATGCCATAGCTGATGTAAAGGGCACACCGAAGACCTTATCTTTCCGAACTGGATTATCGATGATATAAAGTGGAACATCATCTTTGGATATGAAAGGTTTTTTCAGGATTATGGGGAGTTCAATAATCCAGCTCCCGTCGGGAAGGCCTGAGATATCAACTGACGTGTTTATGTCAAGGAGATTGAGCTCGGATAATCTGCATGCTATATATTCATTGTAATTATTGTTAGAGTGAATAAGGGCTTTTAAGCCCTGAGAATGATCTCCTTCTCCAACTTTTGCATATACTTCCGGAACAATTTTTAGCTTGCCTTTTTTATCTGGAAATTTTTCTCTTATTCCAAAAGCAGTATTTAAAAGCATAATCCTTGACAAAACATCGGTTATTTCGCTATATTTTCCAGAGCCTGAAGTGAGATCATCCACATCTTGCTTGTTTTTAACGCAAAACTTGGCATAAAAATCGTAGATCATTGAATCCCCTCCTAATCTTCTATAAGGCTTTGCAGATACTTATTAATATCACTTTCATTCTCTTTTACAGTATCCCTCGATGAGTTAAATTCTCGCCATACCACCACGAGATTGTAATTTTCAGTTTGAGTTCCCAATATGTCCTTCCAGGAATTTTTTGCAGAGTCGTTATCATTTAACTCTTTTTTCAGAGTCTCTAAAAAATTGTTTCTATCAAATCCCTTAGGCAACCCATCTTTAGGAATCCATCCCCAGATGCGGAATTCCCAGGTGTTATCGCCAATCTTGTAGGCGCATGAGATGTTGATTTTTGAAGCAGATTTGTCTTGGTTAATTTTTCCAAACAACCAGTTTTCTATTTCTCTATCATTATTACTGTCTCCGGTTTGCCATAATTTTTTGCCATCACCAAACCTAAGCCAGTTTTTTATTGCAGGAGAAATGGGAACTGAGTTAGTCTTGATCCAATTTTTCATTCTTTGGTCATTTGAGTAACCTTCATAGTAGTCTCTCTCCCCCCTTCGTCCCCTTTCTTTTATTCCATCAACTTCTTTCCACCAATCATACTTTTCAACCTTAAAATTAACCTTTGCAAAGAACATTTCTTTTATATTCGGTAGGGCATCATTTTTTTCCTTTTTTCCCTCTCTTTCTTGAATACCAAGGTTATTGAGCCGTTCTGAGCTAACAATTCTATTCAATGCATTTTGAAAGTTTTCAAATTTTAAATCATCTATGTTTTCAAGTTCAACAACTCCGTATCCATGCTGGGTTTTTGCACCAATACCTCCCCATTTAGCAGCTATGGCCAAAGGAAAAAGTACAAGGTTGCTGTCAAAATCCTTATCCAATGGTACTATTTTAAAGTCAATTTCTCCTACGACTCCGCTTCCTAAAAACCACCCTTTATTTCTACCTTTGGGTTTTATGTTTATGGGCCTACCATCAAATACTTTTGTTCCACCACTAATTTCCAATCTAAACAACCTCCTTATTCCTGTTGCTCCAAAAATAAGACATGCAGGGCAGTATTTTGTTTTGTTAGGTTCGCTATCTGGGCAACGCCCGTCTTCTGTGGGATCGCAGGCGAATTTACCCATTCCCCTTAAAATAGCCTCTGTCCACCATCTTAAGGAACCTATTATTCCAGTAGATCGAATCGAGTTACTTTTTGAATCAACATCCCCTGTCCAAATCGGTGTTAGCGTTCTAACTTTAACATTCATAGCTAAGCACCTATGAGACAGTCTTTTTTATCGTTATCTCATCGCCCTTATTGTTTTAATTATGATTGTTCTTCATTTTTAAACTTTTTCACTTACGTTCTTGACTATTTTTAAGTCTCAGTCTTTTATGTAATTTATTATTTTCGATTTTACTTTTTTTATTCAACATTTCGAAATCTATTGTTATCCTCATAAGCTAACGTATGCTATTGATTCTTTTGTCTTATTTCAACACAATGCATTGTCTTTATCCAGTTCCGTGTTGTTAACCACTTTCAATCCCATCTTGGTCTGATTTCAACGAATTCAGCGAAATCATTGCTGGCTTTGTTGTTGCTGGAAGCTTTCAATCCCACCTTGGTCTGATTTCAACCTCAGATTTAGAGACCCAACCAACTACACGAGAGTTATCTTTCAATCCCACCTTGGTCTGATTTCAACTGCCGAGGAATATTAGCAGCGTTATAACTGCTGCAGCTTTCAGTCCCACCTTGGTCTGATTTCAACTCAAATACTTCAATGAATTCAACGAATGGGACAAAATCTTTCAATCCCACCTTGGTCTGATTTCAACAGGACTTATGAGCTCGTAAAAGAAACAGGGGATGCACTTTCAATCCCACCTTGGTCTGATTTCAACTCTTGAAGACAAATTAAACAGAGTGAATATGCTGATTGCTTTCAATCCCACCTTGGTCTGATTTCAACTAACCGTGGGATATTCCATGCCACAGCTTCCATCTTCGTACTTTCAATCCCACCTTGGTCTGATTTCAACCGCTTCCGGATGGGAGATTCGTGACGAAGATAGAGTTCTTTCAATCCCATCTTGGTCTGATTTCAACCCCAGTCGAGTTCTAGAACCCCCTTGTCGCTCTTTACGCTTTCAATCCCATCTTGGTCTGATTTCAACAATCTGGGACGCTGCACGGTTGCGGATGTCTCCCGAATCTTTCAATCCCATCTTGGTCTGATTTCAACCGTTTAATGTTTTTTCTTCTGCCAATCTCTCGTCAAATAACTTTCAATCCCATCTTGGTCTGATTTCAACTATTGAGCGTGAGCCCCTGAGGGCGGGGGTGTGGCCTTTCAATCCCATCTTGGTCTGATTTCAACCAGTGTGGGAAGGTTTATCTCGGGCTGAACTTTCTTGCTTTCAATCCCATCTTGGTCTGATTTCAACGCAAATACTGCCCGATTATAGCCGAAAATATCCCTTTCAATCCCATCTTGGTCTGATTTCAACCATTTATAGCTTTTCTCCTTTTAGCCTTAAGTCTGATCTTTCAATCCCACCTTGGTCTGATTTCAACTAAGGAGATGATAAACAAGCTCGCTGCGTGCGGAGCTTTCAATCCCATCTTGGTCTGATTTCAACCTTTTTTTCCTGAGCTCCTCCCGACCGCTCTCCAGATACCACTCTTTCAATCCCATCTTGGTCTGATTTCAACATTCTGGAACTGTAGTTGAGATAGAGGGTGTGGTGAGCATCTTTCAATCCCATCTTGGTCTGATTTCAACACAAAAGCGTGCCTGACAAAATTTTGATAGAACTTGCTTTCAATCCCATCTTGGTCTGATTTCAACCATGTACTTCTCCGACGACACGACAGATGAGAGCGAGCAGAACTTTCAATCCCATCTTGGTCTGATTTCAACGAGAACTGCTCCAAATCACTGACACTGCAAAACGATTCTTTCAATCCCATCTTGGTCTGATTTCAACTAACTACAACACCGGGTTCGAGTGGAGTGTGAAGGATGCAACTTTCAATCCCATCTTGGTCTGATTTCAACCCCTCAGTCCTTACTATCACATCGTCGAACTCCTTCACTTTCAATCCCATCTTGGTCTGATTTCAACGAGAGGGGCTGAGGTTGCACAGGCTGTGGAGCAGAAGTTCCTTTCAATCCCATCTTGGTCTGATTTCAACAGATTTCTGCTAAGCTGATGACGTCGGCGATGCTAAGCTTTCAATCCCATCTTGGTCTGATTTCAACCGTATAGAGAAACAGTGATTTACATCGAAGGTGAAATAGCTTTCAATCCCATCTTGGTCTGATTTCAACCCACACGGTTTTACCGCAAGGTGAACGGAGCGGTTACCTTTCAATCCCATCTTGGTCTGATTTCAACAGGTAAGAGGTGGAAGAGCATTGAAGCATATTGGAAAGCTTTCAATCCCATCTTGGTCTGATTTCAACGTTTGACAATAACGCTATCACCTGTGGCGATGAAGGAACTTGAGCTTTCAATCCCATCTTGGTCTGATTTCAACGCTTCTGTGATGACTGCCTGTATTCTGCGTTCTGCTTTCTTTCAATCCCATCTTGGTCTGATTTCAACTTGAAGACTACGTAAAGCCAAAACTAAAAGTGACTCACTTCTTTCAATCCCATCTTGGTCTGATTTCAACCTTAAAATACATTCGTGCATATATTAATGCATGGCATTCTTTCAATCCCATCTTGGTCTGATTTCAACGCCGTATTTGATGACTTCGTATTCTCTATCGCTCCAGAAGTCTTTCAATCCCATCTTGGTCTGATTTCAACGGTTCAGCCGGAACCCCCTTCACGGTAACCTACGACCTCTTTCAATCCCATCTTGGTCTGATTTCAACGAAGAAATTAACGAAGCGTTCAACAAGCTGATTAAGCTTTCAATCCCATCTTGGTCTGATTTCAACTTTTACGAGATTCCCGAAGACATTACTTTTACGCTCAATGTCTTTCAATCCCATCTTGGTCTGATTTCAACGATCAAGGAAAAACACCTTGCATTCAACTACGACAACTTTCAATCCCATCTTGGTCTGATTTCAACGTTATGGGAGCCTATTGGTAAATTTACATCTAAACTTATAATCTTTCAATCCCATCTTGGTCTGATTTCAACTGATAACATGAACGAGCTGATCGCTTACGCACTTTTCTTTCAATCCCATCTTGGTCTGATTTCAACTCAAACAGTTGTTTATGGCGGAACTAAAATTAATGCTACTTTCAATCCCATCTTGGTCTGATTTCAACCTCCAGTAATATTTCCTCCATTTCCTATTTAAAGCTTTCTGATCCCTTCTTTGATTTATATACCGTCGCACATCCCGAAACTTGCAGGTCATTTATAAAGATGTGCGACTTTTATTCTGGAATTATTTTTCAGATTGAACCGGTTAAATTACCTTTCACGAAAATTAAACAAAATTCTTTGGGGATAGATTTAAATATAAAAATCTGGTCACCCCAATCTCGAAACGGAGGAAATAAAGACCAAAAATATATACAATAAAACTCGAAAATAAAAAGATTCGCGACAGCATGAGAGAGCCGTTTTCCAGCTAAAGGCCTTTTATAACCATTCTCTTGTTCTCCTGAAAGCTACTGTCCGGGCCTCACATCCCATTA
>Ga0072500_132058_pt1 | contig 29616 bp, 26 predicted proteins | sample GBScelen77Swater_FD_63803 | JGI IMG/M metagenome (GOLD analysis project Ga0072500, IMG submission 63803) | Hot spring microbial communities from Great Boiling Spring, Nevada - cellulolytic enrichment S 77C v2 (version 2) | ecosystem: Environmental > Aquatic > Thermal springs > Hot (42-90C) ...
GGGGCGCGCGCGCTGCCTCCCCGCGCGCGCGGTACCGGGTGCACGCTGGAGACCGCGAGACGTTCCAGCGTGAAGACGTGCGCGCGGCCATGCACCAGATCGCACCCGGGTATCTCGACCGTTGCCTCGAGCCGCTCGAGCAAGCAGGCGTCCTGGCAATGGTGGACGATGACACCGAAATCGCGCCCGGACTCCACGTGACCATTTCGCCCGGCCACACACCCGGGATGCTGCGCGTCGTCCTCAGCGGAGCGGAAGGCTCGCTTTGGCTCGTGGCTGATACGTTCACGCATCCAGCTCAAGTGACCGAGCCGACCTGGTGTTCCGCATTCGATATGGACCGTTCGCAAGCGATCGCGACACGTCTCGAGGTACTCGGGCGAGCCGCTCGAGAGGACGCACTCGTGATGGCGAGTCACTTTCCGACGATGCCCGGTAGGATCCGGCAGGAGAACGGTTCGTTCCGCTGGGAGCTCATCAGCGATTAAGACCAACTCTGCAGCAGAGTCGTCAGCGCACTACTCGCGACCAGGAGCAGAACGAGCACGGCGACGAAGATGATCGTCACCGCCAGAAGCTGGACGAAAGCTGCCACATCAGCGGCGAACCAGGCTCGTGTTCGGCGAGTCGGCATTGCTCGAAATGGAGTCGGTGCTGGAGCGATATAGCGCTGGAACAGGAGTTCTGCAACTGCTCGCTGGCGCAACTGCTCGTCGTAGGCTCGCCGCCGAGCCGGATCGCTCAGCACCGCGTAGGCAGCGTTCAGGAGTTTGGCCCGCTCCTCGGCGACGCGGCGTTTATCGGGGTCCCTGATGCGATCAGGGTGACAATGACGGATGAGTTGCCGATAGGCACGCCGGATCTCGTCGCCCGTCGCCGTGACGGGAACCCCGAGGATCTGGTAGTAATCCATGGTCGGATCGAAATCGCGCATCCCAGTCATCGTTTCTCGCCCCGCTCGGCTGGGCGACTCTCCAATTCTAGCGCTCCTCGCCTGCAGCCCGCTCGCATATCACCTCCTCCCTCTTCGCATGCGAAACAGGTTCCTTTGTCGTCCCTCCGGTCACCCTGCGCGAGCGAGACAGCGATACGGGACAACCGTCCGCCCTACGGACCGGAACCGTGTTCAGGTTGTGTCGAGGTGGAAGCTGGGAGACAATGACCCACGGGGTGTGGCGGTGACGGCCGGTTGGCGCGCCCGTGTCGAGCGAAGATGGCTCGTTGGCATCGACCCGATCGGTGCTGGCGCCGTCGTGCTCTCCGCTCTCGGTTTCGGTACGCTGGCCACCTTCACCAAGGTGGCCTACAGTGCTGGCGTTCCCGTCCCGACTCTGATCGCCTGGCGATTCGGCATCGCCGCGCTCCTCGTGATCGTGGCGCTCCCGCTCGAGCAATGGCGCCGGGGACAACTCTTCGGGCGCCAGCCGTGGACTGACCGTCGGCGCTTGGCCACGGCAGCGGCCGTCGCTTGTTTCGTCGGAAACACGACCCTGTACCTCATCGCACTGGAACGTGTCTCGGTCGCCACGGCAGCGATCCTGTTCTACGTCTATCCGCTGGTGGTCCTCGCTCTACGGCTCGTCGGTTGGCGAGAGGTGCCCACGCGGCGTCAGCTCGTCGCGCTTCTGGCTGGCTTCAGCGGCGTCGCGCTCACGCTCGGCTGGCGCTGGCACGCCATCGACCTGACCGGTTCGCTTCTCATGCTCGCCTCGGCATCACTCTATGCCGCGTACATCGTCTTTGGTCACCGTGGTTTCCGTGACGCATCACCGGTCTTGGCGACTGCCTGCACCTTTTCGGCGACAGCGGTCGTCGCGTTGGCGCTCCTCTCCGTTGAGCGCGCTCCGCTCCTCATCGACCGTTCGGCACTACCTCCGGTGCTCGGCATCGTGCTGCTCGCCACCGTGCTCCCCGTTCAGCTTTTCTTGATCGGCACCCTGCGCTTGGGACCAACCCCAGCAGCGATTCTCGGGACGTTGGAACCGGTCGCCTCGGTCTTGGTCGCGATGATGGTACTCGACGAGCAGCTGACGCTGGTACAGCTCGTTGGTGGGCTGCTGGTGCTGACTGCGGCTGCAGTGATCAGTGGACAAGGAGGGAAACCGTGACCGACTGGGGAATCGATTGGAATGCGGTTCGGGACGAAGTCACTCGCCACTTGCAGGCATTGATCCGCTTCGAGACGGTCAATCCGCCCGGGAACGAGACCCCGCTCGCCGAGTATCTCGCGGGGGTCCTCAGGCGTGAGGGGATAGCCGCCGAGGTCATCGAAAGTGCACCCGGTCGGGGCAACCTAGTCGCCCGTCTCCGCGGTCGGGGGCACGGTCGCCCGCTCCTGCTCATGGCCCACAGCGATGTCGTGAGCGTGGAGCGCGACAAGTGGACACGCGACCCGTTCGGTGGGGAACTGGTCGACGGGAGGATCTGGGGACGAGGTGCCGTCGACACCAAGGGACTGGTAGCCTGCGAACTGGGCGTGATGCTGACGATTCAGCGCCTGGGGCTCCCGCTGGAGCGTGACCTCATTTTTGCTGTCTTCGCCGACGAGGAAGCCGGTGGTCGATACGGGGCCTGCTGGATGTGGGAGCATCGCCGCGACCTCATCGACGCCGAGTTTGCGATCAACGAAGGAGGTGGTATGGCGCTGACCCTCGGTGGCCAGCGCTTCTATCTCTGCCAGACCGGCGAGAAGGGCGCAGCACGCTTGCGCCTGACGGCACGCGGTCAGCCGGGACACGCCTCCATGCCGATCCCCGACACCGCGATGCAGCATGCCGCCCGAGCGATCCTGACCCTCTCGACGCATACCTTCCCGACTGTCCTCACGCCAACCGTCACCCGCTTTCTGCACGAGATCGGTCGCGCCTTGGGCGGCTCGGTCCGTCAGCAGATCGAGTCAGCACTCGCCGATCCGACGTGGGAACGGCTGGCAGCCTTGCCGCTCGGCCCGGGCGAGCGCCGTCTCCTCTACGCGATGACCCGCAATACCGCTGTCCCGACCATCGTGCGGGGTGGTCACCGCATCAATGTGATTCCCTCCGAGGTCGTGGTCGAAGTCGATGGACGGATCCTCCCTGGCCAAGAACCCGAAGCGTTCGCCGCCGAAGTCCAGCGACTCGTGGGACCACACGTCGAGGTCGAATTGACGACCCGCGGTCGAGGACTGGAGGCAGATCCTGATTCCCCACTCTTCCGCATGATCGCTGAGACGATGGCCGAGCTCGACCCAGGTGCGCGGGTGGTTCCCTACTTGATCCCCGGGGGAACCGATGCCAAGTGCCTGCCTGGGATCACCGTCTACGGCTTCATGCCGATGCGGGATCATCCAGAGGAGTTCGAGCTGGCGCATGCCCACGACGAGCGCATTTCCGTTTCCACGCTCGGCTTTGCCACTCGTGCGCTCTTCGAAATCGTCACACGTTTCTGCGCACCCCGAGTCAGGAGCCGGTGATGCTGCTGCTCGTCCTTTTCGATATCGACGGCACGCTGTTGCGCGCCGGAGATCCGCTCCACGCCCAAGCCATGCGCGAAGCGCTGCACGAGATCGTCGGTGAACCCGTCCCGCTCGACGGCATCCCGCTGGCCGGTATGTTGGACCGGCAGATCGCTCGCTTGGCCTTGCTCCGGCACGGTTTGGACGAAACGACCATTTCCGAACTTCTCCCACGGATCATGGAACGGACCGGTGCGCTCTACGCCACCCGTCTCCGTCCTGGCGAACGCCAGGACTGGGTGCTGCCCGGCGTGCGACCGCTTCTTCTCCAACTCGCTGCTCGGGGGCATCTCACTGGCGTCCTCACCGGCAACGTCGAACTGGTGGCTCGTGCCAAACTGGCTGCTGCCGGATTGGCTGAGCATCTCCCTTTCGGTGCCTATGGCGATCAGGCAGACGAGCGGCATCAGCTCGTCCAACTTGCGCGAGCGACGGTTCGCGAGCGGTATGGGCTGGTCATCCCACCCGAGCAGACGATCCTCGTCGGCGATACGCCACGCGACATCGCTGCGGCCCAGGTGAGCGGGGTGCGGATGCTCGCTGTTGCGACCGGCCGCTTCGGCGTAGCGGAACTGGCCGCCTTCCAGGCCGATGCAGTGCTGCCTGATCTCGCTGACACGGCGGCGGTGCTTCGAACCCTGGAGGCACTCGCCGACACGCATATACGGTGAGGCGAGTTCGTCTCTCCACGCCGGGCTCACCGCGCGGCCGACATCGAGCGACGGCTGTTCAGCGGGCTCGCTCCAGCAGCTCTCTCCTCGCCGCCCGACGCGTCACCGTCATCCCGAGACGGTCACGCCATGTCCCGCACCGCACCAAAGAACGGTGAGGACAGTGCCTCATCGCTCACGACTCTCGCGTCGTCGTCCTTCCCGCCCTCCAGCATCCGAGTTTCGCTGATGCTTGCCAGCCCGAGACCCGAACGGGTATCGTCGTGCATGAGACTCGATTGGAGGGAGGGAGCGAGATGGCGGAAACTCACCCGTTTCGATTGCACCCCGACGAAGTCGCTCGTCGCGCCCGCGAGTATTTCACCGAACAGCTCGGCATTCCCTTGGTGCGAGACATGGCTGGGTACATGCGTTTCGAGGATGTCCACGGGTTCGTCGAGGTCGACATCCGCGGCGATGCCAACAACCAGTCGCGCGTGACGTTCCAGTACCAGGGGTACGAGCGCGAAGTTCACGAGTTCCGGCGTCTGCTGGCCGAGCAAGCCCAAGAGGAAACCCGCCAAGGGGAGTGACCAGCGAGCCGGGGAGACAGATCACCCGGTCTCCCCCACTTCGATGTTGCGAATGGAGGCCAGGAGACCGTGTTTCCGATCGGTGACGACAACAGCGGAAGGCAGAGCTTCCCGATCGTCAACACCATCCTGATCGCGCTCAACGTTCTCGTCTTTCTCTATCAGCTCCTCTTGCTGGCCCGATCGCCCCGCGCACTGGAGAACTTCGTCTTCAAGTACGGCGCGATCCCTTACGAACTCACACATGGGGTGGATCTTCCGCCGACTGTTGGCCTTCCCATCTACCTCACGATTTTCACCTCGATGTTCTTGCACGGAGGGTTCGCTCACCTGATCGGGAACATGTGGTACCTCTACATCTTTGGCGACAACGTCGAGGACTCGATGGGGCATTTCCGGTACCTGATCTTCTATCTCCTCGGCGGCATCGCAGCCGCCTGGGCCCAAACGTTGCTGGACCCAGCCTCGCGGATTCCGATGATCGGTGCGTCTGGTGCCATCTCTGCCGTCATGGGGGCCTATCTCGTCCTCTATCCCGGCGGACTCATCCGCACCGTCGCCTTTTTCGGCTTCATTCCTATCTTCTTTTACCTTCCCGCGCTCATCCTCATCGGTCTCTGGTTCGTTTTCCAGTTTTTTGCCGGCATCGCCTCGCTCGGTGTCCCGACCGCACCGACCGGTGGCGTCGCCTACTGGGCACACATCGGCGGGTTCGTCGCCGGGCTGGTCTTGGTCTGGTTTTTCCGGAATCCAGAGCGGGTCGAGCGCCAGCGCCTCGCCCGTCGGGCGCACCGCGCCTGGCAGCGCCTGGAGCGTGGCTGGTGACATTTGCTCAGGCGTGCATGCGCTCGTGTCCGAGAAGCCAGGCCTTGCAGCGCAGGCCACCGGCATAACCGGTCAGCCTGCCGTCCCGCCCGACGACGCGGTGACAGGGAATCACGATCGGCAAGGGATTCGCCGCCACCGCTGCACCCACTGCCCGCCCAGCACGCGGGCACCCCAGTCGCTGAGCGAGCCCGGAGTAGCTCACGGTCGTCCCGTACGGGATCGCAGCCACGAGTCGCCAGACATGGCGCTGGAAAGGCGTGCCGAGCGGATCCAGCTCGAGTGCGAAGTCCTGCCTCGTCCCAGCGAAGTACTCCTCGAGTTGCTCGCACGCCGGTTTCAGGGCCGCTGCATCCACAACGAATCGGATAGCTTGCGCGCGGTTTTGTGACAGGCGTGCGGCGAGCCACGCCCGGACTCGCGCACGGTCCTGACCTGGCAGCACCACCGCCAACAATCCATGTTCCCAACCGTACACGTCGAGGTACCCGATTGGCGTGAGGAGTTGGGTGGTGACGACGATCGCACCTTCTCGCTCGCGCATCCCTTCTCTCTCAGTGATGGTGGGAATGCCCGTGATCCAGCTCGGCGAGCGCCCCGACCGGCGTCCGCACCGCGAGCCAGGCAGCGAAACCGGTCGTGAGCGGGACTGCTGCGATGAGCCCGAGACTGCCGACCAGCGTTTGCACCACTTCCTGGGCGATGATCTCCCGGTTGAGAACCCAGAGGAGCGGTTCGTCGAGTTGGCTGAACAGGAGGAGAAGTGGTAGAGCAGCGCCAGCGTAAGCCAGCACAAGGGTATTGACCGTTGCAGCGATGTGATCGCGCCCGACCCGCACCCCGGCAGCGAACAGTTCCCAACCGCTCGACAAGGGATTCGCTCGCCGCAGCTCGAAGACGAGTGAACTCTGCGAAACCGTGATATCGTCGAGCACCCCGAGAGCACCCACCAGCATGCCAGCCAGCAGCAGGCCACGCGGATTCATCGCGCGGTCCCCGAGCACCACCTGAAGAAAACTGGCCTCTTCATCGGCCAAGCCGCTCAACCCAGCTGCCGCGATGAAGAGCGACGCCAGTACGCCAGTGAGGATCAGGCTCAGACTGGTCCCGGCCAAGGCGGCCAGTGCCATGCGGCCGAAGCCGTGCGTCACCACCAGTGTCACGGCGAAGACGACAAAGGAGACGACGATCGCGACAGCGACTGGCGGATAGCCGCGCAGGATGAGCGGAATCAGTACCCAGACCAGCATCACGAACGTGAAGGCGAGACCGACGAGTGCTCGCAGGCCCTTCCAACGTCCGAGCGCGACGATCGCTCCCGCGAAGAGAACAGCGAGCACAGCGAGCGGCGTCGTCCGATCGCGATCGAGCAACGTATAGGCCTGCCTACCGTCCGGCCCAGTCGACACCGAGAGGAAAATTCGGTCACCCGGTTCGAAGCGCTGGCCCGCTGTATTGAGGTCACGCACACCGATGGAGACCTCGACTGCCTGTCCTTTGTCTGATCCACTCGTCAGCTCCACCAGCAGGCGCTGGTAAGGCTGGGTCACCGGCCCGACCTGGGTAACACCTTCCTCGAGGACGCGTACCACCCGTGCGCTGACCGTTTCGGTCGGCGCTTGGCGCACCGAATCTTGTGCAGCGACGGTCTGCGCACCGGTGGCCAGCACCAGGAGTGCCACGAAAAGCAGAACGAGCCGAACGAGCACCCGATTGCCCTACTCGTACCGTAGCGCTTCGACGATCGACACGCGCGAGGCCTGACGGGCCGGGGCGTACGCCATGAGCAAAGCGATACCGAGTGCGAGACCAGCGAAGAGCGCGAGCTGCCCCCACGGTATGACCAGCGAGAACTGTTCGAACCGACCCGCCAGATCCTCCTCTCCCGTCACTACGTTGCGCGCCAAGAGGACACCCAAAGCGGTTCCACCGACGATTCCCGCGCTGGTCACCAGTGCCGACTCGAGTAGGAAGCCGAGCGCGACCATCGCACGCCGGTAACCGATCGCCCGCAAGGCACCGATCTGGTGGCGTCGCTCGATCACGGCTCGATACGAGACGACACCCAGCGCGGCGATCCCAACGACCAGCCCGAGCGCCATGAAGCCCTGGATGATGCGGATGAATCCGCGAATGATGCCTGTCGCCCGACCGATCCGGTCAGCGGTCACTTCTGCCTGAGCCCCGTATGGAAGCAAGGCTGCTTCCACTGCGCGCGCGAACGCCCGCGCGTCCGTGGCATCAGCCAGGCGGATGTAATGCTCGACGGACGTCGGGTTCCCAAAGATCGAGCCGACCACTTGCTCAGCGACGAAGACTCCCTGCAACGAGGAAACACGGCCGTCGATCACGCCGATTACACGCACCGTCCCGGTCTGTCCACTCGTATTGTCGCGAATCTCCAGGCCGAGCGGACGGAAACCGTCCCGCAACTCCGGGAGATAAAGGTTCGCTGGATCACCACCGCGCTGCTGGAGCACGTTCGCATCGACGATCGCGAGAGATGGGTCACGCGCGACGGCCTCCCACGCCTCCCGATCCGTCGCATAGTCGGGGCTGCGCAGTTGCAGCGGCGCCTCGACCGAACGGGCGAAATCGCCATCGATCCCACGAACTGGGTACCGTGCCCACTCGTTCTCGGCGCCGGCGACGCGCACGCTGGCTCTCGTCCAGGGCACACTCGTGGCGCTCCCCGAGGTCACGATCGCCGAAACATCCACCCCGCCTTCCTTGAGCACTCCCGCGAGATCCTGTATCGGTCGACCTCCGACGACCGTGACCTCCACGTCCCAACCGGCGCTCGCCAGCGGACCGGCGAAGAGGGCAACGATGTTGGCGTACATCGTCGACATTACCACGAGTGCGAAGAGGATGAGGCTGAACATGGCGACGGTCAGGCCGGTCCGCCCGCGCGAAGCCATCGGATAAGCGATGGCGATGCGGACAGCCGGCAACCAGCGGCGGAAGGCTCGCCCGAGCCGGCCGACGAGACCGACCGCGACCTCGATGTTCCACACGAGAAACATGGTGAGCGCCGCGACCATCATGAGACCGGAGAGGACGAACATTTCGAAGCCGCTGTTCATGGGACCGAACAGGCGCTCGTGCCATTGATCCGGCAACAGCCAGTAACCCAGGACGACGAGTGAGGCCACACTGTAGAGTGGCCGGGCGGGCACTCCGAACCGGCGCAAGACCGCTGCCGCGCTGAGCGGCAGGAGCGAGACACCGAGCCCGAACCACGCCAGACTCTCGTCCCGCAACCCGAGCCAGGGGAGCCCCCCACCAACGAGCAGGCCAGCCAGACCAGCGACGAGCCAGCGCCGGCTGGCCCGCGGCAGTTGTGGTTCGGGCAAGTCGCGGATCGCGGTCACGATATTGAGACGGCTCACTCGCCAGGCAGCGATGACCACCGTCACGAACGTCACCACGACGCCCAAGAGATACGCCAGCACCAGATCACGCGGTCGCCAGGAAGGCTCGATGGTGAAAAACTCGCCGACCAGCCGACCCATGAAGCCAGCGATCGTGAACGCGACGGCAACGCCGGCAACCGCACCCACCGCTGCGGCGACGAGGTTGTATCCCATGCCTTCGAGCGCGAAGAGAGCGACCAAATGCCAGCGCTTCATTCCCAGCGCCCGCATCGTACCCATCTCGGTCTTCCGCTCGGCCGCGAGCAGCGCGAAAATCAGAAAAATCAGCAAGATACCCGCCGCCACTGAGAAGAGGCCCGACAACAGGAATAGATTGGTGAAGGTCTCGCCTGCTTGCTCCGCTTGCTCGACCGCTCGCTGCTTGACGGCGACGGCACGGTACGGTGTCCCCTCCAGCGCCGCATTGACGGCATCGGTCACCGCCTGGCTCTCGGCGAGACCACCACGGTTGTTCAACGCAACGAAACTGACGCGATCGGCCAGTCCGAGTAGCTCCTGAGCCCGGGCGAGCGAGACCGTGAGTCCCCCAGCGTCACCCACATTGAGCGTCCCAGTGAAGAAGCTGTCAGGCGCGATCGCGGCGACGCGCAGCTCGACGGGGCGTCCTTGGATGAAGACCTGCAAGCGATCCCCAACCGCGGCGTCCAAGCGCTTGGCCGCCTCCTGCCCGAGGACGACCTCGTCGTCGCTCAGGCTCCCGAGGTCGATCGCGCGACCGTCTCGATCGGTCAATCCACCGACTTGGGCCAGTCGATCCGGTGGTACGCCGATCAGGTTCAACGCCGGCTCGCTCTGCTTGGTTCGCAGATCGATCACCGCCACCGGCTGCCAAAGCGCAGGGATCACTGCCCGCAGCCGCGGCTCGCTCGCTTGCAACGCGTCCAACCGGTCGACCAATTCGCTCGGCAGGTACACCCCAGGCTGCGGTCCAGCGAAGCGGGCATCACCGCTCGCCTGCACCACGAGCTCGTCTACTGGGCCCGACAGCCGCAGGACTTGCGCAGTGATGCTGTTCTGCAAGGTCGTACCAGTGGTCAGCGATGCGGAAAAGATGAGCGTGCTGAGCATCAAACCGATGACGATCAACACGGTCTGGACCGGCCGACGCGGGATGTTGCGCAGCGCCATCCGGCCTAGAACGGGGCGCCAGATCCAGACGCCGAATGTGAGTGCCAGGATCACGCCGAAAGCAGCGAGAAGGATGCGCAGGACGAGTGCAAGGGACACTCCGAAAATCTCGTTCATTGCTGCTCACTCTCCGCCAGCAGCTGCGCGGAATGCAGCGAGTCCATCGTCGACGATCAACCCATCGCGCATCCGGATCACGCGGTCACACATCGAACCGATCCGCGGATCGTGGGTCACGATGACGAAGGTTTGGCCATTCTCCCGATTCAACTGGCGCAGCAGCGCCATGACCTCGTCAGCCGTTTCCGTGTCCAGGTTTCCGGTTGGCTCGTCGGCCCAGATGATGTCCGGTTGATTGACGAGGGCACGAGCGATCGCGACCCGCTGCTGCTGGCCACCGGAGAGTTCAGCCGGCTTGTGCCCGGCCCGGTCAGCCAAGCCCACTTGCTCGAGCACTGCCCAGGCGCGCCGTCGCGCCTCGCTCGGCCGCATCCCCGCCAAAAGCGCCGGCAGTTCGACGTTCTCCAAGGCACTCAAGACCGGAATGAGATTGAAAAGTTGGAAAACGAAGCCCATATGACGAGCCCGGAACTCCGACCGGACATCGTCCGGTAGCCGAGCGAGTTCCCGGCCCGCGATGAGGATCGTCCCCTCATCGATCGTGTCCAGTCCTGAAAGACAGTTGAGGAGGGTCGTCTTCCCGCTTCCGGACGGCCCCATGATCGCGACCATCTCGCCCCGGTACACCGTCAGCGAGACGCCGCGCAACGCCGGCACCTTCACACGTCCCGTGTCGTAGACCTTCACGACGTTTGTCGCCTCGACGATCGGAGTTCGCTCCTGTTCTTTCGTCGTGCTAATGGTTCTCGAGACCGTCTCCATGACCTGCTTCCTTTCGCCGGGATCGCCTCTCCCGGAACGGATCGATGGTACCACGGGCGGCTGGAAATCCGCCGATCCGGCCACACTCGACTGCAACCATCCCCTGAGGGCCCAGCGGAGGCAACCGCGACCACGGCCAGTCTCGATCGTATATAGACAACGTAAACAGACGGTAAACGAGCGGATCAGGTCATGCGCCAAGAGGGTCACCTGCCGCGATGTGCTGGTCGCTCGCGGTAAAGAGCGGACGACCCCAAACGGGCCGACTGTAAGTCATGCTTCTCGTCAGGTGGCAGCGGACTGTCGAAGCGCCTCGGCCCGCTCGACGACAGCATCGAGCGATCGATCGAACGCTTCCCAGGGAATCACGATCGGAGTGCCATGCCGCTGGATGAGTTCCTCCGCTGCTTGCCGGCGTTCGGGATCCAGATCCGCGAGGAAGCGCTGTGGCCGATAGACCTGGACCACGAGATAGCGCCGTTTGCCCACGGCCTTCGCTTCGACTCGGCGCACGCTCTGCCACGGTACCCGTCCGGCGCGAACCGGCGATCCCCGATCGGTGAACCCCTCCTCATCGATTTCCAGGACAGGAGTCCGATCCAGCGCGATCAACGTCGAAACGACTGCCACGAGACCGAGAAAGACCGCCATCGAGACCGCGAAGAGGCGTTCCAGCCAGGATTCGGTCTGCCAAGCGAACCAGATCGCTGCCACGAAGAAGCCAAGAGCGATCATCGCGATGAGCAAGCTGCGGAGCCGACTGCGGCGCACGATCAGCGATCGGTCAGATCGGGTCCGTTCCCGTCCCATGTGTCCACCACCAGCGACCACTTTCCCCGTCCGAGTGTTACGCCAGACGGCTGTTCAGGCAAGTTCCTGACCGGAAACCGACTGCCGTCGTCCGTCTCTCGTGGTTGCTGGCACCTCGCCAGCGCCACGAATGCTACCTGGCGAGATTTCCGCTCCGCCTCGACTCTACGGTATCCTGGCGCCGGAGGATCGATCGAGTGAGCGAGGGGTAGAAGGATGCGCGAGCGGATCGCTGAGCTACTGACGGAACTGATGGCACTTCCCGGGCCGACTGGACGGGAGGAACCAGTTCTGGCGTGGCTGGAACGTGCTTGGGCTCCACATGTCAAGCGACTCTGGCGCAGTCGGATCGGCAACCTGCTCGCCTACGTCGGTGGCGCTGGCCCTCGGCTCCTGCTCACCGCGCATGCCGACGAGTTGAGCTTCGTGGTTCGGTCGATCGATTCGTCCGGCTTGTTGTGGCTGACGACTGGGCAAGTGCGTGGGGAGCCACAGGAACGGTTCCCAGTCGGTCAACCAGCGCTCGTTCTCGGCCGCGATGGAGCGGTCGAGGGGATGTTCGTCACGGCCACTGGCCATGTCGTGCCCGAAGAACGGCGGCACAAGCCAGTGACCTTCGCTGACTTGCTGGTCGACATCGGTGCCAACTCGAAGCAGGAGGTACTGGAGCGCGGGATCACGGTCGGTTCGAGCGTCATCTGGAACCCGCCCACTCGTCGGCTCGGATCGCGCCTCTATGGGAAAGCGATCGATGACCGGGTGGGCCTCGCCCTTTTGACCCTGCTCGTTCGCCAGATCGACGCGCAGCAGCTCGAGTGCGCCCTCTACCTCGCCGCGACCGTGCAAGAAGAAAACGGGCTCCTCGGAGCCAGCTCGCTCCGAGCGGACCTGGACGTCGATTGGGCTCTCGCGCTCGATGTCGGGCTCGTCGGCGACCTGCCGACGATCGGCGAGCAGTGGATGCCAGCGACACTCGGTGGCGGGCCACAACTCGTGCACAAGGATACGGCCACCCATTACGACCAGCGTTTGCTGTGGCGGCTCGCTGACCTTGCCGATCGCAATGGGCTACCGGTCCAGCACGTCGTCTTCGATCGTTACGGGAGCGACGGCGCCGCCCTCATCCGCCAGGGAATCCCCACCGCGCTGGTCGCGGTCGGCGCTCGCCACACGCATGCTCCCTTCGAGGCGGTCGATCTCGCTGACGTCGAAGCGACGCTCCACTTGCTCGAGCATTTCGTCTACGAAGGGCCCACCGACCAGTGAACTCCTCAGGGGCTAGGGCACGAGCGCCTCGCCGCCATCCACCCGGATCACGTTGCCGGTGATCCACCCGAGCCCCGGTGCGCTGAGCGTGCGAATCGCTCGCGCGACATCCTCCGGGCTCGTCAGCCGTCCGCTCGGGTTGCGCCGCTCGGCTTCGCGCAACATCTCCTCCGCACCGGGAATCTTGGCCTGTGCCGGGGTAGGCGTCACGCCAGCCTGTATGGCGTTCACCGCGATCCCGTATCGGGCAAGTTCGACGGCGAGCTGGCGGACATGGGCCTCGAGCGCCGCCTTGGCAGCGGAGACCGGACCGTACCCACGCCAGACGCGCGTCGACCCCTCGCTGGTCATGGCATAGATCCGGGCATCCGGCGCGAAGAGACCGGCATGGAACAGATCCTGAGTCCAGTACACCAAGCTGTTCGCCATCACATCGAGCGTCATTTCCAGTTGCTTCTGTGTCACCTCTTGAGCAGGATCCTCGTCGATGTACGGCCGCAGCGTACCGAAGGCGAGCGAATGCATCAGCACGCGCACGCGCGCGCCGCGCTCCCGAAGCGCCGAAGCGACCTGTTGCCGGGTTTCCGCATCGGCTGCATTGGCATTGACGAACAGAGCCTCGACTCCGGCAGCCTCGACGTCGGCCTTGACTGCCTCTGCCATCGGCAAAGTCGCCCGGCGATCCAGATGCACGCCGCAGATGTGCATCCCCGCCCGGGCGAGCTCTCGGGCAGTCGCTGCACCGAATCCACTGGATGCGCCCAGGATCACTGCCCAGTATCCCGTAAACCCCTCGTTCCCCATCGTGCCCTTCCCATTCCCACGGCGTCGCTCGACTCGGCTGGAGTATCCGCAGCCGAAGCCATGCCGTCAACTCACCGGTTGCGTTGCTGCAACCCGCCCTTCCGGGACGAAGCGCACGCGCACCACGGTCCCACCGCGTGCACCGGATCCGATCTCCAAATCACCGCGGAGATCCACCTCCACCAGCGTCCGGGCGATTTGCAACCCGAGCCCTCGTCCCCGGAGTGGATCGAAATCGGCTGGCAGGCCACGTCCATCGTCCTCGACCTCGAGGAGCGCGCGATCACCCTCGCGCCGAACGCGGACGACCAGACGTCCGGGACCACCCGCGAAGCCGTGCCGGACCGCATTCGTCACGAACTCGTTCAAGAGCAGCGCCAGTACGGTGGTCTGGCGCGAGGAGACCGTGACCTCCTCCCCCTCGACGCTCCACTCGACAGCTACTTCGTCCCCATACAGGGAGTGGATGGCTTGGGTCACGACGATACGGGCGAGTTCGGTGAGCGAAACCTCCGGTAGCTCGCGGCCACTCAGGAGATCGTGCACGACTGTCAAGCTCCGGATCCGGCTCACCGCATCCTGGAGCACGGCACGCGCCTCGGGCCCGGCACGACGTGCTTGGAGCGAGAGGAGCGCCGCGACCGTCTGCAGGTTGTTGCGCACGCGATGATGCAGCTCACGCAGAAGCGCCGACGCGCGCGTCAGCCCACGCCGCGCTTCCTCGTAGAGCTCCGCATTCTCGATCGCGATCGCCGCCGTATCGGTGAAGGCATGGAGCAGTCCGGTTTGAGTCGGCATCGGCCTTCCCGCGGAGTAGACCAGGCAGAGTGCGCCGACCGCCCGCCGCCCAGTGATCATGGGCAGCGCATAGATGGCGAGATGCTCAGCGAGCGGGTCGCGCCAGACCGCTGCGCCGCTCTCCAACACCTCCTCGACGACCTGACGAAAGGCCGTTTCCAAGCCCTCGGTGAGCCGGACCGCCAGTTCCACCGGCGCAGCCCGCAAGAGTTCCAGTTCGCCACCCGAGGCACGCGATTGTCGGAAGATCGCCACCCCGCGAGCGCCCGACAACTCGAGCGCGCGATCCGCGATCGTCCCCAAAAGCTCATCGAGATCGAGGGTGGAAGCGACTGCGCGCCAGAGCTGCTGCAAAAGCTCGAGTTGCGCGATCCGACGGCGCAGTTCGGCATCCGTCTCCTGATACAGGAGCGCGTTCTCGATCGCGATGGCGATTTCCCCAGCGGCTGTTTCCAGGAAATCGATCTCCTCGGGCCAGAACTCGCGCGGTTCCAACGTCAGCACGTTGAGAACGCCGAGCAAACGTCCTGGCTGGCGGGCGATGAGTGGGACGGAAACCTGACTGGCGAACGGTCGATCGTCCACGTGCGGATAATCGACATAGGCCGGATGACGCGGCGCATCGAAGGCGATCTGCAGCCGGCGCGTGAGCGCTGCTTGGCCGGTGATGCCGACCCCGAGTGGCAGCGTGAACCCGCCAGGACGGTCCGGTGCCACACCATCGACCGCGCGCAAGGTCAAGGTGCCAGAGGACTCTTCATAGAGGAAAACACCACAGGAATCGACGCGCATCGTCTCACGCAAAACCCGCGTAACGGTCGAGAGCATCTCGTCGAGGTCGAGACTGCTCGTCGCCGCACGGGTGATCCAATGCAGTGCCTGCAAGCGACCGACGGGTCCAGCCAGGACGCGTCGACTCGGATCGACTGGCGCTTTGAGAAGTTCAGCTAACGTTTCCCATTCGTTATCCAGCATCCTGCTCGTCTCCACCGATCGAGTTCTTTTCCATGGTACAATCCGGGGCGCGAGCGCGTCAGAACGCGAACGGACGAGGATCATGAGCCTCGACGGCCAGCACAACGCCCACGTCACCGACCGAGTCAACGACAACGCGTTCCTCGGTGTCGTGACCGACGGCCGGTTCAGCCAAGGGCTCCGCGTTCGGCTCCTCGACCCGGCTGCCGTCGAGCGTTTGCGCGTAGGGAGTTTCGTCGTCCTCGAAGGAGACGAGCGCCGCTACTTCGGCATGATCACCGATCTCGCGCTCGACACCACCGACGCCGCCTTGCTGGCCGATCCACCGATCCGCTCCCCCTTCCTCAGTCGCATCGTGCGCGGGACACACGCCTATGCCACTGCTGAGATTCGTCCCTCGCTCGTTCTCGAGCCAGAAAGCGACCAGCCACAACCCGCACGGAGCATTCCAACCCACTTCGCACGCTTGCGTCAGGCCACGGTGGACGACTTCGCGCTCGTGTTCGGCCACGAGGACAGCACGCATTTCGCGCTCGGCACACCTCCAGCGATGGACATCCCGGTCCCGTTGGACTTAGCCGAGCTCGTCAAGCGCTCCAATGGCGTCTTCGGGCAGAGCGGGAGCGGCAAGAGCGTGCTGACTCGCCTGCTCCTCGTCGGTCTCGTCCTGGCTGACCAAGTCTCGGTCTTGCTCTTCGACATGCACAACGAATATGCGCACGCCCCCACTGATCAGCCTGAACTGATCGGCTTGCTCGAACTCTTCGGGCCCTCGCGGGTCCAGGTCTATACGCTCGACGATCGGACGGAACGGAGTGCGAGCGCCCGCACTATCCAGATCGGCCTCGACCAGATCGAACCGGAAGACATCGAACTCTTGGCGGAGGAGCTCAATCTCAACCCGACCTTCGCCACGGTGGCACATCACCTGCGGGCACGCTACGGGCCGCGGTGGATCCGCCAGACACTGGAATTCGATACCGAAGCGGTCAAAGAGTTCTGCGCGAGCACTGGTGTCGCCGAAGCCTCGGTCAATGCCTTGCGGGCCAAACTGGGACGCTTGGCCAATCGGCCCTATATCCGCGAGACGCTCGACACGTCCGTGATCGACGAGATCATCGGCAAGCTGCAGCGCGGCACCCATATCATCGTGCAGTTCGGTCGCTGGGACTCGTTCCTCGACTACATGCTGGTCGCCAACTTGCTCACCCGCCGGATTCACGATCGCTATACCGAAGATGTCCTCCAGGCACAGCAAGCGGGTGGGCAGAGTACCCTGCGACCACTGGTCATCGTCCTCGAAGAAGCGCACAAGTTCCTCACTCCCGAAGCCGCTCGGCAGTCGATCTTCGGTACTATCGCGCGGGAGATGCGCAAATATCGTGTCACCTTGCTCATCGTCGATCAGCGTCCCTCCAGCATCGATCGCGAGATCCTCTCCCAGCTGGGTACCAAGGTGATCGGGCCACTCAGCGACCAGCACGATATCGAGGCTGTCTTGACCGGTGTCGCCGACCGTTCTGGCCTTCGCAGCCTCCTCGCCAATCTCAGCCCACGCCAGGAATGCGTCATCGTCGGACATGCGGTGCGCATGCCGGTCGCCATTCGCACCCGACAGTATCGACGTGAGGAGATCCTCGCGCTGGTACGCGGGCGAGGAAAGACGATGGACGACGAGCGCCATCTGCGGCTGCTCCTCGGCCAGTGACGCGAAGGCAGAAACGATGCTTCGCCTGATCCACTTCGCTGACCTGCATCTGGGCGTCGAGACGCACGGGCAGTTCCGTCCGGATCTCGGCTATAGCTCCCGCATCCAGGACTTTCTCGACGCCTTCGATCAGATCATCGCTGCGGCGATCGAGGAGCGGTTCGATGCTGTCCTTTTCGCCGGCGATGCGTTCAAGCACGCCGAGCCGAGCCCGACCCTTCAGCGCCGCTTCGCGGAGCGCATCCAGCGTCTCCTCGCTGCGGGAATCCCGATCGTGCTCCTCGTCGGCAACCATGACCGGCCACGCAGCGTGGTGCGTTCGACACCGATCGATATCTACGCCGCATTGCGTCTACCCGGCGTCATCGTCGCCAACCGGCCCGAGCGGTTCACCATCGCGACTCCGAGCGGCCCGCTCCAGGTCGTCGCGCTCCCCTGGATACCACCCCGCCTCCTGCTGGCCGATGATGCGCTGCGCGAGGCCGGCGGTCCGGAACTGGAGCGGCGCTACAAGGAAATCATCGCGTCTGCGCTGGCTCCCCTGCTCGCTGCGCTCGACCCAGCGACCCCGGCCGTTTTCCTCGGCCATCTCTCGCTGGAAGGCGGACGCTTCGGGAGCGAACGCAGCGTGATCCTCGGCAACGACCCGCTCTTCGGACTCGACGAGCTCGGCCTGACCAGCGCTCCCATCGATTACGTCGCGCTCGGTCATCTCCATTCGCATCAAGTGCTCCACGAGCGGCCACCTGTGGTGTATGCCGGCAGCGTGGAGCGGATCGATTTCGGAGAGGAGCGCGAGGACAAAGGCTACGTCGCGGTCAGGATCGCCGCTGGACCATACCCGCGCGACGTCAGCTGGGAGTTCCGGCCGCTCCGTACCCGCCCGATGCGCACGTTCCGTCTCGACATCCTGACCGACGCTCCGATGGACGAGATCCGCCGCACACTCGAGCGGCAGGCGACGCTGATCCCGGAAGCGATCGTCCGCCTCACCATCACCACGACTCCAGAGCGCGCGGCAGCTATTCGCCCCCTCGAGGTGCGGCGCTGGCTCAGCGACTTGGGCGCCGCACACGTCGCCGGTATCACGTTGCAGACGGAACGCGTCGCGCGTCCCCGCGTCGAACTCGGACGATCCTCCCGTCACGACCCGGTGAGCCTCTTGGAGCGCTGGGTCAACCTGCAACGTCTTTCGGACCAACTCGCCAAAGCCGTCATCGAGCGCGGCCGGGAGATCATCGAGCGCGTCGAGAGTCGCAGTTCGGAGCCGCGCTGAAACGCTCTAGAGATACGTCCGGAACCAGCGCAACTCGTGTTCGAGGTGCTCGAGTCGGTGACGTGGTCGGCCGCTCCGGGTCAGGTTGTGACCTTCACCCGGGAAGCGGACGAGTTCGACCGTGCGCCCCAAGCGGCGCAGCCAGGTGAAGAGCTGCTCGGCCTGTGCGATCGGGCAGCGCCAGTCTTCCTCCGCGTGCAGGAGCAGAAGCGGCGTCCAGATATTCGGCGCGTACGTGAGCGGAGAGAGACGGCGGTAGCGCTCCGGATCGTCCCACGGGGTCGCACCGATTTCCCATTCGCTGAAGTAGACGCCGATATCGCTCGTCCCATACATACTCACGAGTTCCGAAACGCATCGCATGGAGACCGCTGCGCGGAAACGGTCGGTATGGCCGATGATCCAGTTCGTCATGTACCCGCCATACGAGCCGCCGCAGACGCCGAGACGCTGCGGGTCCGCCCACCCTTGGGCAAGGATCGCGTCGACGACTGCCATGAGGTCAGGCATATCGGCCTCGCCCCAGGCTCCGCGCGTGCAGGCCAGAAACGTCTCTCCGTACCCCTGACTCCCACGCGGGTTCGCGTAGACGACTCCGTACCCTTCCGCCGCGAGAACCTGGAACTCGTGACAATAGGCCCACCCGTACATTCCGTGCGGCCCGCCATGGATCGACAAGACGAGTGGCACCCGCTCGCGGCCAGCGTTCCGAGGCCGGATCACCCACGCATGGATGGGATGCCCATCGACCGGGCTCGAGACCCAAATCTCCTCCGGGCGCAGGATCTCGACCTGCTCTTTCCAGTCCGCATTGGGATCGGCCAAGCACCGGCTCGAGCTCCCGTCGGCTGCCAACAGCCACACCGAGCCTGGATCGATCGGGTCCGCGATGACCGCTGCGATCCAGCGCCCGTCAACGCTCAGGCTGAAGTCGAGCACGCGCCGCGCCCCACCGATGATGCACTCCGGGGTACCGCCGCTGACCGGAAACCGGTAGAGTCGAACCGCCCCCTGCTCGCTCACCTGGGCGAAGATCCATCGACCATCCGGTGACCAGACAAGTCCCGGCTTCGAGGCGCCGAACGCGTCGGTGAGCAAGCTATCCTCGAGGGTCGCGTCGACATCAGCGGAGAGGTTGCGGCGCTCGTTCCCGTCTGGCGTCATCACCCACAGTCGCTTGTGCCGCGCCGAGCCTGCCCAGGCCTCGAAGTGACCGACAGCAGCGATGAGTCGCCCATCCGGCGACCAACTCGGTCGCCCGAGCGCTGCTGACGGGCCACCGGTGACACAGGAGAGCTCGGCCGGTCGGCCCGCCGCATCGAAGCGCAGGAGCCAGAGTTCGCTCGCTGCGTTCCACTCGCGCTCCTCCGTGCGATTGGACGTGAAGACGAGCTGCGAGCCATCCGGTGACCAGGCTGGCCAGTCGTCGTCCCAGTCACCATCGGTCGCGCGTTCCACCGTCCCTGTTCGCACGTCCACGACCCAGATATGGCTCCGTCGCTCGTGGAGAAAACCCCGCTGGCCATCGAAGCGGTAGCGGAGTCGCGTCAAGCGGACGACGTCGGTTTCCGGGTCGACCTTACCCTCTGCCTGTTGCGCACGCGTCACGACAGCGATGCGCTGCCCATCCGGGGACCAGGCAAAGCCGGTCACCGGCTCCGCGAAGTTCGTCAGTTGCCGCGCCTCACCACCATTCCGCGGAATCACCCACAACTGGTCACTACCGGTGCGATCGGACAGGAAAGCCAGGTCCTCACCGCTCGGTGACCAGCGCGGCATCGTGTCACGATGCGTTCCGCTCGTGAACCGGCGCGGTGGTGAGCCATCAGCCGGCGCGAGCCAGATCGCCGAGCGGTAGCGATCCGCTTCCAGATCCATCGTCGTCACGACGTAGGCGACAGCGCTCGCATCTGGTGCGATCTGCGCATCACTCACCAGCTGGAGTAGTGCGAGATCCTCCGCACGGATCGATCGTTTCACAGTCAGCTGCTCCCCTCGACTTCCTGCTCGCGGGCGACGAGCTGCCGCAAGCGCGCGAGGACCGCTGACCGCTGCTCCTGGTACGCCGTCTCGTCGAGTTCGCCCGCTGCCCGCGCTTCGTCCAACCGATTGAGTTCAGCGGCTAGTTGCAGCCGCTCGTCGCTGATCAGTTGACTCGTCTCCGCCGCGACGCGCCGTCGGCGCAGAACGGTCACCGTCAACACCCCGGCTGCAATCAATCCAGCGACGCCGACCACCAACGCAATGAGCGGTCCGGTGGGCAGATCGAAGAGCAAGCCGGTCCGCGGCAGCCCACTCACTTGGACGACGTGCAGATCGCCGACGACCGGCGCATCGACCGCTAAGACGCGATAGGTCACGCCACTCACTTCGACCGTGCCCGTGTCGATCAAGCTGCGCGAACTGAGGCGGTACGTCCCGTCGCGCACCAAGACACGGAGCGTGCCGGTCGGCATCGCGGTTCCGATGGAGAGCGTCGCCCGCGTCCCTTCGTAGGGGACGGTATAGCTCAAGACGACCGTCTGCGAGCCAGGTGGAAGAGGACCGGTCGTCAGGAGCACACCGTCCTCGAGTCGTGGCTGGCCATAATCGAATCCTGGTTGCGGACTGATCTCCTGCGCCCCTCGGGGCAACGGTATGCGAAGGACGACACCGGATCGATCCCCGAGATACGTCCGGTCACCACCGTTCTCGACGATGAGGATGTCCATGATGTCGACTGTCCGCAGCTCGGGTGAGGCACCAGCGATAACGAGCGAACGCGAGGCGATCCGCACCGCGCTGGGATCCGTGGTCGTCTCGTAGACCGTGAGCTCGACCGTCTGCTCCGGTTGCTGGTCGAGTTGCACCATACCGCTGACGTAGTCCACACCCGCATAGCGGACGACCACGAGGTAGGCGTCCTGCGGGCTGGTCGGTAAGCCATCGAAGCGGAACGATCCGTCGGGGCCAGTCTGCGTTTGCCGCTCCTCGGCCAATTGCAGCCCAGCGAAGTGGCGCAGCGTCACCGTGAGACTACTGACCGGTCCACCACCGGCCGTCCCGTTCTGCACCTGACCACTGATGACCCCGCTCCCTTCTTGGGCGTGAGCCGGCAGCACAGAGAACGTGACAGCGAGCCACACGAAGAGGAACCAGCGTCCGAGTCCGCGACGCACCATCGAGCGCTCCTTACGATGGCACGAGAGCTGCGCGCGCGATCAGTCGGCGACCGCTGCCAGAATCTCCGCCGGCCTGCCTTCCGCCGCCGCGTAGGCCCTATCCAGCACTTCCACCAGATGGAGGACGGGAAGGCGCACACCGCGCGCCCGGAGCCCGGCCTCCAGCTGGAGCATACACCCGGGATTGGCCGAGACGATGACGTCCGCGCCGGTGGCCAACGCGTTGTCCAGCTTGCGCGCCAAGAGCGCCGACGCCATGTCCGGTTGCAAGAGGTTATAGATACCGGCCGAACCGCAGCAGAGTGCTGATTCGGCCATCTCGACGAGTCGCAGTTGGGGAATGGCGCGCAGCAGGACACGCGGCTGTTGAGTGATCCGCTGCGCGTGCGCCAAATGGCATGGCTCCTGGTAGGTCACGGTCCACGGCAAGGGACCCGGTTGTGCCGTGAGGCCGCGCTCGACGAGAAACTCGAGCACGTCGCGGACCTTTCCTGCCAGCTGCCGAGCCCGCTCGGCATAGTCATGATCCTGCCGCAACAACGCCGGGTACTCTTTCAGCATCGCCCCGCAACCAGCGGCATTGACGATGATCGCATCGAGGTACGGTGACTCCAGCACCTCGATGTTCTGTCGCGCCAGCCGCCGACCCAACTCCGGCTCGCCGCTGTGCACGTGCAGCGCACCACAACATTGCTGTCCAGAGACGAGCACGACATCGAACCCGTTGCGGGTCAAGACGCGGATCGTCGCCTCGTGCACGTGCGCATACGCCGTGCTCATCACGCAACCGGTGAAGAGCGCCACCCGACCACGCCGCTCTCCTTGGGCCGGTACGAAACGCCCATCAGCTACCACGAAGCGATCCGCGATCGTCGGCAGCAATGCCTCGGCGTGCTCCAAACCGAGCAGCCGCAGGACACCGCTCCGACGAACCAATGGCCGGAGAGGACTGCGCTGATACCAGCGGAGGAGTGCGTTCGCCGCCCGGAAGCGACGCATGTCACCCAGGAGAATGCGGAAACCGACTACCCGGAAGAGTCGCTCGCGCCACGACTGCTGGCGATGCTGCACCAGTTGGGCACGCGATGCTTCCAGGATCTCGCCGTAATGCACGCCGCTCGGGCAGACGGCCTCGCAGGCTCGACAATTGAGACAAAGCTGCATTTCCTCAGCGAACACCGGATCGAGAAGATCCAGTCGTCCTTCGGCCACCGACTTCATGAGCCAGATCCGGCCGCGCGGTGAGGAGCGCTCCCGCCAGGTGATCCGGTAGGTCGGGCAAGCCGGCAGGCAGAAACCACAGTGGACACACTTCCGGATCGCGTCGTACGATGGTGCATCCCGACCCGTGAAACCACGCAGCCGAGTCGGTGCCGATGCCGTTGTCATCGATGCCTCCTCGCTCCATGCTCAGAGATGGGCGATGAACCGCCCGCGGTTGAGGATGCGATCGGGGTCGAACGCCTCTTTGAGTCGACGCATCACCGAGATTCCCGCCGGATGTCGCCCGAAGACGTCCTCTCCGGCCTTGACCTCGATCGGCGCACCCAGGAGCGTCGCGTGTCGGCCCAACTCGCGCAATTGAGCCCAGAAAGCTCGCAACTCGCTGGGCTCTCCACTGACCGTCGCGTACGCCAAGCCGCTCCCACTGTCGAGGACGAGGCTGTGCAGCGCACTGCCGCAACGACGCTGGAGGTACACTGCCAGTTCGCCGAGCCGGGACGGCAACTCACCGATCCGCACCCGAAGTTCGCGATCGAACGGTGCCGCCTCCAGTTCCCCCTGCAACGACGACCAGAAGGCCGGCGTCTTTCGGTCATCGAGCACGGCCGACTCGCTGCTCGCCATTCCCACGCTCGCACGCAGGCGCTCGACTTGGCGCTCGACTGCTCCCTCCGGTCCCTCGCAGCGTGCAGCCAACACCCAGCCCTCGAGATCGGTGAGCCGCCGGGCTACTAGCGGCGCGAGAACGACGAGCGCAGTCGGCGCGAGCTGCGACGTGCGCAGGGTGAGGGCGGCCGCTGCTGCCTGCGCCGATTCCCGGAAGGAGAGAAGCAGTGTCCGCTGCGCTTCCGGCGCCGGAAGTACCTTGAAGTTCGCCTGGATGATCACCCCGAGCGAACCGAGCGCGCCGAAGTGGAGCCGCATCATGTCATAACCCGAGACGTTCTTGACGACGATGCCGCCAGCGCGAGCCAGCGTCCCGTCCGGCAACGCCACGGTGATGCCGATGATCAGATCGCGCAAGCTCCCGTGCCCAAAGCGCCGCGGGCAACCGATTCCGGTGGCGACCAGGCCCCCGATGGTGACACGCTCCGGATCAGCCGCCTCGATCGGCAGCATCTGGCCATGAGCCGCCAGTTCGTCGCTCAGGCTGGCGATGCTCCGCCCCGCTTGGACAGCGATCGTCAGGTCGTCTGGCTCGTAATGCGTGATCGTGGCCAGCGACCGCAGATCGAGGGCCACATCGTACCGCTCAGGAAGGTTCCCCAAACCCATCTGTCGACCGCCGCCCCAGGGAATAACGACCAGTCCTGCCGCAGCACAAACGGCCAGTGCCTGAGCGACCGCTTCCGGAGTCTCTGGGGCGAGGGCAACCATTGGCTCGAGGCCATCCACACGATAGTCACGCGGTTCGCGGGGAGCGCCCAATTCAGCGAGACGCTCCATGGCTACTCCTGGCGCCAGTCGCGTCGTCCCGGTCATCCCGCTCCCTCACACGTACTCCAAGCCGAGACGCTGGGCGATCGCCTGCTGCCGCAACGCAGCCACCTCACCACAGCGGAAACCGGTGGGCAACACTTTCTCCGGGTTGAAGAGCTCGCGGGGATCGAAGCTCCGCTTCAAGCCAGCCATCGCGCACAAGTCTTCGGTGGTGAAGACCAGCGTCATGTAATCGCGCTTTTCGAATCCGATCCCGTGCTCGCCGGACAACGTCCCACCGGCATCCACACAGTAGCGCAGGATTTCGGTCGTGCACTCCAGGACGCGCTCCACTTCGCCTGGTCGTTGCCGATCGAACAGCACCAGCGGATGGAGATTCCCGTCGCCCGCGTGGAAGACGTTGGCGATCGACAGCCGGTATTCTCGGCTCAGTTCCTCTACTCGCCGCATGGTCGCGGGCAATTTCGTCCGCGGCACCGTCGTATCGACGAGATAATAGTTGGGTGCCAGTCGTCCCATCGCGCCGAAAGCCGACTTGCGTCCGAGCCAGAGGAGATCGCGCTCCTCCTTCGTGCGGGCAACGCGGACCTCCCATGCTCCATGCTGGCGACAGAGCTCGGCGACCCGGCTGGTGTTCTCCGCGACGATTTCCTGCAGGCCATCGAGTTCGACGAGCAACACCGCCCCTGCCTCGCGCGGGTAGCCGGCATGGAAGGCATCCTCGACCGCCTTGATCGTCAGTTGATCCATCATTTCCAGGGCCGCGGGGAGCATACCAGCCGCGATGATCGCCGAGGTGGCATGCGAGGCCGACTCGATGTCCGGGAAGGCCGCCAAAAGCACGCTCACCGCCTCGGGAAGTCGCGTCAGTCGCACCATCACCTTGGTGACGATGCCGAGGGTTCCCTCGGAACCGACCAGCACCCCGGTCAGATCGACGCCCGGCGTCTCGGGAACCGGTCCACCGGTCCAGATCCGCTCACCGTCCGGCAGGACGACCTCCAACCCGAGGATGTGATTGGTCGTCACGCCGTACTTGAGACAATGCGGCCCGCCGGAGTTGTTCCCGACGTTCCCACCGATCGTGCAGGCACGCTGGGAAGCAGGGTCAGGAGCGAAGAAATAACCGCGCGGCTGCAATACCTGCGTCAGCTCGAGATTGATGACACCTGGCTCGACGATGGCATAGCCGTCCTGCTCGTTGACTTCCAGGATCCGATTCATCCGCGTGACGACCACGACGATCCCACCCCGTAGAGCCAGCGCTCCACCAGCAAGCCCGGTGCCAGCGCCGCGCGGGACCACCGGAATCCCGAACTCGTTCGCCAGGCGCACGACCGCACTCACCTGCTCCGCCGTGCGCGGGAGTACTGCGAAATCCGGGCGATGATGCCCGGCAAAGACTTCGTCAGATGCATCGTATTCGTAAACGAGGAGTTCCTCGGGATCGTCGAGTACTCCATCCGAGCCGACGATCTCCACGAGACGGCTGCGGATCGTCGCACGGTCCATGGGGGCAATCCTCTCTCGATCACGCACCGGCACAGCGAAACCGATCGAACCGGCGCGCCGATTCGCCTCAAGTATGCGACAGAATCCCTAGGCCCGCAATCGGTGCCAACTCTACGTGGTAGGCAGATCCGGTCGACCGCTGGAGACACCCGCATGTGCCGGATCGCCAGCGCACGCTCGTCGCCTGCCCCTTCGGAAAGCTCGCCCCGATCGAATCGCAGGGGGAGTAACCTGCTGCCACAGAGCAGAGGTGGACGGGTGCGGACCAACACGGGAAGTCACGATGCCGCTGCACAGCCGGAGCACCGGTGCCACCGCAACTGCATCGGTGCCCCACGAACCGCTCGCACCCGCGTCAGAACCAGACATCGTCGACGTCGCGGACTCGGTCGAGCACCACGTTCCCTAACTCACCGTTTGGGAGTCGCTCGACACGACGCACGAAGACGGTGATCACGGCGCCTTGGGATTCCGGGTGAAAACGAAACCGACCCGTCGGACCAGTGAACTCGACTGCTCGGAGCGCAGTGAGGAACCGCGCCCGGTCTTCTGCTGCCCCATCGACCGCACGGAGCGCCTCGGTGATCACGCGGCCGGTCAGGTAACCCTGATAGACGAACTGGTTCGCCCCGACACCGAAGCGCTCGTGGCACCGTTGGACGAGCTGGCGGTTTTCCGGCGAGTCGTACAGTACCGCGTAGTGCGAGGAACTGACGAATCCCAGCGCTGCCTCTCCCTGTTCCGCCAGGATGCTCTCGTCCACCGTATCACCGGAACCGAAGAGGGGTAACCGTTCCAGCAAGCCAAACTCGGCATATTGCTGGATGAAGCGTACGGCATCGACCCCGGAGTAGAAAGCAAAAACTGCATCGGCATCGTATTGCCGGATCCGCTGCAGGTAGGGCCCATAATCGGCCGTGTCGACCGGTGCAAACACCTCGCCGACGATCCTCCCTCCTGCTGCCTCGAAATGGCGACCGAACGCCCCGACCTTGTCGTGCCCGGCCGAGTAGTCCAAGCCAGTCAGGACAACGCGATGGTTGCCGAGCCTCTCGTAGGCGTAGCGACCGAAGGGAGCCTCGTGTTGCCCATTGGCAAAGGAGACACGGAAGATGAGCGGGCTGCGCAGTTTGGGATCACGCGTCAAGCCTGGTAGCCCGGCATTACTCACGATGAGCGGAATACCAGCGGCGACAACGTAATCGCGGAGTGCCCCGGCCTCGCTGCTCAGTGTCAGACCAGCGAGGATGGGGACACGTGCGCGCTCCACGAGTTGACGCGCCTTGGTCAGTGCCTGATCCGGATTTCCCGCAGTGTCCTCGACCTGCACGACGATCGCTCGGTCACCGACTCGCTCGTCGACTTCCTCGAGCGCGAGCTGGAGCCCGCGCACCAAATTCTCGCCGAGGGAAGCAAAAGGACCGGACAAAGCGACCAGCATGCCGATCCGGACCGGCTCGCCCCTCACTGACACGGCCGGCGTAGCCGTCGCCAGCGACTGGGGAGATCCTTCCGTCTCCGTCCCTGTGGGCCCTGTGGGCGAACCCGGATTCGATCCCGTCGTCTCCTCCGCACACGCAGTCAGAAGCCCGCTCGCCACGGCACATCCCAGGCTAAGTAACGTGCGCCGCGTCATCCTTGGCCCCGCATGCATTTCGGCCTCCGTTCGACTCTCATCTCGGCGCTCATCGTCGAGCCGAGAACGATATAGAATTTATCACTAAAGTACATCCCGCAAGCTCCGCCAGTCCATCACCCAGTCTGCTGGAGAAATAGCCGGCGAGCATGCTGATTTCGTCCACACTGTCGGATTTCCCGAAAACACTCGCTCTCGTCCTGGAGCCGCATCGGGAATCGAACCGAGCGCCTCGTTCCGATCGATCGGGGTCGAACGCTCGAGCAGATCGACCTCAACCCCGTTCTCGACCTTAAAAGAGACCAGCATGATCACAGCTCACTGCACCGGATCATCGACGCAGCGCCTCCGAGGCTCCATCACGCCGCTTTCCCCTTGTCCCCTTGCAGTTTACCGATTACACTGCTGTTGCACGGTGCGGTCGGCAGCAGAGGAGAGACCGGGAGGGAGGTTGGCCATGAGACGAGGATTCATCCGCAGCTTCCTCAGCGGTTTCCTCATCGGTACCGCGATCGGCGCGCTCGCTATCTGGTTGTCCAGCCCAGAGCGTCGAGCCAGGTCGGTGGCCTGGCGGGAGCGAGCCAGCCAGTTGGCTCAGCGAACCCGAAGCCAGGGCGAGCAGATCGCCGCGCTGGCGCGCGAGCGGCTCGCATCAGCGCGGGAGTTGCTCGAGACACGGTTCTCCGCAGGGGAGCAGTCGGCCAGCGCAGTGCGTTCAGCGGCGAGTGATGTAGCCGTCAACACGGAGAGTTAGCGAGCGATGTTGGACCGGTTGCGCACCGCCGTCAAATTCTTCACCTGGGGTCTCGCGCTCGGCCTGCTGTTCGCTCCCGCGAGTGGGCGAGAGTTGCGTCGCCGCATGCTCCGGTGGGCGATGGGCCGAGTCGAAGCGTGCGTGGCACGCGCTCGTGAACGGCTGACCGGCCAGCCGACCTGAGTACTCGTCGAGAGACGGAAGAGCAGTTCTCCGCTCCCACGCGGTGCAGGTGCTCCCGTGTGCTCTCTCACGGGAGCCCAAGCGACCTGCTGATCTTTTTTTGACCTGCTGCCGCGCCCGAGGTCGGTGGGGCACAGCTCCATCCGGCGACCCCACGCGTCCTCGGCCGCGCGCTCAGCGCAGGCCCCTCTGCGGGCATTCCTCTGGTCAACCTGTCAGCGAGTGGGAGACTCGCCGCGCGCGAGTCACCTCCTGTTCGGCGCCCGGTACCAGGCTCGCTGTTCCTGGATAGGCTCCACCCCCACTCACCCCCTCCTGATCAGCTGCAGACAGCCGACTGGCGGCTTTGGTCGCTCGATCGCGGAGAGTCCGCGCGTCTTTACAACCGGTCTCCCCCTGGCACGCACCCTCAGCTGACCGGTAAGCGCGGACCGGCGCGTCACTCCGGCTCGCTCGTCGACAGGTCCTTGCGGTGCTGCTCGCCGACTCGACACAGCGAGCAGCCCAGCGGCTTCTTGCACTGTGCGCGTCTCGAGAAGCATGCTGCCAGTCCACGACTGTCCAGAGAACAGAGACAGTGTGGTCGCGTAGACCCAGAGGCCGACAGGAAAGTCCCCGAGCTTCGCCACGCTGTGTTCCCCCACGCGGCTGGTGTCGACCTGGCCTGGCTCATCCGGTATCGCCGGATGCACCGCAGTTGTGGCTCCTGCGCCTCGTGCCCACCTCCCTGATCGCCACGTTGCACGAGCCGATCTCCGGCGAGATGGTCGAGATCACTGGGACCGTACACTGCGCAACACCGCTGCGAAGCGAGTACACCAGCCACCCCTGCGTGTCCTACCGCTCGGTGACCGATCGAGTCGTGCAACGGCACAACCGGAGGGAGAAGGGTGGCCGGCTTGTGGGGATCATCGCCCCAAAACGGGCAGCCTATCGCTTTCCATGGCGATGACAGCACCGGTCGCGTCGCCGTCGATCCCGTCGGTGCGGGGGGCGACGGGGGCCAGGGCCCCGGCCCGGGAGGCGTGCTTCGCCGGGGATGGGAACCGCTCGCTGCGGCG
>Ga0072500_140935_pt1 | contig 29403 bp, 26 predicted proteins | sample GBScelen77Swater_FD_63803 | JGI IMG/M metagenome (GOLD analysis project Ga0072500, IMG submission 63803) | Hot spring microbial communities from Great Boiling Spring, Nevada - cellulolytic enrichment S 77C v2 (version 2) | ecosystem: Environmental > Aquatic > Thermal springs > Hot (42-90C) ...
CCCCAGGCCTCATCCAGCTCACTCAAAACCAAATACAGAAGCTTTTCTGCAGCCTCTTCACTGCAAAACACTTCCACCACCTTGGTCCGTCTCTTCACCTCCTTAGCGAGCCGTTCCAGCTGGTTGGTGGTGTAGAGGTAGCGGCGGATGGGTTTAGGGTGACGTAAAAACGCGAGAAGGGCGTAGGCCTTGGTTTCCCACCGCTCTACGATCCTGGGATAGACCCCGCTCCAGCGCTCCCGCAAGCTCCCCAAGGCTTCCCTGGCTTCCTCTTCAGTCTCGGCCCGATAGATCTTCTTCAAGGCCTCGGCCACCGCCTCTCGGTCCTTCTTTCGTACTTTGTTCAGCGCGTCTCGCACCGCGTGCAGCACACAAAGCTGCCAGTCCGCCTCAGGGAAGATCTTCTTGATGGCCTCCTCCAACCCTGGGAGGTCGTCGGTAATGAAGATCCGCACCCGTTGAACCCCACGCCGCTTGAGATCCTTGAGCACCTCCTCCCAATTCCGGGAGCTCTCCCCTTCCGCACCGAAAAGCCAAAACCCGAGAATCTCCCTTCGCCCATCGGGCTTGATCCCGAAAGCAAGGTAGACCGGTTCCTTGGCCGCTTTCCCTCGACGGATGGAAAGGAAGGTCCCATCCAAAAACACCGCGTAGTACTCCTCGCTTAGGGGCCTTTCCCGCCAGGCTTTCACTTGCTCCTGGGTAACCTCGACCAGACGGGAGATACTCTGGGGCGAGTAGAAGGCGCCGTAGATCCCTTCTAAGAACGCGGAAATCTTCCGGGTGCTTACACCGACGGCGTAGAGAGCCAAAATAGCCTCGGAAAGTTCCAGTGAGGCCCGCTTCCGGTAAGGGAGGATTTGGGGATGGAAATCCCCTTCCCGCACGCGGGGAACTTTGAGGTCCTCCACGGGTCCTACCAGAGTTAAGAGGTCGCGGGTGTAGTAACCGTTAGCCTTGGTGGGATGGCTTTTTAGGTAGATCTCCCGTTCCTCTTTCATGAGGGCCTCCAAGAGCTCCTTGACCATGGTCTTGATCCGCTCTTCCACTTCCTTTAGGATTTCCTCGCGGGTTTTGTTCCGCATGGTGGCCTTCCCTCCTTTCTTTTCCTGGTGTTTCTGGGAAGGCTACCATGCTGCCCTTTGGACACAATTTCCAGGACACTACCCTTCTCCCCCTTCGCGGGAAACAAAACTACGCCGCTTCTATAGGGAAATGTCGTGTCCCGTTGCAAGCGTTTTTCCTTCGTGAGAGAACGACTAGAAAATCTGGGCTAATAGCGGGTGTTAGCCTTGATACCACGTTGCCCCAAGCGAGCCTTCCGTTGCTTATGCGCAAATCTTTACCCGCTTGTTTTTGCTATGGCTGAGAATATTATTTGAGGGGAAAAGCTATGGAACGACTGGGCATAGAGCGGTACGTAGAGATTGTGGGAGAAAAAGTTGTTGCTGAAATTTTCGCAGCAGCCCGCCCTCTTTATGGCCTGCGTGTTTTGGAGATAAACTCCACTTTTCATGGCGGCGGAGTAGCTGGAATGCTGCACTCTTTAATCCCTCTGCTCAACGACGTGGGCATTGATGCCAACTGGGCCCTCCTTTATGGAGAGCCTGGGTTGTTCCATATCACCAAAAAAATTCACAACGCTTTACAAGGAGAACCTCTGGACCTAAGCGATGAGGAAATCGCTTCCTATTTACGGGTCAACGAAACCTTCGCCCTCTATAGTCCTGTTTACCCCCATGACTTGATTGTCGTTCATGATCCTCAACCGCTCCCCATGATTCGGTATGCCGCACGTCGGATACCATGGATTTGGCGTTGCCACATTGATCTCTCTTCCCCCTATCCTCCTGTTTGGGATCTTCTTCGGCCTTTTATCCTTCGCTATGATGCCGTAATAGTATCCTCGGAAGCATTTGCCAAGCCTGGCCTCCCCACAGAAATCGCGGTTATCCCCCCGGCCATTGATCCCTTTTCTCCAACCAACCGGGAACTTTCTCCAGAAGAAGTAGAAAAAAAGCTCGAAGCCCATGGGATTTCCCTGGAAAAACCTCTTTTGGTTCAGGTATCCCGCTTTGACAAGTGGAAGGACCCATTGGGAGTGCTAAAGGTTTATGAGCTGGTAAAACAAAAAATTGACTGCCAGCTGGTTCTAATTGGGAGCATGGCACTGGATGATCCTGAGGGACCTGTAATATTTGAGCAAGTTCAAGCTCAGGCTGCACGCCTTCCTGATATCCAACTTATAACCATAAGCGATCCCATTTTGGTCAATGCTCTCCAGCGTGCTGCAGCGGTGGTTTTCCAACTTTCTCGCCGAGAAGGGTTTGGGCTCACCGTGTCTGAAGCCTTATGGAAAGGAACACCAGTGGTGGCCACAAATGTAGGAGGAATAACAAAACAGGTCATTCATGGGGTCACCGGCTTTCTCGTGGAACCAGGGGATTACCAAGCCGCCGCTGAAGCCACAATGCAGCTCCTTCAAGATCAAGAGCTGCGCTTGCGTTTAGGCACACAGGGTAAAGAACATGTACGCCAAAACTTCCTCATCACTCGGTTACTTTTGGATCGCCTACGTTTGTTCCGCAAAATTTTGGGAAAATGACCATGCTGTGATCCTTCGTTCATTCAAAGTGAAAATTTTTATGTGTCCTGCATTGTTCCGCTTGCTTAAAAGGAAGCAAAACTGAGTATCCTTTATGCCGTACAGAAAGGAGGCATATGCCAGTAGAGATTCGACCGGGGATTTTCTGGGTAGGGGTGAACGACCGCACTACCGATCTCTTCGAAGGGCTTTGGCCTCTCCCTCATGGCGTGAGCTACAACGCGTACCTCGTGGTGGGAAAAAAGGTGGCCCTAATTGATGCCGTAAAAAGCCACTACGCCGAGGAATTGCTCGCAAACATCTCTCAGATCGTGGATCCCGCGAGAATCGACTATCTTGTGGTAAACCATATGGAACCCGACCATTCTGGAGCGCTGCCCCTTTTGCGTCGCGTGGCGCCAGCCGCGGAAATTCTGGCCACCCCTTCGGCCCTCCCCATGCTCGCGCGCTTCTACGGGCTCCGGGAGGGCGTGCGGGCGGTGGGAGACGGCGAAGAGGTGGATTTGGGCGGAAAAATCCTTTCCTTCCACCACATTCCCTTTGTGCACTGGCCGGAGACCATGGCCACGTATGAAGTTACGGAAAAGGTGCTCTTTTCCTGCGATGCCTTCGGCGGCTTCCGCACTCTTGATGGGGCCATTTTTGCCGATGAGGTGGACTTCCTCCTCTATGAGGATGAGGTCCTCCGCTATTTTTCCAACATTGTGGGCATGCAAAGCCAAGCAGTTTTGCGGGCGGTCGAAAAACTCGGAGCCCTTCCCATCGAAGTGATCACCCCTGCCCACGGCCTCATCTGGCGGAAAGATGTCCACAAAATCGTCGAACTCTATGCGAAGTGGGCGAGGATGGAAGGCGAGCCCGGCGTCGTTGTGGTCTTCGGCTCGATGTACGGAGAAACCCGCAAAGCCGCGGAAGCTGTGGCCCAAGGTGTTCATGAAGCAGGCCTTCCTGTGCGGGTTTTGGACGCAAGCCGTGTGCACGAAAGCTTTATCGTGCGCGATGCCTGGCGCTTCCGCGGTCTCGTTCTGGGAGGACCCACCTACGATACAGGGATCTTCCCGCCCATCGAGCAGGCACTTCGCCTTCTGGAGCGAAAGCGCCTCAAAAACCGCGTGGTGGGCCTCTTTGGCTCTTACGGATGGAAAGGTGGGGCGGTGCGAAAACTTGCCGAAAAAATAGGAGAACTGGGCTGGGAGCTTGTGGGCACCGTGGAATTCCCCGGGGCCCCCACTCCGTCCGATTTGGAGAAGCTCCGGGAGCTGGGGCGAAGGGTGGCTGAAGCCGTCATACAAAAATCGCGTTAGAATAGAAGGAGATAAGGTGCCGAAAAGACTCGCGGTAGTGGATTCCGAGCGCTGCGTGGATTGCCTCCTTTGCGCGCTAGCTTGTTCCCGGCGCTTTGGAGAAGGGGGGCTCGCCCGCTCCGCCATTGCCGTGCGCTCCGTGGGCGGTGTGGAACGAGGTTTTGTGGTGATCGTTTGTCGGGCGTGCCCAGATCCCCCTTGCGCTGCTTCTTGCCCTGTGGGCGCCATCACTAAGGCCCAGGTAGGTGTGCGCGTCCACTACGACAGATGCATTGGCTGCCGTACTTGCGTCCTTTCCTGCCCATTCGGGGCGGTACATTGGGACGAGGAGAACAACAAACCCGTGATATGCGTGCATTGCGGGCTCTGCGCGTCTTTTTGCCCCCATGAAGTTTTAGCCCTCGAGGAGGTCAGCGGTGGATAAATTTTTGCCCCGCGTCCTTCGGGTGGACCTCACCCGCAAAAAATCCTGGGTGGAGGAGCGACCGGATCTTTTTCAGAAGCGGCTTGGGGGGACGGGCGTGGCCATTGAGCTCCTGCATGAACTCTGCCCCAAAGGGGTAGACCCCCTTGCACCGGAAAACCCCATCATTCTTGCTGTAGGCCCCCTGAACCCCCTTTTCCCGTTGGCCTCCAAGGCTGTGGCCATGTTTAAATCCCCGCATACCGGAAACTTGGGGGAGTCACACTGCGGGGGAAGAGTAGCGCTGGCTCTGCGGCTTGCGGGATTCGGGGCCTTGGTCATCCAAGGCCAAAGTGAAGTTCCCGTCTACTTGGCCATCCATCATGGTCGGGTGCAGTTCCGGGATGCCCGGGCCCTTTGGGGATTGTCCTCTTCCCTCACGGTGGGAAGGGTGCTGCGGGAAATCGAGCCTGGATCGGGCGCCCGCACGATCCTCCGCATTGGAAAAGCCGGGGAAAATCTTGTGACCTACGCCACGGTGATTGCCGAAACCTATCGTCATTTCGGTCGCCTGGGTTTGGGCGCCGTTTTCGGAAGTAAAAAGCTCAAAGCGGTGGTGATTTCCGGAACCGGAACCATCCCCATTCCCCAGCCTGCCCCCTACCAAAAGCTTTATCGCGAGCTTTGGGAGAAGGCCACGCGCTCGGAGCTCATGAAGAAGTACCATGATCTTGGGACCTCCCAAAACATCCGTCCCCTCCACATGATTTCCGCCCTTCCCGTGCGGAACCTTTTGGCTACCCGCTACGAGGAGGAGCCTCCGTTTACCGGGGAACGGCTTGCCGAAAATTTCCTGGGGCGCAGATTGGCGTGTTCCGCTTGTCCGGTGGCCTGCATCCATTTGGCACTTTTGCGGGAACCCCACCCCTCCGAGCCTTATTTTTACAAAACCACCTTCGTCTCCTACGACCATGAGCCCCTTTATGCCCTGGGAAGCATGCTTGGTATCCGGGAAACCGAAGGGGTGCTCAAGCTCATCGACGCCACGGAGATCTTCGGTTTGGATGCCATAAGCACAGGTGTGGTCCTGGCCTGGGCTACGGAATCCTTTGCCCGCGGGCTCATCGGTGAGGCGGAAACCGAGGGCCTCAGGCCCGCCTGGGGCGAGGTCAAGGTTTATCTGGAGATGATCCGCCGGATTGCCGAGCGCCGCGGTGATTTTTATCGGATGTTAGGAGAGGGCGTGCGGAAGGCCGCAGAACGCTACGGCGGAGAAGAATTCGCTCTCCGTTTTGGGGGAAACGAAATGCCCGGCTACCATACCGGACCTGGCGCCCTCCTCACCTATCTTTCCGGAAGCCGCCACTCCCATTTGGACTCCGCGGGTTACGCCCTGGATCAGGATCTCCTCTCCCAGGGGAAAACCCTGTCCGCTCGGGAGATGGCACAGCGGCTCCTCCGGGAAGAGGCACGCCGTCAAATCCTCTCCTCGCTCGTGGTGTGCTTTTTTGCCCGAAACCTTTACGATGGGGAAACGATTTCCGCAGCTTTAAGAACGATGGGAATGGAATTTGCGCCCGAAGACCTGGAAAAACTAGGGATGGAAATCCTGCGGAGAAAATTCGCGTTTAAGGTCCGGGAGGGCTTTTCCTTGGAAAAGTTGCAGATTCCCAGGCGGGCGCTGGAGACGCCCACACCTTTTGGCCAACTTTCTGAAGAATTTCTCCGCGAAGCCTTGCGGGAGATGGAGAAAATCCTAAGGGGGGAAGATGGGGTGGAAGGAGCATCTTAGGCGGGAATTTTTCGAGGCCGACAGGGAGTTTGTCGAGGAGCATTTGCCTTTGGGCTCGGTAGACCAAGCCGCCTTCGGCCTCATTGCCGATGCCACGCGGTACGTGCTTGTGGAGGAAGAAGGGGAAGTCCACATTCGGCCGGATGTGGCCGCGCTCTCCGAGGTTTTGCGCTCCTTGGCCCAAGGGGGCCGCGGCGTTTCCCGAAAGGATGCGGAGGCAGCGGTGCAGAAATTCGCGGCCCTCTGGGAGGCAAAGGCCCGGGCCAGGGGAACCTGGGAGGAAGCGGTGCGCATGGCCAGGGAATCGGGGGAAATTCAGACCCCTTCTCCCAAACCCCGACGGCGTTTTTGGCCGTGGCGGAGGTGAGGATGCCGGAAATCGAACTCCGCGGGCTCACCAAACGCTTTGGTTCCGTGGTGGCCATTGACGACCTTTCTGCCCGCATTTTCGATCGGGAATTTTTCGTGGTGGTGGGGCCCACGGCCTGTGGGAAAACGACACTTCTCCGCCTCATCGCCGGCCTTCTTCGGCCGGACCGCGGGGAAATTCTCTTTGATGGGGTGCGGATGAACGAAATCCCGCCGGACCGCCGCGGTGTACGCATGGTCTTCCAAGGCCAGAACTACGCCCTCTACCCCCACCTAGAGATCTACCATCCAAAGCGCTGGTCCAACCTCTCCTTTCCCCTGAAACTCCGCAAGGAAAAGGCCCCGGGAATTGCGGAAAGGGTGGGGAAAGTCGTGCGGAGGCTCGGGATTTCCCAGGAACTTTTCTCCCGCAAGCCCCAGGAGCTTTCCGAAGGGCAAAAGCAAAGGGTGGCGTTGGGCCGGGCCACTGTGCTTCCGCCCAAGGTCTTCCTTTTGGACGAACCCCTTTCCCATCTTGACCCGCCGGCACGAAGCAAGGCCCGCGAGGAAATACGCCGGCTCCATGGGGAATTAGGCGCGACCACGATCTACGTGACCCACGACCTCGCCGAGGCCTTTCTTTTGGGAGACCGCGTAGCGGTGATGCGGGATGGCCGTTTCCTCCAGGTGGGGACCCCTCGGGAGATCCGGGATCACCCCGCAAACGCCTTTGTCGCGGAATTCGTCCGCGTATATGAGGAGGGACTGAAACGGGCTTTTGGGCTATAAAAGTTAGGGATGCCCGGAGAGCTCATCACGGAATAACCAGCAAACCACAAGGAGCTCAACCCTATGTCCCGACAGCATGAACGAGGCGGGAGTAAGGAGCATGAGGTACACGTGGGGTTGCTTTTGCTGCTTTCTTTAGGAGGCTTAGGCCGATGAAAGCGGCGGTCCTTTGCGGCGGAACCTCGGCGGAGCGGGAAGTTTCCTTGCGTTCGGGTCGGAATGTGCACGCTGCCCTCCTCCGCAAGGGCTGGGATGTGGATCTTTTGGAAGTTTCCAGCTTTGATAGCCTCCCCCAACGCCTTGCCCCATACGCCGCCGTCTTCAACATCCTCCATGGCGGCCCAGGGGAAGACGGCACCATTCAGCTCCTTTTGGACCTCATGGGAAAACCCTATGTGGGTTCGGGCCCATTGGCCTCCGCTTTGGCCATGGACAAGATCGAGGCCAAGCGGGCCTTTCAAGGAAAGGGTCTTCCCACACCGCCTTGGGTCCCTTTCTCCGGCGGGGATCTCGAGGGTTTTCTTGAGAAAGCCCGAGCTTTGGGCTTTCCTATGGTGCTCAAGCCCCGGCGGGAGGGCTCCAGCGTAGGGGTACGGCTCGTCAACTCCGAGGAGGAGTTTCTTCCCACGGCCCAGGAATTGGCCCAAAATTTCGGGGAATTTTTCGCGGAAAAGTACATTCCCGGAAGGGAAATCACCGCTGCCATATTAGAGCGGGACGGACCTGATGTTCTACCGCTTGTGGAGCTCCGTCCAAACCGAGAATTTTTCGACTGGACCGCGAAGTACACCCCGGGAGAGTGCACCGTTCTTTGCCCAGCCCCTCTTTCTAAGGAGGAAAGCAAGCGTATTGCGGATGTAGCCAAAGAGGCGTACGTCCTTTTGGGCTGTCGCGACTTCGCCCGTGTGGATTTACGACTCAGCGAGGAGGGAACGCCTTATCTTTTGGAGGTCAATACCCTGCCGGGGATGACGGAGCTTTCCCTTTTCCCCAGGGCAGCAGCCGCCGCGGGCATTCCGTACGATGATCTTGTGGACCACCTTTTGCGCCGCGCCCTTTCCCGCTTGTCAGATTCCCACTCCTTGGGGTAGAGTAGAGCGAGGATTCGGCGAGGAGGTGATGGAGGTGAAAATACTGTGGTATGGGCATGCCTGCTTCCGTATCACCGCTCAAGACGGCACCACGCTCATTACCGATCCCTATGACGAAAGCGTCCCCTATAAAGCTCCGGAAGGGCCAGCCCATATCGTTACCGTCTCCCACGACCATTTCGACCACAACGCGGTGGGCCGGGTAAAGGGGAACCCGGAGGTAGTGCGCGGAGTGGGCGAATGGACCATTCGGGGAATATCCATTCGGGGAATCGCTGCTTTCCACGACCCCAAAGGCGGCCGGGAGCGCGGCCGAAACATTATTTTCCGGATCGAGGTGGATGGCCTTGTCCTAGCCCACTTCGGGGACTTGGGACACACCCTATCCGCCGAGCAGATGAAGCCCCTCCAGGACGTGCAAGTGGCCCTCATCCCCGTGGGCGGGTTCTACACCATTGGTCCAAAGGAGGCCAAAGAGGTGGTGCAAGCCCTTCCCTCTCTCCGCGTGGTTATTCCCATGCATTACCGGACCGAGGCCGTAAAGGATTGGCCCATCCGGCCCGTCCAGGAATTCCTGGAGGCTGTGGACCTCACGGTGCGAGAATTCAAGGGCGAAGCAGAGCTTACCGCCCAGAACCTCCCGAAAACGAAGGAGGTGTGGCTCCTTTCCTATGCCTAAGATCTCCGAGCGCAGCAAAGCGGCACCGGCATCGCCCATCCGGCGCCTTTACCCCCTCGCAGTGGAGGCCAAGAAGCGCGGGAAAAAGGTGTACCATTTGAACATCGGCCAACCCGATATCCCCACCCCGGAGCCTTTCTTGCGCGGGATCCGCGAGGCCAAGATCGAGGTTCTGGACTATGCGCCCTCCCCGGGGATCCCGGAGGCCATTCAGGCCGTCCAGGCCTACTACGCCGAGATCGGGTTCAATCTCTCCCCCCAGGAAATCCTTATCACCATTGGTGGCTCGGAAGCCATCACCTTTGCCCTCACCGTAACCTGTGATCCCGGAGATCAAGTCCTTATCCCCGAGCCGTTCTATCCCAACTACCTCGGCTATGCGCGCCTGGCGAACGTGGAGATCCTCCCCCTCACGACTTACCGTTCTGAAGGATTCCACCTTCCGCCGCGCCGGGAGATCGAGGCCGCCCTCACCCCCCACACGAAGGCCATCCTCCTCTCCAATCCCGGGAACCCCACCGGTGTGGTGTACACCGAAAGTGAGCTTGACATGCTCGTGGATATCGCGCTTCGGTGCGATCTTTTCCTCATTGTGGACGAGGTCTATCGGGAATTCGTGTACGAAGGAAAGCACAAAAGCATCCTCGCCTATCCGGAGGTCGCGGACCGGGCCATCGTAGTGGATTCCATTTCCAAGAGGCTTTCCGCTTGCGGGGCGCGCATCGGCATGCTCATTTCCCGGAACGCTGAGGTCATGGCCGCGGCCCAAAAATGCGCCACGATCCGCCTCTCCGCGCCCACATTTGAGCAGCTGGGTTTAGCAGCATTCATGGCTGATCCCGAGCACCAGGAGATCATCGCCCGCATGATCGAGGAATACCGGGTGAGAAGAGATGTGTTTTGCGAGGAGCTTTCGAAAATCCCGGGGGTCACGTTCCGAAAACCAGAGGGCGCGTTCTACGTGATGTTTGGCCTCCCGGTTCAGGATAGCGAGGACTTTATCCGCTGGATGCTCACGGAGTATCCAGGAGACGAAACGGTGATGTTCGCGCCGGGCGCGGGCTTTTACGCCACCCCGGGAAAGGGAAAGGACGAGGTGCGCGGTGCTTATGTCCTAAAAACCGAGGATCTCCGGCGGGCCTGCGCGATCCTTGCCGACGGGCTTTTACTCTACAACGAGGCCTTAGCCCGGGCCCGGAAATGAAGGAGGAGCGGGAAAGACTTGACCTCCTCCTTGTACAAAAAGGGCTTGTGCCTTCCCGGGCAAAGGCGCAGGCCCTGATCTTGGCTGGGCAAGTGCGGGTCAACGGGGTTTTGTTGGATAAACCATCAATCGCGGTACCGAAAGACGCAAAAATTGAGTTAGTTTCGCCGCCGAAATACGTTTCCCGCGGCGGAGAAAAACTGGAAGCGGCCCTTGTGGCGTTCGGTATCTCCCCGGAGGGAAAAGTGTGTCTCGATATCGGCGCCTCCACGGGCGGGTTCACCGATTGTCTCCTTCAGCACGGCGCGGCTAGGGTCTATGCCGTGGATGTAGGAAAGGGCCAACTGCACTGGAAACTTCGTCAAGATCCACGGGTGGTGGTCAAGGAAAAGCTCAACGCCCGTTACCTCCGGCCGGAGGACATCGGCGAGCCCGTGGACCTCGTAACGATCGATGTTTCCTTCATTTCCTTGCGCCTCATCCTTCCTCCCCTGCGGGAGATTGTCCGCCCAAGCGGGGATATCGTTTCCCTCGTCAAACCCCAATTTGAGGCCGGGAAAGAGAAGGTTAAGAGGGGCGTGGTGCGGGACCCCGCGGTTCACCGGGAAGTGCTCGCGGGACTTTGGGAATTCATCGAAAATCTAGGGTGGTCGGTGGTGGACGCCATCCCAAGCCCCCTTTTGGGGCCCGAGGGAAACCGAGAATTCTTCCTCCACATCGTGCCGCGGAAAGGCGAGGGGAAAGAGCTCCCTTGGGAAAAGCTCGGCCTCTAACCGCGGTTTTTGAGCTCAGAAAGCACAGCTTTGGCCGCAGCCCTTCCTGCTTCCACCGCCTCAGGCAAGCGAGCGAACTCCAAAAGGCCGATGTGTCCAACTTCAGGCCTGATAAGGAGAAAATTCTCCCCTAGTCTCTCCTGGGCGATCCGAATTTGATAGGCCTGAAGGGTTCTGGCCGTGATGTCGTAGGCCCGCAGGGCCACATCCACCAAAGAATGGGGTTCTGGACCGAGGGGAGCGGAAACATCCACGGCTAGGACAACGTTTCCGAGCTGCGCGGCTGCCCCCACGGGGACGTTACTCACCACCCCTCCATCTATGAGAAAGCGGCCTCTCCACCGGACAGGCCCCAAAAGTCCTGGGATGGCCGCGCTCGCCCCAACCCCAAGGTAAACCGGACCCTCACGGATCCGCACCTCTTCCCCGCTCACGAGGTCGCAGGCCACGGCCACAAAGGGCAACGGGAGCTCCTCAAACCTCTTTCCCCGGGTCAAAAGGCGCAGAAATGCAAGAAACCGCGTGGTGCGCGCGGAATTAACTTCCCACCAGGCCCGGCGCCTAATCCTTCCGATCAGGCTTTCCACAATCGCTTCCTCGGCCACGTTCCGTGTGGAAGGAGGAAGGCCGAGGGCTTCTTGCAGGTCCAAAGAGGAAAGAAGCCGAAGGACGCCCCTTAGATCCTGACCTACCGAATAGACCGCTCCCACGATGGCGCCCATGGAAGTTCCCGCTAGGGCTTTGGGAAAAATCCCTTCCTCAGAAAGGACTTGGAGGACCCCAAAATGGGCGAGCCCGCGGGCGCCGCCGCCACCCAGGGCTAAGGCCAAATTCATGGCTTAAGCGAGCTTCTCCCTAAGGCGAGCGGAAAGCCAATCGATAGCCCAAACCATCACCACAATGATGATAGTGAGCACTGTAGCTTCGGGAAAAGCCCAGCCGCGAAGATACTGGTAAAGCCGAAAACCAATGCCGCCGCCACCCACCACGCCCACCACAGTGGCCATGCGCACGTTGATATCCCAGCGATAAAGGGTGAAGGAGAGGAACGGATTGATGATCTGGGGGATCACGGCATACCGAATGACCTGGAGGCGGTTCGCGCCGGCAGCGGTGATTGCCTCCACTGGGCCTGGATCGATGGCCTCAATTTGTTCGCCATAGAGCTTCATGAGGTCCACAATGGAGTGGATCCACAGGGCCAAAACACCGGCAAACGAGCCCGTTCCCACCCAAACTGCGAAGATAATGGCCCAAATGATGGCGTCCACAGAACGGGTGAAGCTTCCGATCATGCGGAGCAGAACGTAAACGGGCCGGGCAATGGGGCCCTGCATGAGATTGCGTGCCGCAAAAAAGGAGAGGGCTGCAGCCACTGGAACAGCGAGGGCCGTGGCCACAATCGCCATAAACAAGGTTTCCCCAAGAAGCTTCAATCCCAGCGCCGTTAAGTCCCAGTTTGGAGAAAAAATGGCCCGCCAGAATTTGATGGTCTTTTCAAAACCCGTGACCAAGCGAGAAGGCTCGACCCGGGCGATGGCCACCGCCGCAGCCGTCGTGGCTATGATGGAGAAAACCACAAGCCACCCGGTTAATGTTTTTTGCCACGGCCGGTGGACCAAAAACCGCACCTCGTCTAGGGAAAAACCGCTTGCCAGTTCCGCCGGCGTCCGGCCTTTTTTGTCCAAAAAAGCCGTGATTAAAACCAGCGGGAAAAGCGGCCAAAGAAGGACGTAAATGAAGGCCGAAGCGTGGGATTTCCCCCGGGAAAGCTCGTGCTGAACCACTTTCATCCCCAAGGTCTGATCGCAAGCCGACCAGAGAGCCGTGGCCAAAATTACTAAGGCCACCATCCACTCCCAGGGAAGAAGGGAATAGGTCAGCTTTCCAAAACGGAAATAGCCGTACGCGATATTCGTGGCAAACCAAAGGTACCCAAGGAAAAGGAGATCCAGAAGCGGCGGGAGGAGCCGAATTCTGAGGCTCTCTGCCCAGCGGGAAAAACTTTCGATGAGAACATCCGCCGCGCGGGATAGGATTTTCCCGGCCTTCTCAAAAGCTTTGTCAAGCTGGAGTTTCATCTACGTGATCCTTTCCCGGACCCAACCGGAAACGTAATCCATGATCCACACGGTGATCATAAAGAGCACGATCACTCCTCCCACGAGCCGCCACTGGAGATCGTCCTTGTATTCGAAAAGGAGGCGGCCAATGCCTCCGCCTCCCACCAGTCCCACCACGGTGGCCATGCGCAAATTGATGTCCCAGCGGTAGATGGTAAAGGCTAAAAATTGGGGAACGACTTGAGGGATTACAGCGTAACGCACCACCTGAAGAATGTTTGCACCGGTAGCGGTTATGGCTTCCACTGGGCCTGGATCAATGTGCTCCACTTGTTCCGAAAAGAGTTTCCCCAAAGCCGCAATGGTATGGATCAAAAGGGCCATGGTGCCCGCAAAAGGCCCGAATCCCACCCAAATGGCGAAGATAGAGGCCCAATAAACAACCTCTACGCCGCGAAAGACGTTAAAAAACCCTCGCACCAAAATGTAAAAAAACCAACCGATTGGATTTCTGGCGGCGATATTGCGGGCACCCACAAAACTTAGGGGAAAAGCCATTGCCGCCCCACAAACCGTGGCCAAAAGCGCCATATACAGGGACTGGATGAGCCCATCCAAAAAGGAAAGTTTGGGCCGCGGATCGGGAGCGATAAGGTACCGAAAATCCGGGTTGATAATCCCCCTCCAGATCCGCAGGGATTTGGGCGCATCGGTGACAAGCTTCCGCAATTCCACTTCGGTCAGGCGCAGGCCCAAAGCCATGGTCATGGCCACAAGAAGAAGCGCAACAACCCCGTAATTCGCGAGGTAAGCACGCCTTCGCCGCACTGTACCCGGCGCGGGAAGGGGGAGAAGTCGCACTCCTGCCCAACGTTCCGCCCAAGAAGTTTCTTTGGGAGCAAACCAAATCCCAAATCCAAAGGGCAAAAATCCAAGGTTCACGGCGGCAAAATAAAGAAAACGCTGAACAAAATCAGGTCGATCGCCACTTGCGTTCCGCAGCCATCGACCCACAGCACGCTGACCCAGGCTCACCCCGAAGGCTTGGCAAAGGAACCCCATCTCGATAATGCCCAAGGCCACAAGGCCCCATTCCGGAAGGCTCAGGGAAGGGAGGACAAATTTCTCTTCCGGCCGATAGGGAGACCAACGGGTGGCCAGGTAATGAAGGGTGAACCCGCCGTAGAGGAGGTACGCCCAGGAGAGCCAATCCAAAATCAGAGAAAAGATCCGGGGCCGCGCGGCTTTAAGGAGGGATCCGCCGTTCACCGCACCTCCACTTCTTCCGCCTCTTCGCCGTAGATCTCCTTAAACTTCTGATCGTCGATGGCTTCCGGCAAGCCGTCGAACACCACTTCGCCGGACTTTAGGGCGATAATGCGCTGGCCATAACGGCGCGCCAGGGAAAGGAAGTGTAAGCTGGCGATGACCGTAACCCCGTCTTCTTTGTTGATTTGCTCAATGTACTGCATGACGGAGTGGGAAGTGGCCGGATCCAGCGCGGAGACGGGCTCATCCGCCAAGAGCAATTCCGGCTCCTGCATGAGGGCGCGGGCAATGCCTACCCGCTGCTGTTGCCCTCCAGAAAGCTGGTCCACGCGAACGTACATCTTGTCCAAAAGCCCAACCCGCCCAAGACATTCCTTGGCGCGCTCGATGTCTTTTTTGGGGAAGTAGCCAAGGAGCGTGGGAAGGGTGGGGTTATAGCCCAAACGCCCGGCCAGGACATTTTGCAGAACCGTCGCGCGCTTCACGAGGTTGAACTGTTGGAAGACCATGCCGATCCGGCGGCGCACCCGACGCATGGCCCGCGCGGAAAGCTTCGTGAGTTCAATACCGTTCAAAAAGATTCGTCCAGAAGTGGGTTCGACAAGCCGGTTGATACACCGAAGAAGCGTGGACTTTCCGGAGCCAGAAAGCCCAATCAGTACCAAAAACTCTCCCTTTTCCACAGTGAAGCTGACGTTGGAAAGGGCACGGACTTTCCCGCGCTCGTAAATCTTGGTTAGGTTTTCGACAACAAGGTGCGGCATAGCAAAAAGGGGGAGCGCCGAAGCGCTCCCCCCTTCTCACCCTCCTTTAGCGCTGCGGAATGGGGTAGCCAACGAGCTGGCGGTAGGGGTCATAGAAGGAGTCGTCAATCTCAGCGACATCGTACCACTCGTAGAACCCCTTGCGCGACCACAGGGCCAACCCCTCGGGGGAGCGAATATGGGTCTTAATGGCCTCCACGATCTTATCCTCGAGATCCTTAGGGAACCCGGCGGCGAAAGCAATGCAGTCGTTAGGCATGGGCCCCACTGTGGCGACAATCCCTACCTTCCGCACCAATTCCCAGATGTCGCCGTAAACCTTAACTTCCTCAGCGATGGCCGCGCGAAGGTCTACGCATTCACCCCGGTAGTAGGGGCTCGGAAGATCGTTAGCCAGAGGATCCCAGAGCCAAAGTTCGGGGTACATGCCGTACTCCCACCGCCATCCAGGCATGGTTTCGGCCACCCAGCTCGGCGGATTCGGCGGGGAACCGTAGCCCGTGCAGAAGTCCGCCTGGCCCTCCAGGACCGCAATCAGCGCGTTCACGTGCGTGCCCACTGCTTTCTCCTCGGCAAAAGTAATGCCAAGTTGGTCAAAATACTGCTTGGGAATCACATAGCCCGAGGTGGAGCGGGTGCTCCCGAACGCCCAAACCTTGCCCTGGAGGTCGTACACGGACTTGTACCCCTTCTCACGCAGAGCGTAAATGGAAGCGAAGTAGTAGGGGTACCCGTAGCGCACCGCCGCAAGGCGGGCATGAACGCCAGGATTTTCCAGGGTGATGCGGCAGTACTGATCTGTGGTGGGGACGCCAAACGTGTCGCCTTCCGCGGTGATCATGGCCTCAATGAACGCGGCATAGTCCGCGGCGATAACAGGCTTGATCACAAGACCCGTCATTTGGGAAAGGGCCTCGGCGATTTTCGGACCCACTTCCTGAATTACGTCCACCTTTACCGAGGGCACGAAGAGCATGATGATGGGCCGCTCGGCTGTGCCCAAGGCCTGGGAGAACCCCACAACCCCCAGCGCCGCCAAACCCAATATCCCTACAAGCAACCAGCGCTTCACCTGACCACCTCCTTAGCGCTCATTATAGCCCAAAAAGGGAAACGCTTACTCCCGGCGATAGGGAACTCCAAGGGATTTGGGGAAACGCGCTCTTCCGATTACCCCGGCCACAACGAGAAGGGTAGCGATGTAGGGGATCATGGAGATGAATTGCCATGGCACAGCCTCTTTGATCCCGGGAAGGGACTGGATCCAGGTGGCCAGGGATTCAAAAAAACCAAAGAGGAGCCCTCCAACCAGAGCTAAAAGAGGCCGAAGCCCGGAGAAAACCACGGTGGCCAAAGCGATAAAACCCCGGCCCGCGGAAATCTCCTTGGTCACAGAACCCAGCCAGGAAACAGACATGTACGCTCCCGCAAGCCCGGCCAGGGCCGCGCCCGCCGCAGTGGAAAAAAGTTGGGTCAGTTCCACAGGCACACCAGCTACATCCGCGGCCTCCGGGTTCTCTCCCACCGCTTTGATCTTGAGGCCAAGGCGGGTGTGGTTCAGTACAAGATGCACGAGAAAAGGCAAAACCAAAGCCACGGGAATAAGGGGAGAAAAGGCGCCTACCGCGGTGCGGATAGGCGGAAGCTGGACAGCGCGGGGGACCGTGTAAAAGCCGGGCGAACCCAAAACCTGAAGTCCAAAGGCCACAAATCCCAAAGCAAAGAGGTTGATTCCTACGCCCGCAATCATTTGGCTTCCCTTCCAGTAGGCGCAGATGAGGCCAAAGATGAGGCCGATTCCCAATCCGGTGGCAAGGCCCGCAAGGAGCCCTAAAAGCGGCCCTCCCGCCCGCGCCCCCAAAGTCCCCGTGAACGCTGAAAGGAGGAGAATACCCTCAAGGCCAATATTGAAAAGGCCCGCAGATTCACCAACCACTTCGCCCACGGCGGTGATGGTGATGGGAACCATGGCGTGAAGGGAAATGGAAAAGAGGCTCCAAAAGTAAGCCCAGTTCATGCCAGCCTCCTTTTGGGGAACAAAGTGCGCACAAAAACCCGGAATATTCGAATAAGTTCGGGCAAAGCCAGGGCGAGGACGATCACCCCTTGGACGGCGCGGACCATTTCGAAGGGAACCCCGGCCTCCATCTGCATGAGGCGCGCTCCGGCCTGAAGGCCACCGTAAAACACGGCCGCGGGGATGATGCCCAAAGGATGGATGCGGCCGATCATCGCTACCCCAATCCCATCGAACCCAAAGCCCGCGATATTGGTAAGTCCGCTATAGACGGCGTAAGTCGGCGGCCGTCCCATGACCTCCACCGCGCCCGCGAGGCCCGCCGCTGTCCCTCCCAAGAGGAACACCAAAAGCACCGTCTTTTTAGGGGAAACCCCGCCATAGCGGGCCGCATGTGGATTGGCGCCGGCAGCCCGGATTTCATAACCGCTCACGGTATGCCAAAGGTAGACGTAGAGGAAAAAGGCCATTGCAGAGGCCACTACTATCCCCAAGGAAAGATCTGTGCCCCGCAAAAGCAAAGGAAGACGGCTTGTGCGCGCCACCGAAATCGTTTTTTCCGCGCGAACCGGATCGACAAGAACGTTGGCCACAAGGTAGAACGCGAGGAAATGGGAGATCCAGTTGAACATGATAGTGGAGATCACTTCGTGGACACCTCGCAGGATGCGCAATAAAGCGGGGACAAGCCCCCAGACAATCCCCGCAAAGGCAGCGAAAGCCAAAGCCAAAAGGGCATGAAGGCCTGAAGGAAGGCGGAAAAAGCTCAGGGCCACCGCGGCCATGGCCCCCATGTACATCATGCCCTCAGCACCAATGATGAAAAGCCCGGCCCGCGCACCAATGGCAAAGGTGAGAGCGGTGAGGATAAGAGGCGTGGCATTGGCCAAGGCGCTCGCGAGCCCATACCCGCTTCCAAAGCTTTCTTTGAAAAGGGCGGCGTAAGCTGGCCAAGGGTTATACCCCCAGGCCCACATGATGAGAGCTCCAGCCCCCAAGCCAATAAGACCGGCCAAAACCGATTCCAGAACGGGCCGAAGCCCGCGCCAAAGCCAGCTCACCCTAGACCCCTTTCATCCCGCCCATGAGAAGCCCCACGGCCTCCGGCGAAAGCTCCCCAGGCCGAGCAATGCCGGTGAACTCTCCTTCATACATGAAGGCCACCCGATCGGACAGAGCCAAGACCTCGTCCAAATCCGCGGAAACAAGGAGGATGGCTCTCCCCTCTTCCCGGAGACGCAAAAGGAGGTCCCGAATGAACTGGGCCGCGCCGATATCCAGGCCGCGGGTGGGCTGGGCCGCCACAATGACCCGGGGATCTTTCGTAAGCTCCCGGCCCGCAATGAGTTTTTGCTGGTTTCCTCCGGAAAGACTTTTCACCGGCGCGGAAATTCCCGAGGTTTGAATCCCAAATTCCCGCACGAGTTTTCCTGCATGCCCCCGTACGGCTTTGGTACGCACAAAACCCAGGAAATGGAAGCGTCTTTCCCTCTGCATTCCCAAAATCGCGTTTTCCGCCACGGTAAAGGAAAGGATCAGACCGTACTTCCAGCGGTCCTCGGGAATGTGAGCTAGCCCCAGCCGGTAAAGCTCCGTGGGAGAAAGGCCGGAGACCTCACGTCCAAAAAGGAGGACTTTCCCAGACACAATGGGCCGAAGGCCGCAAATGGCCTCCACGAGCTCGGTCTGACCGTTTCCCTCGACCCCGGCAATGCCTAAGATCTCGCCGGGGAAAAGCTCAAAGGAGAGGTTGCGCACGGCCAATTCACCAGTATCCCCTTGGACGCAGAGGTCCTCGACCACAAGGGCCGGCTCTTCCCTTTGAGGCCCGGAGGCCGCCTTGGTTTCCAGCTCCAGGCTCAGCTCCACTGGCCGGCCTTTGAGCTCTACCTCTGTTCCTACCATGAGTTTTGCCAGTTCCCCCGCCGTGGTTTTCCCGGTTTCCACCTCGCCCGCCACCTTCCCCCGGCGGAGAACCACGATCCGGTCCGTCACAGCCATCGCCTCTTTGAGCTTGTGCGTGATAAAGATGACGGCTTTTCCCTGCTCTTTGAGCCTGCGAAGGAACTTAAAGAGCTCCGCAGTTTCCACTGGGGTTAGAACGCTTGTGGGCTCATCGAGGATAAGGAGCTCCACCTCTCGGGCCAGCACTTTTAAAATCTCTACGCGCTGGCGCTCACCCACCGCGAGCTTTTCTACAGGGACGTCCAAGGGCACCTTGAGTCCCGTTTCTTCCACAAGTTTTTCAAGCCTTTTGCGGAGGAGCGTCCGACTCAGTTTGGGCAACCCCAAGGCCACGTTTTCCAGGGCCGTGAAGGTGTCCACGAGGGCGAAGTGCTGGTGGACCATGCCGATGCCAAGGCCCAGAGCATCTTTGGGGGAGTGGAAGCGCACGGGGCCTTTAGGGGTGAGAAGGCGGCCAGAGGTAGGAGGAAGGAGTCCCGAAAGAATTTTGGTCAGGGTAGTTTTGCCCGCCCCGTTTTCGCCAAGGAGGCCGAGAACTTCGCCTGGCCGAACCTCGAGATTAACCCCGGACAGGGCAACCGTTCCGTCGGGGTAGACCTTGGTGATCCCCTCGGCCCGTATGAGAAAGTTCGCCACGTTTTGTGAAAAAGGGCCCGGGGTCAAGCCCCGGGCCACTTTACCTTAGCGGGTCAGCGGATACTGCGTCCGCACCGCGAGCATCTCCTCGCGGGTCTCCGGCTTGGGTACGACGATCTCCCCGGAAAGGATCTTGGCTTCAAGCTCGTCTACAGCCTGCCAGATCCACGCGGGGATGGAGGCTCTCATGGCCTGCCAGTTCTCGATAATCCTTTCCCGGTCAGCCTCGGTGATGGCCCCGGCCTTGATACCGAACTCGATGAAGTCCAGAAGGTCCTGGTAGCGGGAAATGGCCACGCCCTTGTTCTTTAGGCCCAAGGAAAGAAGGCCACCCTGGAAAGTTCCCTCATGGACCATCTTGATCGCCGTGTAGCAGCCCACATCTACCCGCTTCATCATGGAGGCCACGACTTTGTTTCCGTCGCCCATCCAGTCCTGGTTCGCGTCCACGCCAATCATGAAGGGCGGACCAGCTTCGCGGCCCTCTTTGGCCAATTTAGCGGAGACCGCTTCGAGGATGCCGATACCCAAGGGACCAGCCACGTTATAGACGGCTACCGCGCCCTGCTCGAGCTGCGCTTCCGCCGCGGCTTTGCCCTTGGCGATGTCCGAGAAGGTCCCGGTGTATACCCAAAGGAGTCCTACGTCCGCCTTCTTTCCCGTTACCTCCGCGTACTTTTTGAGCCCCCAATCAATGCCGAAACGATATCCACCCTCGAAGTGGTAGAGAACGGGAATTTCGATGCCCAAAACCACGCCCACATAGGGGTAGCCATAATGCGCGGCAAGCATCCCGGCCAGGGCGCCCACCAACGCCGAACCCTCCTGCTCCTCAAACACGATGGAAAGAACATTGGGATGAGGAACAACCGCGTCAATGATGGCGAACTTTTGGTTGGGGAACTCCGGGGCCACCTCGTTGAGGGCATCCGCGAGGAGGAAGCCCACGCAGATGATGAGGTCGAATTTCCCGGTGCGGGCGGCGTTACGAATGTTGGGGAGATAGTCCGCGGATGTGGCGGACTGGATTTCCACCATTTCCCAGCCGAAGTCCGCGCAGGCCTCTTCCGTTCCTTTGAAACCCATGTCGTTGAAGGAGAGGTCTCCGCGGCCGCCCACGTCCAAGATGAGGGCCACGCGACCGGCCAGGGCCGGCACGAGGAAGGAAAGCACCGCCACCGCCAAAATAAAGACGCGTTTCATAACCACTCCCCTCCTTGACAGCGATCGGGCCATGGGCCCGAGGTTATCCCATGGTACGGGAAAGCCGGGGAGAGAGTCAAGAAAAATGTGGGGGAGGGGATTTTTCCCCTCCCCCGGCGAGGAGGAAGGAGGCCAGGAGGGGGTCATGGGGCGTGCTTTGCCGATTCGAACGGCAACCCGCCCGCCTCAAGGCAGGTGGGGCTGGAAACCCCATTGGGCCGGCACCTCGCCTCGCACGCCTGTCCCAAATGAACCCTAGGCCCGAAAAACCCCAGGGCGCAAGGAAGGAAGTCTCAAGGGGTAGAGACGTCCTAGACCAAAAAAGCGGACACTAGTCCGGAAGCTTCGCGATCCGCCAATATTCCCAGACAGTAGCCAAAAGGCGCTCAAACTCCTCCGGAGAGACTGGCTTTTGCAGGAACCCCGCGGCCCCGGAATCATAAGCCCGCACCATATCCTCCTCGTCGGTGGAGACGGTGAGCACCACCACGGGGATCTTCCGGAGCTTTTCGTCCTTTTTCACTTCCTCCAGGACCTCATGCCCGCTTTTTCGGGGAAGGCGAAGGTCGAGGAGGATGAGGTTAGGCCGAGGAGCCTGGGCATAGTTTTTCCGGCGGAAAAGGAAGTCCAAGGCCTCCTCCCCGTCCTTCACCCAAAAAAGATCGTAGCGGACGTTCGCCTTCTCCAGGCTCCGCGCAGACCGCTCGATCAGCTCGTAGTGATAAGGATCGTCCTCCACCACCAGAATCGTCATTCGGCGTTCAATGGGCATCGCTCTCCACCCCTTTTCTCACGGGAACTTTGGGCAGGGTGAAATAAAAGGTTGCGCCCTGCCCCACCTGGGATTCCGCCCAGATCCGGCCGCCGTGCTCCTCCACGATGCGGCGACAGATGGCCAAGCCCGCACCCGTTCCCTCCTTGCTGCGATCAAGTTGCTCGAAAAGCTTGAAGATCTTTTCCAGATATTCCGCGGGAATGCCAGGACCATTGTCCCGCACCCAAAAGAGGTAGGTTTCCCCGCGGTAGGGCTTCCATCCCACTTCCACCACCGGCTTGTCCTTGTCGTTGAACTTGATGGCGTTGTGAATGAGGTTCGCAAAGAGTTCAGAAAGAAGGCTTGGCCGGCCGAACACGGTGGGAAGATCCTGGGGAAGGCGCAACTCCGCTCCCGAAAGAACGGATCCCAGGTCCTCACGGACGTCGGAAAGGAGCTTTTTGAGGTCAACGGGCTCGAACTGGGATGGGTCCAGCCGCATCTTGGAGTAGCGCGAAAGATCCTCGAGCATGCGGTCCATGCGCTGGAGCCGGCCGCGGGCAAGCTCCAAATCCCTCCGCACCTCCTCGGGAATAGTGCCGTTATGCTGGGAGAGGATCATCTGAATGTAGCCCAACGCGGCCCGGGCGGGGTTCCGCAGGTCATGGGAAACCGCGGCGTTGAACGCGCGTAGTCTCTCGTTCGCTTCCTCCAAAAGCCTCTTTTGCTCCCGGAGCTCGGCCTCCAATTTTTTGAGGGCAGTTACATCCGCGAAATAATCCACGCGGCCGCCGCGGAAACTCCTCCCCGCAAGGGGAATGCTGGAATATTGCAAAACCCGCTCCTCTCGACCTCTCCCCGGCCGCACTTGTACAATGAGCCCCTCCACTCCCATCCCTGCCTGGTACCCTTCCCTCACCTGGGAAATAAAGCTTTCCCCGTCCTCCAAGACCATGCTTATCTTCTCCAAAAGCCGCAAGGCAGGCCGTCCGATCCATCCGTCTCGTTCGAGACCAAAAAATTTACCCAAAGCTAAATTTGCCCAAAGAACTTGGCCCTTCCCATCTACAAGAATGACCCCCACATCTAGAGCATCGATCCCGTCCTCGATGAGATAGCGATAGCGGGCGCGCTCCTCCGCCAGCTCCTTTTGCAATTTTTGCACATCGGAAAGATCGTGGGCCTCAAGGACTGCAAGTTTCCCGGTTATCCTGCGCGCCTGGATTTCCACACTTAAGGTACCCCGATCCTCCTTTAGAAACCTGGCACAAACTTCGCGGATTTCACCGCGTTCAAAGAGCCTCTCCAAATCAATGCGAAACCGATCGAGGTCCTCGGGGTGCACGTACTCGGTGATGTGGAGGGTGCGGCGATGGGGCCAGCCCAAAAGCTCGAAAGAGCGGCGATTTCGGCGCAACACGTTTCCCTCGCGATCGATCACGTGGAGGATATTGAGGGAGTTTTCGAACACCTCTTCGCCATAGGAAAGTTCCAGCTTGCGCCGGACCTGACGATGGTGGGCCTGGCGCCGGAAAAGAAACCCCGCTCCCCCCACAACGAGGGCTATCCCCCCCAAGAGAAAAAGGAGGGAAAGGGAGACAGGCCAAGGCTGGCCCCACAACCCCGGCGCGGCGACGGCCAACGCCGAAGCCGGCGCAAGAACAGCCCAGGGCCAAGGGAGAAGAACCACGCTTAAGCAAACAAAAACACCGCTGGCGATCATGAGGAAAAGAGGATCGTAAACCCAGCCTAACCCCCAAAGGAGCAAAACCAAAAGGAGGAGGGCTCCGCCAAAGACGGTAAACCAAGGCCAGCGAACCCGCTTCATACAACCGTTTCTACCGCTGCCAGCCCTTCCCCTGCAAGGACAGAGGTTACTGGCTTAAATGATGATGGCCTTATCCACCTCAAGGGAGAAAGGCTCGCTCAATCGGCGAAGATAGTCCTCTTTGAGGACGTTGATGCGGCGGTTATCCACGCTGATGATCCCGCGGGATTCCAGCTCGCTTAGGGTGCGGATGGCCGTCTTGGAGGAAACACCGGCCATCTCCGCAAGCTCCGCCCGGGAAAGCTCCAAGCCCAAACGATCCAAGGCGAGGATCAGGCGAGCGAGCCTCTCCTTGCTCGAGGCGTAGGAGCGCTCCGCGAGCTTGTTTTGGAAGGCCTTGAGCTCCAAAGAGAGGTACTCGAAAAAGCGGAAGATGACCTTGGGATGGTGCTCCAAAAAGAAGAAAAAGTCGCCGCGCTCGATGAAACCCACTGTGGAGGGCACGATGGTTTTGGCGTAAGCGTTGTGCAGGCCCTTGTCAAAAAGGGTGGTCTCGCCAAGAAGCCCGCCGGGGCCCACAATTTTTAGGATCTGGGACTTCCCTTTTGCGCTGCGCTTCACGAGCTTTACCGCGCCCTTAAAGACCAAATAAAAACCGAATGCGGGTGCGCCCTCCATGAAAATGAGCTCCTCTTCGCCGTAATCGATCTTGCGCACAAGACCCTCAAGTTTTTGGAGCTCCTCGGGCTTCAGATCTTTGAAAACCCGAAAATCCTTGAGTTCAATCATTACCCTCACCAAGAAGCGAGTCTACCTTGAGGAAGGCCAGCTCGTCAAATCTTGACGGACGCACAAGGCCACGTAGAATGGCAGGGCCAGCCGGGGTGGCGGAACTGGCAGACGCGCTGGACTCAGGATCCAGTGGGGTATCCACTCCCCGTGTGGGTTCAAATCCCACCCCCGGCAAAACCCGTGCAGCCGGATCTTTGGGAAATCCACAAAAAAATTGAGCGCGGCGAGCTCACTTTGGAAGCCGTTCTGGAAGAACTTTACGAAAATATCCGCGAAAAAGAGCCCAAGATCCACGCGTTTCTCTCGCTTTCCGAAAAGGAAGCCCTGCTTTCGGCGGCGGAAAAGCTGAAAGACACAGAATTTTGTGGCCTTCCCATTGCCATCAAGGACAACATCTGTACCACGGAATTTTTTACCACCTGTGCCTCCCGTCTTCTGGAAAAATACCGCTCGCCCTACGATGCCACAGCGGTGGCCCGCCTCAAAGCTGTGGGATTCCAGGTTCAGGGGAAGACGAACCTCGACGAGTTTGCCATGGGATCGTCCACGGAGCACTCCGCTTTCGGTCCCACCCGTAACCCTTGGGATTTGGAGCGCGTTCCCGGTGGTTCCTCCGGCGGCTCCGCGGCAGCGGTGGCGGCGGGGGAGGCTCTGGCGGCGCTGGGCACGGATACTGGAGGGTCCGTGCGGCAGCCCGCGGCCCTCTGCGGCGTTGTGGGTTTGCGCCCCACCTATGGCCTCGTTTCCCGTTACGGTCTTGTGGCCTTCGCCTCCTCCTTGGACACCATTGGTCCCATTACCCGCTCTGTGCGCGACGCGGCCCTCCTTCTTTCCCTCATCGCCGGCCACGATCCCAAGGATTCCACAAGCCTTCCGATAGAAGCTTTGGACCTCGGGGACCTTTCCCAAAGGATTTCCGGCCTGCGTTTGGGCTTGCCCCGGGAATATCTGCCCAAGGAGCTCGGAGAGGAAGCCCTAAACCTCGTGGATCGTTGGTGTGCTACCGCAGAGGATTTGGGGGCGGAAGTGCTGGAGATTTCCCTTCCCCTCACAGAGTATGCCCTTCCCGCCTATTACCTCATCGCCTCGGCGGAGGCAGCGGCCAATTTGGCCCGCTACGACGGGGTGCGCTACACCCTCCGCGTCCCCGCGCCGGGAGTGGCCGAAATGATCACCCAAAGCAGAACATTGGGGTTTGGCCCTGAGGTAAAGCGACGCATTGCCCTCGGCACGTTCGCCCTTTCCGCGGGCTACTACGACCAATATTACGGGAAGGCCCAGCGCGTGCGAACTCTCATTGCCCAGGAGTTCCAGAAAGCTTTTGAAAAAGTGGATCTCATCATGGGGCCGACCTCTCCTACACCGGCGTTCAAGCTGGGCGAGAAAGCCGACCCCCTTTCCATGTACCTTTCCGACCTTTTCACGATTCCTTCGGCTTTAGCTGGGCTTCCTGCCATTTCCATCCCCGCGGGGAAGGTGGCCGGCCTTCCCTTCGGTCTTCAGCTTATTGCTCCTAGGCTTGAGGAAAAACGCCTCCTTTCTGCCGCTTGGGCCCTCGAGGAGGCTTTCTCCGGTGACTGAAGGGGATGTGGCAGTAGTGGGTGGCGGTCCAGCCGGCGCCCTGGCCGCGTGGGCCTCCGCCAAAAGGGGAGCAAAAACCGTCCTTTTGGAGCGGGCTCCGCATGCCAAAGCAGCTTGTGCTGGTCTTGTGAGCCCGGAAACCGCCGAAGCCCTTGCCGTCCCCCAAAACCTCATCCTGCGGGAGATTGTTGCCGTCCGCATTTTCTCGCCGAAAGGCAAGATTTACGAAATCCGTGCGGAAAAACCGAAAGGCTTGGTTTTGGACCGAACAGGTCTCAATCGCTGGCTCCGAGGCCAAGCGGAGAAAGCAGGAGCGGAGGTCCTCCCGGCCGAAGCTCTCGCCATTCGCGGAAAAACCTTGGTCACGAAAAAGGAGGAGGTGGAATTCGGTGTCCTTGTAGGTGCGGACGGAGCACGAAGCTTTGTGGCCAAAGCCCTAGGTCTTCCCTCACCCGGGGAAATTCTCGTGGGCATTCAAGCGGAAACACGTGCGGAGCTCGGGGACACCGTGGAGGTCCATTTCGGGATCGTCCCCGATTTCTTCGCCTGGGCTGTGCCTGCCGAGGAAGGGGTTTGTCGAGTGGGTTTGGCTACGAATTTCGGAAGAAAGGCCATTTTCTTTCTCCGGAATTTCTTGGCCACACGTTTCCCTCAGGCAGAAGTTCTCCGCGTTCGCGCTGGACTTATTCCCATTGGCCCACCGGTGCGGACGGCGGAAAAATGGGCAATCCTTGTGGGAAACGCAGCCGGACAGGTCAAACCCCTCACCGGAGGGGGATTAGCTTTTATCGCGCGTTGCGCTCCTCTGGCCGGAGAGATGGCAGCCCAAGGGGAGAAAGCCTTGGCGGAATACGAAAAGGCCTGGCGAAAGCTGATCGGCGAAGAACTGGAATTCGGCCTGCGCGGCCGCCAGGTCTTCCTGAAGTTATCCCCGGCGGATTTGGAACAAATCCTTGGGTTGCTTGCGCAACGCAAAATGGCCCGATTCCTTGCCGAGGAAGGGGAAATCGACCACCTCTCCCTTCTTCCCCGAAAGCTCCTGCGTAGACCCGACCTTTGGCCCCTTTTGGGGCCTTTCACCCGTTGGCTCACAAGTCTTTGCGAGTTTTAAAATAAGCCCATGCCCAAAAAGGCGAAAAAGGAGAAAATCCAAAAGCCGCGCGAATCCCCTCTTGAACGCCTGCGCTTTGGTCTTTTGGTCTTCCTTTTAGCCACGCAGCCTCTTCTCTTTTCCCCGTGGAACACGGAGTACGGCTACGTGAAAAGCATCTACACCTTGGTGTTGGTGTCGGCGATCCTCTTCCTTTGGGGCTTGGAAGCCCTGAGGCGTCGGGAGCTGAAAGTGGAGCTTTCCTGGCTTTTCCCCATCCTTCCCGCTCTCATTTTGGCGGCCCTCCTTTCCCTTTTGGGAAAAACCCCAGCCTGTACCGTGCTCCAGTCGGCCGCATTGATCCTCTTCTTCGGCCTCATCTTCCTTTTTGTCCTGAATACCCCGGAGAGAAAGCAAGGCTTTCTTTTGGGGGCTTTGCTTTTTGCGGCGTTCGCTAACGCTCTCCTTGGTCTCCTTCAGTATTTGGGCATTGCGCCAGGAGGCCCAGCCGGAACCGGACCGGGTGCGATGATCGCCACCATGGGAAACCAACAGTTCCTCGCGGGATTCCTGTCGTATCTCGTCTTTCCGTCCCTCATCTTTTGGCGGGCCAAACGCCTTTGGGTTCCCGCGGTGCTCGTCTCCGGGTTTAACTTCGCGGTCATGCTTCTCACCCAGCAGATCGGCGTTCGCCTCGGCCTCGGTGCCGCTTTGGTGTTCATCGCTTTTGGCCTCGGTTTTTGGCGCGTGAAAATCGATTGGGTCCGCTTGGCTGTTACAAGCGCAGTGGGGCTTTCCGCATTAGGTGCGGTACTTCGCCTACCCGGTCTCTTAAGTGGAATAGCTTTCGCTTTGGGCGCGGTGGGCCTTTACTTTTTGGGAAGAGCCCTACGCCGCGTTCCTCTCTTTTGGCTTGCCGTAGCAGCCACAGTGGTTGCTTCCGTAATCCTCCTTCTTCCCGCGACGACCCCGCTTTCCGCGGTGCGGGATCTTTGGGCCCGCAAATCCGGGGCCATCCGGGCCTGGGACTGGTGGGTGGGCTACGAGATGTGGAAAGATTTCCCTCTTTTCGGCATCGGCCTTGGCGGCTACAAGATCTACTTCGTCCCCTACAAACCCAAATTTTTGGCTACACCTTTGGGCCAAGCGTATGCGTTTCCCTTCCCCCGCGCGGACCAGGCCCATAACGAATACGTCCAAGTTGCCGCGGAGTTGGGAACTTTTGGGTTTCTCGTCCTCCTCTCCGGCCTGGCCCTTCTTGCCTATTTTGGCCTGGGGAGGCTTAGCCGCGAGACCAATCCCCAAAAGCGCTTGGAGCTCCTCCTTTTGGCTGGAGGCCTTATCACCGCCCTTGTCCATGCCCTCCCCACTTTCCCCTTCCACCTTCCCGCTTCAAGCTTGGCTTTCGTGGTTATCCTAGGGCTTGCCTTTTCTCCCCGCTACGGTCCTTTCGGTGACCTCACGCTACGGCTCCGCCGGACAGCACGTTATGTTTTTGCCCTCTGTGCGTTTGTATTGGCGGGCACTGTGGGCACTTTTTCGGTGCGGGACATCGTTGCGGACGGCTATCTTCTTGCCGCGCAAGCTTCGTACAGCCTGGGCCGCCTAGATTTGGCCGAAGACCAGATCTCCCGCGCGGTACGGCTCGATTTTTGCCCCCGCGTTTCCCTCTACTGGTACGGCCTCATCAAGGCCCGGCTGGGAAAGCTCCAGGAGGCCCGGGATGCCTTGCGGTCGTGTCTCACCCGCTATTGTCCTGAGGCTCTGTACTTAAACCTCGCTGGCGTCCATTTGCAATTAGGGGAGCTGGAAGAGGCAAGAAAACTTCTCGAGGAACTTTTAGCCACGATTCCTCCCCAAGAGATGGCCCATGACGCCCAGTACTATTTGGCCGTGATTGACCTCCGCTTGGGCGATCTTTTGGGGGCGAAAGCGAAATTAGAGGAAATCGTGCGAAGGGACCCGAATTATGAACGGGCCTGGCTCCTTTTGGGGGAAATTGCCCGCCGCCGCTACCTTTGGGATGAAGCGAAAAATGCCTTCCAAAAAGCCAAAAGCGTGATTGAGACAAAGCTTTCTCGGATTAATGCAGAGCTTTCCCGCCCCGTTTCCATCCAGCGCTACGGAGAGCTCACGGCCCAAAAAGAGATGCTTGAAACCATGCGCGCGCAAGCCCTCAAAGCGCTGGAGGAACTTCCCTAAGAGCCGTATAGTTTTCCGCCATGCCGATCGCGCAAGCTTTGACCAAGATTTTCCGGGAATCAAACGAGAGGAAACTTCGCAAGCTCCTTCCCATTTTGGCGGAGGTCAACCGCTTTTCCGAAAAAGTGAAACACCTTTCGGATGCGGAGCTTCGGGCAAAGACAGAGGAGTTCAAACAGCGGCTAGCCCGGGGCGAAACTACGGATCAGATCCTTCCCGAAGCCTTTGCGGTGGTGCGGGAAGCCGCTAAAAGAACCATCGGCCTTTACCCCTTCGATGTCCAGGGTTTGGGCGGGATTGTCCTTCACCTT
>Ga0072500_159639_pt1 | contig 29113 bp, 30 predicted proteins | sample GBScelen77Swater_FD_63803 | JGI IMG/M metagenome (GOLD analysis project Ga0072500, IMG submission 63803) | Hot spring microbial communities from Great Boiling Spring, Nevada - cellulolytic enrichment S 77C v2 (version 2) | ecosystem: Environmental > Aquatic > Thermal springs > Hot (42-90C) ...
CTCGGCCCGCCCGCCCCCGCCCCCCCCGCCCCCCCCCCCCCCCCCCCCCCCCCCCCCCCCCCCCCCCCCCCCCCCCGGGGCGGGGTGAGCCCGGGTTTCGGCGGCCCGCTTAGACCCGTCAATTTTCGGGGCCCCCTCCCTCGGCGGGTGAGCTGTTACGCACTCCTTAGAGGATGGCAGCTTCTATTCCCACCTCCCCGCTGTCTTAGGAAGGAGACGCCCTTTGGTTTGTCACTTAGCGGGCACTTTGGGGCCTTAACCCGCGGTCTGGGTTGTTCCCCTCTCGGCGTGCGAGCTTACCCCGCACACCCCACTCCCGGCATCTACGGCGCCCACGGATTCGGAGTTCGAAAGGATGGCGGGCCCTTTCGAGCCCTTACCACCCCATCGGTGCTCTACCCCGTGGGCCACCTCCGCCGAGGCTGTCCTGCGAGACACTTCGGGGGGAACTAGCTATCACCGGGCTAGATTGGTTTTTAGCCCCTAGCCCCAGGTCAACACACCGAATTGCACGTCAGGACGTGTTCGGGCCTCGACCGGGCTTTCGCCCGGCTTCACCCTACCTAGGGCTAGATCGCCCGGTTTCTAGCCTCACCGCCGTGACTACAGGCCCTGTTAGGACCCGGCCCCTCACCGGCAGACGCCGGCTGCGGGCTTCTCGGTTTCCCCACGCCTACCGGCCTTACGCCGTTAAGCTCGCCACGACGGTGAACTCCCCGGCCCGTGTTTCAAGACGGAGCGGATGACCCTGGATAATCCAGCCTCCACACCTATGCGGCGTGTTCGGCTGGAGTACCTTTGGGGCCATCCTCGTCTGTTACCAGCCGGTTTCAACCGCTTTTCACCCCCCTCCCGGGGTGGTTTTCAACTTTCCCTCACGGTACTGTTGCGCTATCGGTCTTGGGAGGTACTTAGGCTTGGAAGCCAGTGGCTCCCATATTCCCACACCATATCCGAGGTGTGGTACTCTGGAACCAGCCCATCTCCACTCCCCGCTTCCCCTACGGGGCTATCACCCTCTGCGGCGGACCCTTCCAGGTCGCTTCGGGTCACGGGGCACAGGAGGGCGGCTGGCCCAAAACCCCACATACCCCCATGGTTTCCCAAGGGGGTTCGGTTTGGCCTGGTCCCCTTTCACTCGCCGTTACTCAGGGAGTCTCGTTTTGATTTCTTTTCCTCGGCCTACTTGGATGCTTCCGTTCGGCCGGTTCCCACTCCACCGCTCGAGGCAGTGGAGCGACACCCAACGCCGAAGCGTCAGGTGTCAGGAAATCCCATTCGGGCATCCCCGGATCAACGCCTGCCTGCGGCTACCCGGGGCTTATCGCAGCTTGCCACGCCCTTCGTCGGCCCCCAAGCCGAGTTATCCACCGGCTGGCGTATTCTGGCCAAGGGCATCTGGGTCGTCCACTTTGCGACGCATCCAACACTCTGGGCGCGGTCATTAAGGCTGTGAGCCTCTTCCGCTTCAGGCATCCACCCGTGGATGGATGCCTTCATGAAACGCATTATTTATTATGTGAACGGTAACTTATAAATATGTTTGTGTAGGAGTTTTATAAAACGTCTTCAAAGGCATGGAGTTCATGGGCCTTTGAAGAAGCAGGTCGGACAGATGTATGGTTTTGCAAGTGCTCTGCATAGCTCACACCGCCATATCGTCGATTTTCCGCAGTTCGGACAGGGGAAGTTTACGGCCGACTCATGCGGCCCGATTGGCTTGTGGCACCAAGTGCATACCGGCAGCGATATCTGTGAACTCATCTGCCTGGTTTAGCTATGTGCAATAATTTAAACATGCTTCAGGACATGAGTCCTTTGAAAAAGTGTAGCGCAAGCATTAGGGATGAGGGGTGTTTCAGCGTCTTTACCAGTGTTGTCATGTGTTTGTCCATTTCTCCCTCGGCGCCGAGTGTTTTGTCGAAGCCGCTGTCTCTGACTGCCTTGAATAAGACGTCAAACATCTTGGGCGGTATCTTTTCAACAACCCGCCTCAGCAGAAAAGTTCTCTGAAGCTCCGTTATGACAGGTCTTGCAAGCTTCTCATACAGGCCTTCCCCGGCCGCGTGGGCTGCAGCCGCAACCCCGCACATCCCTCCCGTTACAACGCCTCCGCCGGTCGTCGCCTTAACCTGTCCAGCCACATCACCAACCAGCAGAACCCTCCCATATCTGGGGCGTTGGAGAGGGGGCCCGAGGTATATCGAGTGGGACATTATGCCTAGGACACGTGCCTTTGGTGTGACATCTGACTGGAGCTTGTCTAAGAGCTTGTCCGGGTGTTTGCTGGAGGCGACGCCCAGCTTTCCGAGCTCGTCGTCTATTGGGACAAGGTATCCGAAATATTCGGGTGTGTAGGGTCGGAAGAATAGGTAAACCATTGACGGGTCCATTTCATGGCCCGATACAACGTACTGCACTATCGGCAGCCATTTTTTGAGGCCGGGGTATGGTGTTATCTGTCTGGCTAGGTTTGCTGTGCGGCCTTCTGCGAGAACGAGATGTGAAGCTCGTGCGGTGATGCCCTGTGTCGTGAGTGTTATGGCTCTGTCTTCACGTGAGGCGTGTGTGACCCTGTTGTTTACGTATATCTCCGCCCCCGCTCTGACCGCCTGCTCTGCAAGCAGCTGGTCAAGCCTCTCCCTGTTGCAGACGACTGCTACATCCCTTCCCGCGTCAACCTCGAAAAGGTGGTTTGAGGGTGAGAGAAAGACAGCACCCCTCACCCTGTTCTGCACATGGTGTCCAGACGTGGGTATGCCCAGCCTCCTCAAACCATCCACGCTGTAGAGGCCCGCGCATCTCTCGGGCCTGCCGACAGCCCAGTCCTCCTCAAAGACAGCGGTCGAAAGCCCACGTCTCGCGGCCTCTCTAGCGGCTATCAGGCCCGCGGGCCCTCCGCCTACGACCGCGACATCCAGCTCCAAGCCTGTCGAGCTAAGGGTTTTTCAGACGGCTTTAAACCTGTGCAGGCATGGTGGCCTACATTGTCAGGGTTTATGGCAGGGTTCAGGGGGTGTTTTTCCGTGCCACGATGAAGGAGGTGGCGGATGAGCTTGGAGTGGACGGCTGGGTCAGGAACATGCCTGACGGAAGCGTTGAAGCACTCATCTCAGGCGATGAGGAGAAGGTGGCGAAGGTCCTCGAGTGGTGTCGCAGAGGGCCCGAAATGGCGAAGGTTGAAAAAGTTGAAGTGAAGCCGGCGGGAGAGTACTCCGGCAGGGGCTTCCACATAAGGTATAGTTAACCGGGCCCGGTGGGACTTGAACCCACGTCCTCCGGCTCCGAAGGCCGGCGCGCTGTCCATTCTACGCAACGGGCCCCCAAGGACAGGGGCCCTCGTCTGATTTATTTTTGTGGTCAGATTATTCCTGCGAAGAGGGGGACGAAGACTATGGCTACTGTGTTGAGGACTTTGATGACTGTGTTGAGGGATGGGCCTGCTGTGTCTTTGTATGGGTCGCCGACGAGGTCTCCGGCTACAGCTATCGCGTGCTCGGGTGTCTTCTTCATCCCCCTGTATTCGAGGTATTTCTTCGCGTTGTCCCATGCCGCGCCGCTGTTCGCCATGTGGTATGCGAGGTAGAGTCCGCTGACCACACCCCCCATCAGGAGGCCTGCAACAGCCTCAGGCCCGAGAAGAATACCCAGCACCAAGGGAGTGGCTACGACGATGGCCGCCGGGGGCGCAAGCTCCCTGACAGCCCCCTCGGTCGCTATCGCAACAACCCTTCCATAGTCGGGCTTGGCAACCCCCTCGAGAAGGCCCTGAATCGTCCTGAACTGATACCTCACCTCCTCGACGATCTTTGAAGCCGTGGCCCCGACAGCCGATATAAGCCTGCTGCTGACGTAGAAGGGTAGAAGGCCCCCGACCAGGAGGCCGACTATAACAGCCGGGTTGGTGAGGCTGTAGTCGCCGGCTCCAAAGAGTCTTCCCGCCTCGTGCTGGAATGCTTGGAGCATCGCTATGGCTGCAAGCCCTGCGCTCGCGATCGCATACCCCTTTGTGGTGGCCTTCGTTGTGTTCCCGACGGCGTCAAGCATGTCCGTAAGCTTCCTGTTCTCCTCCCCCATCCCCGTCATCTCAACAATTCCGCCGGCGTTGTCGCTGACGGGGCCGAAGCTGTCGATGGAGAGAACTATCCCGGAGAGGCTGAGCATGGACATTGTCGCTATCGCCGTGCAGTAAACACCGTAGAGGTAGTCTCCGCTCGATGAGTAGCCTACGTAGTAGCTGAGGAGGACTGCTACTGCTATGGCTATGGCGAAGGGGAGGTTGGAGCGGAGGCCGAGGCTTACGCCCTCAAGTATGTTGGCGCTGTGCCCTATCTTCGTCGCATCGGCAACCTTCTTTGTCGGCGGGTAGCTGTAGCTTGTGTAGTAGTCTGTTATGCGCTGGATTATTGGTGCGAGAACCGCACCCAGTATGACTGAGACAACCAGGGAGGTGAAGGTTGCGGTGGCCCCGAAAATGTTGTATGCAACGGCGCCGCCCAACAATATTGCCGCAACAGCCGCAACCATGAAGGAGAGGGTAAGCGACCTGTTAGGCTTCTCCGATAAGCCGGGCGAAACACTGAACACGCCGACAACGGAGCCGGCGAGGCCTGCCGCCGCCAGCAGGAGCGGGAAAATAATCAGTTCAACCCGGCCGATCAGCGAGCCTATCAGCATGGACGCCAAAAGGGTTACAACATAGGACTCATATACGTCGGCGCCCATGCCCGCGGCGTCACCCACGTTGTCGCCCACGTTGTCGGCGATGGTTGCAGGGTTCCGGGGGTCGTCTTCAGGGATGCCTGCCTCAATCTTGCCCACCAAGTCCGCCCCAAGGTCTGCGGCCTTCGTGTAGATCCCTCCGCCGGCCCTGATAAACAAGGCGACGAGGCTTGCCCCAAAACCCGCACCGGCTATTGCCAACGGGTCCTGAAAAACAAGGTACAGTATGGCGACAGCGGCCAGCGACATCCCGGAGATTACCAGGCCAGCCGTTGCCCCTCCGCGGAAAGCTGTCAGAAAAGTATGGCCAAGGGTTTTGTAGGTTGCTACGGCGGCCCTTGGGGCTGCGGAGATGCAGGAATACATGGCAACGGCCGCCGCGGCGGCGGATAGAAAGGCTCCGACGAGGAAGGATATTCCAGCCGGCGGCCCAACAAGCATCGTTAGGAAGATCGCGATTATGGCCCCGGCCCCAGCTATGTAGTTAAACTCCTTCCTGAGGAAGGCCCTGCTTCCAGCAAGCACGGCCGAGGAGATTGCCTTAACCTTCTCATCACCCGAGGGTTTTGACCTGAGCCATGAGCTGAGGGCGAGGGCGACGAGAAACGCAAAGCCCGCGACAAGCAGGGGGATAAGCTGATATGCTGTGTTCATGTTGGGACAGGGTTGTGGCCTAAATTTATTTGTTAAAAAGGCATGGATATAAGCAGGCAACTACGATGCATAGTGATTTGTCAAAGCTTCCACCGGGACAGGTTTGGGGTAGGAGCTGGGTGATCTACTCGGCTCTCGGAACACCGCAGATAGATGTTAACTCCTGGAGGCTGAGGGTTTCAGGCCTTGTTGAAAAAGAGGCTGAGTACAGCTACAGCCAGCTCTTAGATATGGCTGACGTAAAGTATGTGAGGCCGTTCCACTGTGTGACAAAGTGGAGCATCAAGGATGTCGAGTGGCGGGGTGTTAGCCTACGCCGCCTTCTCGAGCTCTCAGGGATTAAGGAGAGGGCTGAGTGGGTTATGTTCGAATGCGCAGACGGATACACAGCCCCGGTACCGCTTGAGGACGCCCTACACGAAGACGCCATAGTGGCGCTGGAGATGGATGGGAGGCCGCTCCCCGTCGAGCAGGGCTTCCCCGCAAGGCCCTTCATACCACACCTCTACGGCTGGAAGAGCGCCAAATGGTTGACAGGGGTTGAGCTGCTGCCGGCGTATGTGGACGGATACTGGGAGATGTACGGCTACCATGAGCGCGGCAATGTTTTGCTGGAGGAGAGGTTCAAAGGGCCGTCATTCCAGCACAGCCGGCGCAGGGCTTCGGGAATCATTCAAAGGTGAACCTGACGAAACGGGGCCCGCCACGCCTAGCCTCACCCACATATAGAACAGGCCTGTATGTTTTAAAGCCCCAATACTCAGCAAAGTCCTCTGAGGCGTAGGAGGCCAGCACAGCCCCGAGTATGAGGAAATGGTCCCCGGCCTCCCTAACCCACTCAACCCTGCACTCAAGCCATGCAGCCGCATCCTCCAAAACAGGCACCCTTGCCTCACGTCCATATCTGTACCCAAGCCCAGAGGCCGCGAGCTTGTCTCTCACCGAGGGCTCGGTCGGCGAAGCCAGCAGAACAATCCTTTCAAGGTTTTCGTATGAGACCCAGCAGACGCCGAAGATGTTAGAGTCCAGCACAAGCCTTGTGGTCCTGTGGGTTTTCCCCAGAGCCGCCGCAACAGCGGGAGGGTTGAGGGAGGCGGGCATGACGCTGGTGGCCAGCAGCGCCCCCACCTCCCCATCATGTGAGGCGGTGACGACGGCGGGGACCTGCGGGTAGAAAAGCCTGTGAACCCTTTCAGCGGCCACCCTGTTAAACAACACCCTCACCCTCGCTCAGAAACCTGTAGGCTTCATCCAGAGACGTAACACGCACTATGTTGCCGGACTTTTGGATTTTCCTATTCCAAGGCTGGTCGTAGAGGAGGAGCAAACGGTCCTTCCCCTTCAACTGCTCCGCCAGCCTCGGCGAGTCGTCTATGTAGGCGTCGTAGTGGAATAGTGTCTTGGAGGACTTTAGGGGGACCCATGTGAAAGCCCTGTACTTGATGCCGTGATGTCGGAGCCAGCGCTTGACGTTTTCAACTGTCTCGGCTGGTCTCTGTGTGAGTATGTCCACTTCCCCGAGGGTTGCGAGCTGCTCCACGTCATCCGCCGCATCATCCTCCACAAGACCTATCTCATCCCACCTACTCCACGCCCTAACCAGCATCTGGAGAAACTGCTGCCTGGTCATCGAAAGCTTATACCAGAACTCCCACTCATCTATAAAGTCCCTGCCCAGCTCAACACCCGTATCCTCGTGGATAATCTTCAACAGCATCCCCGCCAGGTCCGCCAGAACCCCGTCAACGTCGACCGCTATCCTCAAACCCCTTCACCACCCATGCCCTCGGCCAGAAACAGGGCGGCATAGGTGTTGCGGCATTCCTCCTCAAGATACTTCAAAACCGTTCTAAGCAGGTTTTCCGGCATAGACCTGATGAAGCCCATGCCAGGCCTCCTTCTCCTCTCCATCTCAACACGGGCCACAAGGTCTGGTAGCCAAACACTCCTTTCAAGCCCCAGAGACTGCTCAAGGATATGGAGGGGGACGGTCATGTTTAACCTCCTCTCAAGAAGCGCCCTAACCTCCAACACCTTACCGCCCTGAATTAGGCCGGTCAGCAACGCCTTCAAACCCTCAAGCCCCACATCGTCGAAAACCTCCGAGACCGCGGCAAGCTCGTAAACTGCCAGCCTGAAGCCCTGGTTCAGGAGCTTCACCAGCTCAGCGGTCGCGTCAACCTGCCCATCCGCCAGCTGGCCCATCTCCTTAACACCCGTAAACGTCTTAACGTTCTCGCCGTCGAACAAAACCATCGCGTAAATCCCTGCGTCAAGGTCATCCCTCAGGGTTATGCTGACCGCGGCCAGTGTGGCTGTCTTCAACGCCCGAGAGGGCTTGGGTACTGTGAAGACATGTTCCCCGATTTTGAGCCGGAGTGTTTCCCGCATCAGGATGTAGTCCACTATTTTGAGCGCATACTTTTTCACAACCTCCCAGTCGAGCTTAAGTGAGAAGAAAGAGGAGTAGGCCTGTTCGTCAACCTGCTCCAGCAGAACCTCGTCCAGCTCGTCGGGTATGTAGCCTTCAACGTCCTTACGTAGCTTGGCCCAGTCGACGGCGGGAAGGAAGCCTGTGCTCTCATTCTCGAAAAAGACAACAACCTTACGCTCTCCCAAAACCATGACGTCGAACTTTACAAGCTCAAGCGAGATGTTGTGAACCCTTCTCAACGCGATGACTATGAGGCATGCTCCAAGCCTCAAAAGCGCAGGGTCGTCGAGAACGTTGGCCTCAACGCTGAGCCCGTAGGTGTAGTCGCCGTAGACGCCGTATGTAGGTGTGGGGACCTGGATTGACCTACGCTCCCTTGAAACATATGTCCGCCCGTTAAGGGTGATGACCTGTTTTCTGTTGGAGACAACTCTCCACTCAACCCTGTTGGGGAACTCGGTGAAGTAGCCGAAGCCGTTCAACGGAACCTGTGCAACGAGGTGTACGAGGGACTGCAGCCTTCCTGTGAAGTAGTCCCGCCTTATGTTAGGCGTCTCACCCCATCTATACTTGATTTGCTCATACTCCTCCAGCACCGCCGACAGCGCCTCATGCTTTCTCAGCCTGCTCTCATACAGCCCGTCCACCACAACAGCCGTCACAACCCTCCCACGTCCGCCCCCCAGTCTGTGCTCGACGACTACGCCGTCACTGCTGGGGTCTATGGCCCCCGGCTGAAACTTCTCAACCAAGTCAACGTGGGATATGTCCTCGAGGCTGCGCAGCCCGCCGCCTTCCTCAACCCTCCACCTCTTTATGCCGTAGGGGGGTGCGAACTCGTAGAAGTTCATCTTCAGCCAAGCCGACTTACCCCTAACCGTCAGAGCACCGTCCCTCTCAAGACCGAGGGACCTGAGAAACATCACATCCTCCCTCTTCAAAGATTTCCTCAAACTCGGAGATTGGTAGGCGAAAAGTGTCTGGAAGAGCTTGCCGTAGAGGTTTTGGTCGTTAACAATCGTCCTCTCCATGGGGAGGTTTACCCATTTGAGGAAGACGTCGACGCCCCTGCTGAGCAGGTCTCTGTCCCACTGGCTTATGGGGAATACAACCGTCTCCGTCCAAGCCACGTCTGGGCGACGGCCTTTCCGCCCCTCCCTCTGCCTGAACTCCCTCACCGTCTTGGGTAGGCCGAGGTGGACAACACGTCTGACGAGGCCGATGTCGATGCCTTGGCTGAGGGTCCTCGGTGTGAAGATGGTTTTCACCTCTCCGTTTCTGGCCGCCTCCTCAACCTCAGCCCGCCGTGTCTTCAGAAGAAGGTGGTGATGTGTCGCAACCGCTCCACCTCCCTCAAGCCTTGAAGACAGCCTTCTGGAAAACTCTTCAGCAGTCGAGATCCCCGGTGTGAAGGCGAGGGTTAGGACGTCGTCCCGTGCGTAGTTCTCCAGTATCTCCGTGAAGTCTTCGCCGATCTCCGGCAGCTCAACCCCAGCCGCCGAGGCTGCTTCAACCACCTTGAAATAGTTCTTCTTAAACTCCCCAAAGTCGGACAACGCCTTCAAAACATCCGGGCCCACACCGGCCGCCAAGAGCTTCTCCCTCTGCTCGGTGAGCATTCTCCAAAACCTTTCAAGGGATTTTCCGAGCACGAGGTATGTCCTGTTCTCGGGCTGGAAAGGCTTTCCATCCACCACCTTGCTTGCCCTTCCGTTTATTGCTGTCAACGTCCTACCCACATCCTCCGGGTTCTGCAACGTGGCGGTCATCAAAGTTATCTGGATGTTCGGGTTTACCAGTGTATGTATGAGGCTGACCATCGAGAGGAGGATTGCGATGGAGCGTGGGCCGTAGAAGTCGAACTCATCCAAGACTATGAGGCCGCATCTTGAGAGAAAACCCTTCAGGAAGCTCGGCTTACCCGTGCCTATCCTCTTAAGCTCATTCAACAAATAGGCGGGGTTTGTGACAACTATGTCCGCCTCCGCGACGGCCTCCCTAAGACCTCTAGCACCGTGTTTCGAGACATAATCATTTTTACGCAACGCGTCTATGGGGAAAACCTTCAAACCCAGCGCGGCACAGTACTCCCTCAGCCTCTCAAGCTGGTCATTCGAAAGGGCCAGCGTAGGATATATTGCGAGGGTTTTCCACCTATGCCTGGCTGCGTGGAGAAACCATGCCTCAGTTTTACCGCTCCCGGTTCCGGCTTTAAGCACCAGGTTAAACCCAGCCGCCAAGGCTTCATAGGCCTCCTTCTGATGTCTGTACAGCTTCATGCCGGCTAGGGCTCGGCAGCGCGGTAGCTGTGAGTCGGCCAGCTCGGGCAACATATCGGAGAACTTTATGGGGACCACTTCGGGCTTTACGGCCTCGGAGACGTGGAGTAGATAGTCGTAGCCTAGTTTCTCGAGAAGGGCGCCTGTGTCAAGCAACCCCTACACCCTTAGCCGCCTCCCTCACAGCTTCCAGCACATCTCCACCGTAGCCCAGCCTTCTCAAACCCCTCAACATCATAGATATATAGGCAGGGGATGGCTGGAAATACTTCCTCGGGTTTGCCCCCACATAGATGAACGCCTCCACGGGCCTGCCCTCTATCTCGATGACCGTTTTCCTCCTAACCCATTGGTTCGGGACGCCGAGGTGTTTGTCAAGCCTGCTCAGCTGCTCCTCCTCGAGCTGGTACGCAGCCCCGTAGACGACGCCGGAGCTGTCCTCCACCACGTTGGCCACACCACCCTTCCACGAAACCGAGTAGACGTTGAACACAAGCCTGAAACCCCTCAGAACTGCGGGCTTAACCTCCCTCCAGCCACCAACCACCCTCCGCATGGCATCCTGGTCAAGGTTTGAGCCGTACGCAAAATACCAAACCAACCCAAACACCTAAAGTATGAAATACTCCTTATCAACCTGTCTGTTTTCAACACCGATAACCTCGACATCGAGCTTAACCCCGCCGTGGAGCTCCGCGTATTTCTTCCCCGTCAAAACCGCTTCAGCCACCCTGCCCACCGCATCGGCTTTCATCACACCACTCCCACTACCCCCCGTTACGACAACACAGTTCAACACCTTGAAAACCAGGGGGTTTCCGTCGAGGTTGTTCATCGAATAGCAACCAGCCCACATGTTTACGGGTCTGGCGTTCGCGAACTGCGGATAGTATGACCTAAGCAACGGATGTACGTTGTCGTAGTAGTAGCTGAGTTCTGGTTCGTAATCATGTGCAAAGGGTCTGCCGACTTCGTCTGTCAGACTGACCCAGAAGGTTTTCTCGTTGTGGCGGGGGGCTATGTACAGGCCGTCAGGGAAAAACATCATCGGCAGAGGCCTGCCACCATCCCAGCGTAGGTTGATGAGGTCCTCGAGACCCTCGACGGACTTGATGACAAACAGCTGACGCTTCTTCGGCTTCACAAAACAGTCTATACCAAGTGGGTCAAGGAGCTCGGGACACCAGCTCCCCGCGGCGACAACAACGTGTCCAGCCTCCACCGTCTCCCCGCCCTCAAGCAGCACAGCGATACGTCTTCTCTGCCACACCCTCGGCTCCCTCGGAATACCCAGAGGATGCTCAGGCTGAAGCACCAGCCTCTCAACCCTCCTACCTGTAAAGACCTCAACACCCTCGCCCCTACACCTTCCCTTATAGAGCTCCACGGCCTTCTCAACATCCAGTAGACCACAACGCGGTGCGAAGAGGCCTGCAACAATGTCCTGAAGGTTTAGCAGCTCCGCCTCCTCATCCCCGGCGAACCTCGTCCGCATACCGAAAGATTTTTCCAGCTGCTCAGGCTTTAGCAGCACGGCCTTCCCGCCTTCAACAAATTCCTCCACAGTCCTCGACACTTTCATGTAACGCTGCTGGTTCATCAAGATAAGATAGCCGACATCCCTTATGTTGAGAAACGCCTCACCATTACTCTCCGCATCCCTGTAGTGTTGGACCGTAGTCTCCGCCAGCATCTGATTAACCCTCGAGGTGAAGATGCCCTGACGGAACCCGCCCACACTCCTTGAAGTGTTGCCCTGCCCTACGTCGGCCTCCTTCTCGAAAACCGCCACACTCAAACCCGGGTTGTACTTTTTTACGTAATAGGCTGAGGCGAGGCCGAGTATTCCCCCGCCCACAACAACCACATCAAACATTAACCCATAGAACTCACAGTAAGAAAAAAGGTTATCCATACACATATTAGGTGCTACTTCAACACCTCACCGGATGGAGATATCAGGCTACGTGGTTGACGTGGACTACGCCCTTACAAGACTCAGGGAGAGTAGAGCGTCGAGGGTTCTGGTCCAGGCGCCGCTGGGTCTCAGAGGCGTTGCCATGAGGGTGTGTGAAAAACTAGCCGGTGAAGGTTTCGAGGTTTTCATCTCCTCTTCAAACTGCTGGGGTGCATGCGACGTAGCATACGGCGAAGCCGCGGAGACCGGTGCAGACGCAATACTCCACCTCGGGCATTCACGTTTTCTCACAAGAGACAGAGCCCCCACAATATACCTCGAATGCAGGTACAGGGACGACAGGCCCCTCACAGCGCTGGCTGAAAAAATCATAGAGGCTGTGGGTATGTTTCCGAGGGTTGGGCTGGGTGCGAGCGTTCAGTGGATCAGCCATTTAGACACTATTAAGGGTGTTCTGGAAAGCAGGGGTGTTGAGGTGTTGATGGAGAAGCCTGACATGTATGCTGTACACCGTGCACAGGTTTTGGGATGCGATGTCTCAGCCCTAAAAACAGTGGAAAACAGAGTGGATGCCTACCTCGTTGTGGGAAGCGTCTTCCACGGCCTCGGCATAGCTCTTCTATCAGAGAAGCCGGCTTTTGCAGCGGACCCACACAACCAGTCCGTCAAGGCACTGGGGGAATACCGGGAACGAATCCTCCGCCAGAGATATGCTTCAATACAGGCTTTCCGCAAAGCCGAAGACATCGGTGTGGTCGTAAGCCTAAAACCCGGGCAGAAGAGAATGGGGCTTGCGTTGAGGCTTAACAAACTTCTCCGAAAGCATGGAAAGAACAGCTTCATAGTTACGGCGGACGAAATAACTCCGACGGCATGGGACGAGCACAGGTTCGACGCATACGTCAACACCGCCTGTCCACGGCTGAGCATAGAAGACCAGCCCCGCTTCAGCAAACCCCTGCTACTGCCTGCAGAGACGCTTGTGGCACTCGGGCTACTTGATTGGTCTGAGATGCTTTCAAACGGGTTGCTCATGTATCCATGGGGCTGGGCCGGCGGCTCAGGTGAGTTTTTCTGGAAACATTTGCGGGCTAAGGAGGTGGTGGCATGAAAAAATCCATAGTTGTGCCGGGTGAAAAAATCTGCGTCGTCGAGGAGTTCTTACCTGGCAGAGGGACGTCCGCAGACCCAAACGGCTACGTGAAGTCACGCATCCTAGGAAAGGTGGAGTATGACATAAAGCAGAGGGAGGTACATGTAAAACACATTAAACAGGTAGACCATCTTGAACGTAAGGACAGGGTCTTCGCCCAGATTAAAGATGTTCAGGAAAAAATAGCTGTCGCGGAGGCTTTTGCAAAGCTCCCGGATACTTTCCTAAAATACAGGAGGACTGGCGTAATACTTGCGAGGAAAAACGACAACATGGAAAACCTGGTTGGGATAGGTGACATAGCTATACTGGAGGTCTCAAGCATCTACCGCGGGCTCATAACCTTCGACATATACCCCCCGGGCTGTGGTGTGGTTTCAGCGACCTGCAACCAGTGCGGTAGGCCGATGGAGAAAAAGGATAACATGCTTGTCTGCAGCCGCTGCGGGAGCCGTGAGAGGAGAAGAACAGTTTTAAAATACGGCAACATAGGTCCGTTGAAGGAGTTGTTGGGGGCGCGCCTATGAAGATGAAGATCCTTGAGGACACACAGGACTTCCTCCTCGTCGAAGTAGATGGAGAAGACCAGTCAATCATAAACATCCTTACGGAGACGTTGAACAAGATAGACGGCGTACTCTACGCAGGCTACAGAATCGAACACCCCTTAACCAACACCATTACTGTGTCGATCAAAGTCAACCCTTCAAAAACAACGCCGAGGGGGGCCTTGGTTGAGGCTTTTAAGGAGCTGAGGAACCTTGTTAAACAGCTTGAGGAAGACGTAAAGAGGCTGGGGGTGAGCTAGTTTGGAGTTCTGTCCAAAGTGCGGTAAAGCGCTGACGCCCTCGAGACAGGGTTCAAAGGTTGTCATGGTATGCAAAAAGTGCGGCTATGTCATGGAGGCCGGGGAAATGAGGGTTGTTGTGAAACAAGGCACTGGGAAGGCTGGCGTAAAAGAGGCTGCCGCCATAGTTGAGCCGACCGACGCCCCCCTGCCCTCAACCCACGACGTCGTATGCCCAGCATGCGGACACAACGAGGCGAAGTGGTGGACTGTCCAAACCAGGTCGGCAGACGAGCCGATGACCCAGTTCTTCAGATGCGTAAAATGCGGCCACACATGGCGTGAATATGCTTAAACCTCCGCGAAGAAAAACACCCTGCCAAGCTGATAGGGCTTGACCTGCTTCTTCAACTCCTTAAAGGCCACCAGACCGGTAACACCCACAACGTCGCCTTTCGAGTCCAAGATCTTATCCCTTATCTGAGAGAGCGGTGCTAAACTGTCAAAAACACCGAGGAATATCAGAACATTTTTGTTCAACACGGTTTTTGGAACATAAACCCTTGAACCCGTCTTCACACCCTTAACTCTGTAGCGAATCTCGGCCCAGCCGTGTTCAACCATTACGTCGTTTGTCTCGCAGTAATAAATCTCCTTCATACTCTGCAAGCCGAAGGTGGTGGCGAGAACAAGTCCAGCGTTATCCAGCGCAAGCGCACAGTCTACCCTATGTCCTGCATACTCTTTCATGAGGTAAATGGACGCCAGCTTCATGAGATGGCTTTCTGCAACAACCCTCGAGACGTCGACGTCCTCCCCGTTTACAACTATCCTCTGGCTTACGAGTGTTTTTATGTCCTCGATGTTTAGGAGCTTGTTGACGAGTTCGAGAGACTTCTTCCCTCTTGGAAGCGTCTTGTCGGTTATGTAGCGTGTAAGAGTTGAAACAGGTATGCCGGTGTGCTGTGAAAGCATCTTATAGTCCATTAGAGATTTGAGAGACTTGAGCAGATCAACAAGCATGATTGACGTAGTTGCATCTGGCTTCTGCTGACGCCCACTCATATCCTGTAAGGTTTTCGACTTCTACTTTATATCGGTTAAATTTTCGGGGGACTAGAGTAATACGTAGAACGATCTCGAATTAAAATCCATAAATAGAGTCGTGGACAATCTTCGATGTTGCCGCGTACATACAACCCAGTTGAAGCCCTAAAAGGCCACCCCATCTATACTGCGGACATTGTTCCAGAAGATGTTTTGCGCGTCAAGGCCGTCAGGTCTGAGCATCCCCACGCCGTAATCAAGTCGGTTGATGTTTCTGAAGCAAAGCGGGTTCCAGGTGTTGTGGCGGTTTATACCGCGAGGGATATTCCCGGACAAAACATAACAGGAGTTGTTTTGCTTGACAGGCCGTTTCTCGCCTATGAGAAGGTTAGGTCACTTGCAGACCCGGTCGCCTTAGTTGTGGCCACATCTGAGGAGGCGGCTGATAGAGGTATTATGAAGGTGCGCGTTGACTACGAGGTTCTGGAGCCTATCTATGACCCGGTTAAGGCTCTTGAACCTGATGCTCCAAGGATACATGAGTCGGGGAACCTTCTGAAACATTATAAGGTTAGAAAGGGCGATGTCGTCAAAGGCTTCGAAGAGTCTGATGAGGTCATTGAGGAGGAGTTTAGGACGCAGATGCAGGAGCCTGCCCCCATAGAGCCTGAGGCAGCCTACGCCGTCCCCGAGAAGGATGGTTCACTGACGATATACGGCAGCATCCAGAACCCTCACTATGTTTTGAAAGGTGTTGCGAGAATTCTGGGGATGGCTGAGGAAAGGATTAACTTGGTTGCGATGTCGATGGGCGGCACTTTCGGCGGCAAGTCTGATGAAGCTCCCTGGGATGTCTGTGCAATGGCTGGACTTGCTGCAGTCAAGACCGGTAAGCCAGCTGCATGCATTTACAGCAGAGACGAATCCATGATAGCGCACTCCCACCGCCATCCAGCGGTGATGAGGTATAGGTTAGGCGCATCTAACGATGGCAGGCTCAAAGCACTCGACGCCGACCTCTATTTCGACACAGGGGCATATGCCTCGGTGGGGCCGCTGGTTATGTTGCGCGGTATAGCCCATTCAACAGGCCCCTATGTCATAGAAAACGTTAGGGTGGACTCATACCTTGTTTACACCAACAACCTGACAGCGGGGTCGATGCGAGGTTTCGGAGCACCTCAGGTCCATTTCGCAGTGGAATCACTGATGGATATGATGGCTGAAAGGCTTGGTTTTGACCCCATAGAGTTTAGGCTTAAGAACGTCTGGAGAAAGGGATGCGTCACCGGCACCGGTGTAACCTTGAAAGACAACCCTGTGTATGACGTGCTGGCCAATAGGGCCGCCGACCTCCTCGGATGGTCTGAGAGAAGTAGGAAGAAACCTGGAGAAGGCTACGGCATCGCTTTCGTCTTCCACGGTAACAGCCTCGGCCCAGAGGGGGAGGACAAGTCCATAGCGGGGGTGGCTGCGGGCCCGGGCGGGTATTTTAAAGTCTACACCTCGATGTCCGAGTACGGCACGGGCGCCATCTTCTCACTGGCCCAGATAGCTGCGGAGGCTTTAGGGGTCCCGGCTGAACGGGTTTTTGTGGAGGTTGTGGAGACTAAGAAAGCCCCGGACTCCGGGGGCCACTTTGCCTCAAGGGCCACCTTGATGGCCGGCAACGCGGTCCGGCTTGCCGCCCTTAAGCTCAGGGAGACCCTAATCAAAAAGTTTGGGACGGTCGACCCTCAAGTGCTTGAGAAAGGGCTTGACGAGGAGATTGTTGAGTATGCCGAGTTCAAGCTACCCCTCTGCGACTACGACCATGAAACAGGAAAGGGTACACCATACCTTCAGTACACATACGGCGTTGTAGGGTGCAAGGTGTATGTGGATGTGGAGCTGGGGACGGTTAAGTTGGACAAGCTTGTGGGGGTTTTTGACTGCGGTAGAGTCATCAACAGAAACTACTTGCTGGCCCAGATTGAGGGGGCTATGACGCAGGGGGTTGCCTACGGAATTCTCGAAGAAATAATAATAGGCAAGAAACACAAAGTCCTTAACGCCAACCTCGCAGACTACTTGGTTCCAACATCGGCCGACCTACCGCCCATCGTTATCGAGTTGGTGGAAAACCCAAGCGAGCTCACGGCTCTTGGAACTAGGACGGCTGGAGAGCCGGCAATAAACGGCCCCGCACCAGCTATAGCCAACGCCGTCTACGACGCAGTCAAAGTCAGAGTTAGGAGCCTGCCTATCACCGCTGAGAAGATTGTTAAAGGTATGCTTGTTTACTCCGAGCAGGCAACACCGCCTTAACAGCCTCAACTATACGTGTGTAGCCCCCGCACCTGCATATGTTGGCTATCAGGATGCGTCTTATGTCCTCCTCGGAGGCGTTGGGGTATTTCTCCATTATGTATTTTGTTGTTACAAGTATGCCGGGGATGCAGTATCCGCACTGGGATGCGGTGTAGTCGAGGAAAGCTCTCTGTACAGGGTGTAGCTCCTCCGAGACGTTGAAGCCCTCGGCGGTGAAGACGCTGCGGCCCCGAACCTGTACCGCAAGCATCATGCATGAGTTGACAAGCCTACCGTCCACCATAACGTTGCAGGAGCCGCAGTCACCTGTCCCACACCCCTCCTTGACGCTGCGGATGCCAAGACGCCAGAGAAGGTCCATCAACCTCTCACCACCCTTCACATCCGCCTTGACCGGCCTACCGTTGAGCTTGAACTCAATCAACACTCTCAACCACCCCCAGTCAGGATGCTCCAGCAGGTCAGCAGACCCCTCTTCACCAACACTTTGGATACATGGCGTCGAAAGTCTGCGGAAGCTCTAAAATCTGGTGAGGGCTTGATATCGGAGACGAAACGCTCGACAGCTCTCTCGACTACCTCTTCGTCTAGGGCCATGTCAGTCAGGTATTCTTCAAGCTGGAGCAGCCTACCCATCCTCCTCCCCTCAACCCTGTTCAAGACTACGCGAAGTCTCCCGACAACCCCGTCAACCACCTTCAAAGCAATCGAGGCCGTTACAACCCCTATGCCGTTGGAGGCCCTTTTCTCAAACTTCTTAAACCATGTCACGGAGCCCTCACCCCAGTCGTTGAAAGCAGCCTCGACAATAAGCTCCCACGGCTTTAGCTCGAGCTGTAGCGGGTGCGCGGTTCTACGGCCGTCGGGTGAGACGACCTCAGCCCAGCCGTCTAAAGCTGTAAGTATTGCGGGAATGTCCCGCTCTCCCCCGGAGGCCAGGTTTCCGCCGACGGTCGCCATGTTGCGCGTCGTCTCCGCGCCGAAATAATACCTCAAACCCTTTATCGACATGTAGCGCTCAGGTATCAGGGGGGATTCGGCCAGCTCTTGGATTGTCGTCATGGCTCCAACCCGGAAGACGCCGTTTTCAGACCTGATGTAACTGAGTTCGGCAACCCCAGACAAGTCTATCACCTCCTCGGGGCTAACCCTTCCACGCCTGATGTAGGGTATCAGGTCGGTTCCGCCGGCGAACAAAACCCGCCTCCCTCCGTCTTCGCTCAGAAGCCGCAAAACCTCGCTAACATTAGTCGGTGCATAGACCCGCATCATTGGAACAGCTTTCATCCTCAACAACAATATATTCAACATGCGCTATATAGGTTGTAGAGTCGGTGTGATGGATTTAGTTGTCAGGAACTGCAGGCTCGTCGGCATCGACGGTCTCACAGAGGCTGAGCTGGGCGTTGAAGATGGACGTATCGTCAGAATAGCCAAGGTCGTTGAAGACAATGCGGAGAAACAATACGACGCAAAAGGTAGACTTGTCTTTCCCGGCGTCATCGACGGACACGTACACTTCAACCTGAAATACGGAGACTTCTACACAGCCGACGACTTCCTATCAGGCACCGCGGCCGCGGCCTGCGGCGGAGTAACAACGGTAATCGATTTCGTCACACCTGAGTCAAGGGACTACGTGGAGGAGTTTAGGAAGAGGAGGGCCGAGGCAGACGGCAGGGTTCTCGTTGACTACGGTTTGCATGTCTCCGTAATAGACTATGGCGCCGACATCGTGGAGGGGCTTTCAAAGCTTTTCAAGGAAGGCGGCCTAGCCAGTGTCAAAATCTTCACAGCCTACAGCAGGAGGGGCCTGATGCTAGACGATGGCAAGCTATACAGGCTGATGCAGCTCTGCCGCAAACACAACGTCCTTGTGATGGCCCACTGCGAGAATGAGTGGTTGATAAACATGTTTACCGAGGAGTTTCTGGCGGAGGGTAAGGTTGAGCCCATCTATCATTCATGGAGCAGGCCCGACATAGTGGAGGCGGAGGCGGTTCAGAGGCTTGCTTATCTCTCAGAGGTTACGGGCGCCGAGTCGCTGGTCGTCCATCTGTCCTCGAAGGCTGGGTTGGATAAGATTTTGGAGGCACGGTCCAGAGGCACCAAGATACATTGTGAAACATGTCCGCACTACCTTTTGTTTACCGAGGATGTTTACAGGGAGGCTGACGGCGCAAAATATATCATGTCTCCACCGCTTAAGAAAAAAACCGACATGGAATCCCTCTGGGCTGGGGTTGTTGACCGCGGCATCTCAACCGTCGGAAGCGACCACGCATGCTTCAACCTTTCCAACAAGCTGGGCCACGCTAGGTTTGTGGACGTGCCCGGCGGAGTGGCTGGAACAGAGGTGATTGCGATGGTCTTGTTCTCGGAAGGTGTGTTGAAGAGGGGCCTAAGGCTGGAGAGGATGGTTGAGCTGACCTCATACAACCCCGCCGTCCTCTACGGGCTGTACCCCTCAAAGGGTCTGATACGTGTGGGCGGGGACGCCGACTTCTACATACTCGACCCAAACCAGAGGATGAGGCTGAGCAGAGAAAACCTACACAGCAGAATAGACCACTCAGTTTACGAAAACATCGAGGTGGGCTGCAGGGTTGTCGCAACTTTCTCAAGGGGTGAGCTGGTGGCTGAAAACGGGGAGATAATAGCTAAACCCGGCCGTGGAAAATACCTATACCGAGGAAGGGGGCGGTGGTAGTTGGTTCGTAGAAGGAGACCCGCGGTCGCCGGGGCTTTTTACGAGGGCACAAGGGAGCGGCTTCTGAAGCAAATAGAGTGGTGCTTTACCTCCTCCCACGGCCCCGGGCCAGTTGAGAGAAAGTGGTCTAAGCGCAGGGTTCCAGCACTAATATGCCCCCACGCAGGATACATGTACTCAGGGCCAGTCGCAGCCCATGCCTACGGCTCACTCACCGCATACAGCAGGCCGGAGTCGGTGATAATCTTCGGACCAAACCACTACGGCATCGGGACCATGGTCTCAATATATCCCGAGGGCGTCTGGCAGACCCCTTTGGGCGACGTACCAATAGACGGGGAGCTAAGCCGCCAGCTCGTTGAGGCCAGCGACATTTTCTTCGTCGACGAGGAGTCCCACAGACGTGAGCACTCAATCGAGGTCCAGCTCCCGTTACTCCAATACATCTACGGAGATTTCTCATTCGTACCTGTCTGCATCAACGACCAGAGCTACGATACATGCGTCGCCATAGGTGAGGCGGCTGCGAAAGTAGTTGACGGACGGAACACTCTGATGATAGCCTCAACAGACTTCACACACTACGAGCCGCACAACCAGGTTTTGAGTAAAGACAGGAAGGCGTTGGAGGCGATTGAGAGGCTTGACGCGAGAGAGATGTACAGGGTTATTGAGGAAGAGGATATATCGATGTGTGGTTATGGTGCTGTCGCGGCTTTGTTGACGGCGGCTAAGGCTCTCGGCGCGAATAAGGCGAAGGTGTTGAAGCAGGCAACCAGCGGGGACACAGGCGGCGACTACAGCTCCGTAGTAGGATACGCAGCATGTCTAATAGAGCTCGGTCGGTGATGATTGAGAAAACAGCCGCCTCCGCTCCGGGTAAAATAATACTCTTCGGAGAACACTTCGTAGTCTCAGGATATCCAGCCCTGGTGACGGCCATCGAGCCCCGCGCAGTCGTGAGAGTCCAGCGCTCCGAGAACACCACTGTGGTCAAGTCCGGAAACATCATAGGTGTTTGGGGCAAGGGTGGGGAACAGCTCTACCCCCCTAAAAATGTAAAAAACCATTTACAGCCCCTGCACGACATGGCTGTCAAGCTCCTAGAGGACCACGGTGTGAGAGAACATTTCAAGGCGGAAATCGACTCCCAGATACCTGGGTCAGCGGGGCTTGGCTCATCGGCGGCTGTTTCAGTGGCCTTTGTGAAAGCCCTTTCCGACCTTTACGGGCTGGGGCTTGGGCTGGAAGCCATCATAAAGTACGCCATGCTCGCGGAGAGGGAATTCCACGGAACCCCGTCGGGCATAGACCCCCACATAGCGGCCCTCGGCGGAGCGATACTCTACAACGGCCCCGGAAAGTACTCACGCATCCAAGTCAACCACCCCACACCCGTCGCCGTCTTACATACAGGTGTCAGGCGAAAGACCTCCACGATGGTGGCCCATGTGCAGGATTTCGCCGCAAAACGCCCCGATATTTTCAGGGAGTTGGCCGAGCTCTACGGCCAAGTGCTTTCGAAAGGCCTGCACTCGCTTGAACAGGGTGATGTCAAGGAGCTCGGGAAATGGATGACGGTTAACCACATACTGCTAAGGGCCCTAGGTGTCTCCTCGGACCCTGTTGAGAGGGCTTTAAACGACCTCCTCCAGCTGGGTATGTATGGAGCAAAACTGACGGGGGCCGGCGGCGGCGGATGTGTTATAGCCGTAGGGCCTGAAACATCCTACAGCAGGCTAAGAGGTTTACCGCGGCATTATCAAACATTTTTTACAACTCAAATAGCCTGTCGTGGGGTGGTGTCCGAGTCTTGACCGGGCTCGTCATACTTAAGATAGGCGGCTCCGTCATCACGGACAAATCGACCAAGAATGCGTTTAAAAGCGATGTCGTTGAGCGGATAAGCAGGGAGGTTGGACGCTGCTGGCCAACACCCATGGCGATAGTCCACGGCGCAGGCTCCTACGGCCACCCAATAGCCAAAGAATACGCCATCGAGAAAGGGTTTAGGGAACACAGACAGCTCGAAGGCTTTGTGAAAACACTTCAGACGGTCAAGCAGCTCAACCACATGGTCACCGACGCGCTAATAAGGACGGGGATAGGTGCGGTAGGGCTTCCTGCGTCAACACTTTTTGTAACGCGGCGGGGATTGATTGAAACAGCCCACCTAGACCTGATTTTTTCAGCTCTGGAGCTTGGGATAATACCGGTGACGTGCGGAGACGCAACCTTCGACAGAGAGTTGAAGTTCACAGTCCTGTCAGGAGACCAGATATCCGTCTATCTCGCAAAGGCCTTAAAGGCATCACGCATCGTATACGCCACGGACGTGGACGGGGTATACGAGACAGACCGCTACACAGGTGAAAGACGTCTAATACCCGTACTAAACTACAAGAAACATACAACCCTACTCTACGGAGGAGTAAGCGGCGACGATGTCACGGGCGGTATGTTCAACAAGGTTGAAGCGGCCTTTGAAGCGGTGAAGGCGGGTGTAAAGGTGGTTGTAGTCAACGGCCTAGTCGAGGGCCGCATCGAGTCGGCTATCAAAGGCCTCGAGGTAGTGGGGACGGAGCTGGTGCCCTAAATGGGAATAGAGGCGCGGAAGGACGACCACATAAAAATCGCACTACACAAAGACGTCTCATACAGGAAGACAACATGGCTGGAGTGGGTTGAGCTGGTCCATCAAGCAGCACCCGAGATCGACCCAGCAGACATCTCCACAGAAACAGTTTTCCTCGGCAGAAAATTCAGCCACCCATTCATAATAGAGTCCATGACAGGTGGGACATCCGAGGCTGGGAAAATCAACGCAAACCTAGCCGAGGCCGCCGCCGCCTTCAACGTCCCAATGGGTGTTGGGAGCCAGCGTGCAGGGATAGTCAGACCCTCCACGGCCCAGACGTTTAGGGTTGCCAGGGAAAGGGCCCCCGAAGCCTTCCTCATAGGCAACATAGGGGCCGTCCAGCTGGTCGAGACTGGTTTGGAGATGGCTTTGAAAGCAGTTTCAATGATAGAGGCAGACGCGTTAGCCGTCCACCTCAACCCACTGCAGGAAATAGTACAGCCGGATGGGCTGGCCCGGTTCAAAAACCTCTTCAAAAAAATCGAGAGCCTTAAACGGGAGTTACAGGTCCCCATCATACTTAAGGAGATTGGGTGCGGGCTCTCGAAAGAGGTGGTGGCGAGGGCCGATGAAGCAGGTGTCGACGCCTTTGATGTCGCGGGCTCAGGGGGCACGAACTGGACGTTGATCGAGATGGTCAGGGCTGAAAATGTGGGAGATGTTGAAAAGAAATCCCTCGCAGAGGTCTTCATGGAGTGGGGTATACCCACCGCCGCAGCCGTCCTTGAAGCCGTTCACGTCACCAAAAAACCAGTCATAGCCTCCGGCGGCCTGCGCACAGGGCTTGACGCCGCCAAGGCACTTGCCCTAGGGGCCTCCATGGCCGGGCTCGCGAGACCTTTCCTCGAGCCTGCAACCCAGTCGGCTGAGAAAGTCATGCGGCGGCTTGAAAGCTTATCTAGGGAGCTGAGGACGGCGATGTTCCTAACTTCGTGTGAGAGGGTTGAGGATTTACGGAGGGCCCCGCGTGTGCTGCTGGGGCCTCTCCGCGAATGGTTTGATTCAAGAATTAGTCATGGCAGTAGATGAACTCGGGTTTTTCACGGCTGTCCCTTATGCAGAACCCAAACCTCTCGAACTGGACAACCTCCTGGTAGCCGACCTCTAAAACGGCTTTCTCGCCAAGCCCATCAACAACCTCAACACTCTCCATGTTAAAGGACCCGTCCTCCCTCAGCAGGCTCCCATACCGGAAAACCTTCACATGGACCGCGTCCTCGGGAACCCACTGAACAATCCTAACACCGGGTAACGGCTCCCGTCCGACAGCCTCAGCATAAACTACCCCATCCTCAACACGTCTCACAGCGACGTTGGCCAAAAGCTTGCAGCGGAAAACATCACCCGGCTTCAACGACTGAACATCCCTCCCCGGAATATACACGGTCTTCCCCACCGTGATTTTTCGCGTCCCAAGGTTTTGGGTCGGGTGGTACGGTGCTTCAACCACTTGTATGTCCAGGTTTTCGACGTGAAGCCTGACAGGCTCGGGGACGAAGAAGAGTCGGCGGGAAGATGCGTCGAGAAATTTTCTGTTAACGCTGTAGAGAAGACTCCAGTCGTACTCTTTTTTCGCATAGCTCACCCCGGCATAGGTGGCTGTGAACTCACGTATCGCCTCAGGCCTGATCCCACGCCTTTTGACTCCGTCGATTGTGGAGAGCCTCGGGTCATCCCATCCCCTGATAAGGCCTTTCTCGATGAGCTCCCTTATCACACGTTTTGAGGTGGGTGTACCCTTGAACTCAAACCGGGCGAACTCCACGTAGACGGGGTTTCGGAGCCCAAGGTGCTGGCGTATTAGGTTTTGAAGCTCGTCGCGGAAGGCGAACTCGCTGCTTCTCAAAACATGCGTAACACCGCAAACAGCGTCCTCGACGGCGGCTGCGAAGTCATACGTGGGCCAGAGCAGGTAATCCCTCCCTTTAAGGGGGTGCGGGTAATCAACGATTCTGAAGAGAACAGGGTCTCTGAGCGCCGTGTTAGGGCTGTTGGGAATACCTTTCAGCCTGAAGGAGATCTCGCCCTCGCGGAAGCCGCCTGAAACAGCTTTATCCCAGAGGTCTAGGGCCTTGCTTGGCTCGGTCTCCCGGTCCTTACACGCGGTCATGGTCTGCCGCTGTCTATGCATCTCTTCCGCTGTGCAGAAACAGGGATACAGCAAGCCCTTCTCCACCATGGTTTTCGCGTAACGGTAGAAGAGCTCCATGTCATCCGAGTTGTTTTTCTCAAAATCCCACACAATACCCAGCCATCTGTAGCCCTGTCTGAAGCTTTCATAGTAGATTGGTTTGACCTTCCGGGGGTTTGTGTCCTCAAACCTTAGCCAAAGCTTACCCCCATACCTCCTGGCGTAATGTTCGTTAATCAACCCAGCCATCGCATGCCCTAAATGCATGAAGCCACTTGGCTCTGGTGGCAGACGTGTCACAACCCGTCCTTGCTCGGCTTGAGGCAGGGCAGGGAGCTCCCTCCTAACCTCACCAACCTCATGTTTGCGCAGTAGCTCTGGAGCAATTTCAGCCAAAAGGCTTGCCTGCTCCTCAGGGGACATAGAGTTAACCTGCTCAACCTTTTCCATAACAACCCTCTTGACCTCCGCCGCCCTCGACCTCAGCTCGGGATTTGTGCCCATGAGCTTGGACATGACCGCGTTTACAGCGGCCACACCGCCGTGGTCGACGGCGTTCTTTAAAGCCCACTTAAGCGCCTCCCGCTCTACATCCATCACACAAACGTGTGGCTGAGCGGGATTTAGGGATGCTATGTGGAGTATTTTATAACTCTTTCAAGGTAAGATTTAAAACAAAGAGATTGAGGAGTTGAACGGAGATGAAGGCGTATGCCCAATCCATACTACCAGACCTTCACACCACCTGAAGAGCTTGTGAAAGCAACGCTTGAAACAGTCAGGCTGGCCAGGACCTCTGGGAAGATAAGGAAGGGAGTTAACGAGGTAATCAAGTCGATAGAAAGAGGGCAGGCGAAGTTCGTCGTCATAGCCACGGACGTCGACCCACCTGAGATAGTCGCCTTCCTGCCAACGCTCTGCGAGGAGAAGAAAATAGCTTACACGTTCGTCAACTCAAAGGCCCAGCTCGGTGAAATGGCTGGTCTTGGGGTGCCTGCCAGCTCTGTGGCGATAACGGACCCCGGTGAGGCAAAAGGCTACGTCGACGAGATCATAAAGAAGATTAGCGAGATAAAGTCCAAGAAGTAGGTGATGTGTCATGAGCCAGAAGCCTGCTGCAAAGGTTGAGGAGCCTGTGCCCGCTGTTGTGGAGCAGGTGGTGGGTAGGACGGGGGTTACAGGTGAGGTGACACAGGTAAGGGTAAGGATTCTCAAAGGGAAGGACGAGGGCAGGGTTATATCACGTAACGTTAAGGGCCCTGTGAGGGTCGGCGACATCCTTATGCTTCTCGATGTGGAGAGAGAAGCTGAGAAGATAAAGTGAGGCCGAGATGGTTACGATGCATAAATGTTCTTTCTGCGGCAGGGAGTTTATACACGGCAGGGGTATGCTGTATGTTAAAAATGATGGAAGCCTCCTCTGGTTCTGCTCACGCAAATGCCGCATCTACCTCCTCGAGCACAGGAAAGACCCGCGCAAGCTCAAATGGACTAAGGCATACTCAAGGGGTTAGGTGGTTTGGAGAAGACCTTCGTCATACTGAAGCCCAGCGCCGTGGCCCGCGGCCTAGTTGGTGAGATTATTTCAAGGTTTGAGCGGAAGGGTTTGAGGCTTCTACAGTTGAGGTCCGCCATAATAACGAGGGGTGAGGCCGAGCGCCTGTACGAAGTCCATAAGGGGAAGCTCTTCTACGATGACCTCATTAAAACAATCACATCTGGTAGGGTTGTGTTGATGGTTTGGGAGGGGAGGGAGGCGGTCCAAGTCGTACGGAAGCTGATAGGCTCCACGGACCCCGTCAAAGCGGAGCCCGGGACAATAAGAGGTGATTACGGCCTCGACATAACCGACAACCTGGTCCATGCCTCCGACAGCAAAGAATCCTTCGAGAAAGAGTGCTACATCTTCTTCAAGCCTGAAGAACTTATATGAGACCAAAATTTAATATATAGGTATTGGTGTGTTTTTTCGACCGGCTTTGAGATGGTGGATCATTTATTTAATGTTATTTCCAGCGATTTTGGTTTTGCCAACACCTGCTTTCGCCCAGGTTGTGCCACCGGTAGAGCCTCCATGGGCTGACCCCGCTGTTTTCTTGTCCGGGTTAGGATGGGTTCTGCTCAGGACCTTTGCGACGTTCATCGTTGTCTTCGTCATGGGGCTTGTTTCAATCAGGGTGGTTGATGTGCTGACGCCAGGTGTTAGGGAGATCTCTCAAGTTAGGGGCAATCCACTCGCAACAGGTATTTTCGCGGCAGGTTTCTTCATCTTCTTGGCCTTTGGGTTTATCGGCTCGATGGCCTCACCCATCCCCATAGGCATGGAGACAGGTGTTGCAACCCTCAACGTCAACCCCTTACTCTTAATAGCGTACAAGCTAACCACACTCCTCGCCGCCGTTCTTCTCTCATACCTTTTTGCAGCTGTCTACTACCGAGTGCTGGCAAGGATTGAGCCGTTCGGGCTTGACCTCGACGACGTGGATAAAGAGCCGCTGGCGGTGGCTGCATATCTCTTCGGCTACCTAGTTTTCCTCGGCGCGGCGGTCTACGTAGCCCTTATGCTGCCGGCGGTGTAGCACCATGTCCCTTCTGAGTGAGGCATTCACAACACTTTTCAAAAAACCTCCGCCAATAGTTAAGCCTACGGCCGAGGTACTTGCCCTGGGGCAGTTGCCGCCGGTGAAGTTTTCAGTCGTGGCGGTCGCAGGAGGGGTTTTGGCCGCCGTGTTGCTTGCCGTAGGTCTTGTTGTTGAGGGGTTATTTCAAATACTCGGCTATCTCTCCCTGTCGCTTATTCCTGTCGCCGGGCTTTTGCTGTGGGCTGTCCGGACTGATAAATACGAGCCTGAGCCGAAGACGCTGATACTGATGCTTGTCGGGTTCGGGGGCGTTGTTGCGGCCGTTAACCCTGCGACTAGACTTCCTCCAGGGATTTTGTTTTACTTCCTTGGTGTGGGCCTTGTGGAGTTCGTCTTCTTCCTTATCCTCTACGGGCTTGACGCAAACAGGTTTACGGGGCGTGAGTTTAACGACCACTTGGACGGGGCTGTTTACGGCCTTGCTCTCGGCACCGGGTTTGTAGCCTTCAGCAACTACCTGACCCTGCAGGCGGGCGCCTACCTTAACCCCCAAGCAATCACCGTCATGACTTTGGATAGGTTCTTCACAATTGTGTTTCCAGCCTTGACGGGGTGGTGGATTGGGTATGTAAGGGCCAAATATGTCTCCGTGAAGTTTGGCGGCCTGTTCACGGGTTTTGCCGCCGTCCTAGTCCTCCGCCTTGTCTATGAGGGGTTGCTGACATACTTCGCCACTTTAGACATTATCCTCAGACTAGCTGCAACCACCGTCGTAGGGCTTCTCTTTCTGACCATTTTGGTCCGTAGGGTTCTTTGGGCCTTGGAGGATGAGAGGCTCTGGGGTTATGCGTCAGGGCTGGCGCCGGTGGAGCGAAAATGAGGGTGGCGGCCTTAATTCTCTCCGGTGTTGCGCTTCTGGGGTTGGTGCAGACCGCCTTAGCACAAGCACCACCGCCCTACATACAGCCGGGACTCGTCTTCGTTTATCAAATGGTTGACATGCAAAAAGGGCAACCGGAAAACCTTTTCCACCGCTACATTATAGAAAGTGTCACAGCCCAAGGCATAAGAATATCAATCCAATCAGATGTCGTTAAACCGGGTGTGGTGACCGTGGATGCTAAAGGAGAGTTTAGGCCTGGGGAGAGGATAGACCTCTGGATACCCCCAGGGCTTACCCCAGGCACAAGGCTTAAGATTATGGGAGTTGATGCAGTGGTGGCTCAGACAGGTTACGATCTCGGACAGGGCCTGAAGGTGACTTTAGTCGCCTCAACCGACCAGTCAATTATTTGGGCTTACATAGATGATGGGCCGCAACCGTTTAACCAGCTTAAGCAACTAATGATTGCAGTTGTTTTTATGCAAACAAAAACAGGTCTTCAACTGGTAAATATCGAGCAGGCGGGCAGCGTCACCACAACATCAACATACACCTCTCCAACAACCTACAGAACCACCAGCGCTTACACAACTATGCGGACAACAGTCACCGGCGAAACAACCGTGACAATAGTGGAAACAGAAACCCGCACAGCTACAGTGGTTTCCACAGTCACCCATACAACGGCCACAACATATGCCACAACAAGGACGGAGACGGTAGAACATCAGGCCGAGCCACCAGCATCACCCATCCCGCTGACGGTCGCTATACCTGTCGCAGCGGTTATATTGGGGGGAGGTTTCTTCTACATGAGGTCTCGGAGGAGGCCCTTGCCGCCAACATATCCCCACCCGCCGTATGC
>Ga0072500_134362_pt1 | contig 28755 bp, 26 predicted proteins | sample GBScelen77Swater_FD_63803 | JGI IMG/M metagenome (GOLD analysis project Ga0072500, IMG submission 63803) | Hot spring microbial communities from Great Boiling Spring, Nevada - cellulolytic enrichment S 77C v2 (version 2) | ecosystem: Environmental > Aquatic > Thermal springs > Hot (42-90C) ...
GGCGGCCGGTGGTCCCGCTCTCCGAGAACGGGCACGAGCGGGCTCCGGATCGGGTGGAAGCCCTGGTGGAGCGTCAGGAGGAACGGGAGCGGCTGCTTCGGGCCCTGCGGCGCCTGCCCCCGGATCGCCAGCAGCTGCTGATCCTCAAGTTCGTCGAGGGACTTTCCAACGCCGAGATCGCCCGGATCATGGGGCGGACCGAGGGGGCGATCCGGGTGCTGTATCACCGCACCCTGGAGGCGCTCCGGAAGGAGCTGCTGCGGGAGCCCTGAATCCCTTTCCGGAGGACATCATGCCGGATCTCGCAGAGTGGCTGGAGTGGCATGCTGCGCGTCTGCAACAGGGGCTGCGAGGGGAAGCGGCGTATCCGCTCCCTCCGGTGGCGTTCTCCCCTCGGGACCGCGCGCTCTTCCAGCTGGCGGAGCGGCTGGCGGATGCCCTGCGGCCGGTGGAGCCGCGGCCAACCTGGGTGGCCTCGCTGTATGAGCGCCTGATGGCGGAGGCCCAACAAGCTCCCCGCCCGAGGCCCTCCACCCCGGCCATCCCCCTCTGGTGGCTCGGGGTGGCCCTGGGAACGGCCGCGGTGGGGCTGTGGGCCTATCGCCGACGGCAGCCGGTCCGCTCGGCCCTCTCGCTGAAGTAGGTGAGGAAAGCCCATCCGGATCCCAATTCGAAAGGAGGGGGCGATGCCATGGTATAGCCGGATCGCCGGATGGGGGATGGCGGTCCCCCGGAAGGCGCTGACCAGCGCCGAGCTGGCCCAGCAGCTGCATACCACGGAGGAATGGATCCTCACCCGCACCGGGATCCGGGAGCGGCGGATCGCCGGCCCCGGCGAGACCATGTCGGATCTTTCGGTGGCCGCGGCGCGGGAGGCGATGGCCCGCGCGGGCGTCCTGCCCCAGGATCTTGATCTGATCATCGTGGCCACCTCCACGCCCGATTATGTGATCCCTCCGGTCTCATCCATCATTCAGCATAAGCTCAACGCCCGTTGCGGAGCCTTCACCCTGGGCGCCGGATGCACCGGCTTCATGTATGGCATGGGGGTGGCCCACGCCTTCATCGCCGCCGGGCTGATGCGCAACATCCTGGTCATCGGCGCGGAGATCATCAGCCGCAACATCGATTGGAGCGATCGCAACACAGCTGTGCTCTTCGGCGACGGGGCCGGGGCCATGGTCCTGCAGGCCAGCGAGCTGCCCACCGGGGTGCTTTCCTTCGTTCTCGGATCCGATGGCTCGGGGGCGGAGCACCTGATCGTGCCCGGCATCTCCACCAATCACGTCATTACCGAGGAGACCATCCGGGGCAAGGGCCATCTGCTGCGCATGAACGGCCGGGAGGTGTTCAAGTTCGCCACCCGGGTGCTGGGGAAGGTCGCCATCGAGGCCATCGCCCGCAGCGGCCTGGCCCCCGATGAGATCGACCTGATGATCCCTCACCAGGCCAACGAGCGCATCATTGAGGCGGCCTGCCGGGAGCTCGGCTTCCCGATGGAGAAGGTGTTCCTCAACCTGGACCGCTACGGGAACACCTCGGCGGCCTCCATCCCCATCGCCTTCGCCGAGGCCATGGCCCAGGGGCGGATCCGGGAGGGGGATAACCTCCTGCTCATCGGGTTCGGGGCCGGGCTGACCTGGGCCGGGGCGGTGGTGCGCTATGGGGTGCGGGCGGAGGACCGGCCGATCCCGGTGGAGAACTGGCCGGTGCGCCTGCCGGATCTCAACCGCTTGGAGCCGGTGCGCCAGGCCAAGGTGATGGCCCTGCGGGCCCGCCGCCAGCTCCTCCAGACGGCCATGAGCCTGCTGCTGCCCTTCTACACCCGGTCCCGCCGCCGACGACGCTGAGCAACTCTTGAATCGCCGCTTGATCCGCACACGGGGGCAGGCCACATAGAGGCCTGTCCTCCTTTTCATACTCTCCGTCTTCATACTCTCCGTCCGCATAGGACTCCCACCGCCTCCCCTCCCCCCAACCTCCCGCCCCTCACCCCGGGTATATCGGGTGGAGAATCTTCGACGGGAGGTGCCGCGATGCGAGGCCTTCGATCCCTGTCGATCCCCACCCTCTCCGCCCTGGCCCTCTTGGGCCTGATCGAAGCCGCCCCACCCTCCAGCGGGGATCCCCGGGGGCCATCCCCTGCGCCCCGGAATGCCCCATCCCTCCCTCCGGGCGAATGGACAAACTCGGAGCCTATTCTGGATCCACAACGCGGCCCGACGTTCCCTGGGATGATGCCTGGGATAGGAGGATATAAGATCTTTGGACCCGGCGCCATCCGCAAGATCCCTGTCCGCCCTGTATCATCCTCCATCGATCCACAAGCGCTCTACCGTAGCGGATATACGGATGCCTGGATTCACTGGGAGCCTCCAGGTTTCGGCCACTATGGCTCTCATACCAGCGACTCCGACCTCTTTGAGCAGGAGATCTGGGTGGACGGCTATCTCCGCCCCCTTTCGTCGACAGGATGGTGGGCAACCTGCTCGGATCACCGCACCGGACAACGCGCAACATGCTTAACCTATTTCTGGTATGCGGTCCTCTGTCGCAACATCTATGCGGAATCCCTCCACCACTTTCACACGAATGGTTTCAAAGATGACAACTTTAAGACCGGCGACATTGCCTGGGATGGGGCGTGCATGAACTAACTCGAGGAGGCTCAGCGCCGTGACGAAGAACAGTTCTTTGGTGAAGTCCGGGAGGAAGATTCGGCGAGGCGGCTTCCGCTGGCGGCTGGGAGTGGTGGCGCTGATTTTGAGCCTGGGAAGCGGGTGCCGGGAGCCCTCGGATCGGCCGACGGAGACGGTGCTTCCTCCCGGTGAGATCCCGGGGATGGTGCGCCATGCGGTTCAGTTCCCCACCGCCGATTGGGGCCTCCAGACCCATCGCGTGGGCATTGGGTTTGTCTGGCCCGAGCATCGATCCATCCCGCCATTGCAACGTCCACAGACAGAGGAGATCACCCTGGCTCCCGGCCAGCCCTTTGCCCCCTATTTGATCCTCAGCGCGGCCGAGCCCATCACGGTGCTGGTCACCATGATCCTGGATTACCGGCAGGTTCCTTTTGAACTGAACGGAAAATACGGTCTGCTGCATCTGATCCCCTTGACGCCGGGCGGGGACATCGAGATGCCCATGCGGGTGAATGTACCCGGAGAGGGGTTGCATGATTTGATCGCGATCGCTTTTCTCGACCCGCTAAATTTCTCCACAGATTGGGCGTATCGGCTTTCGATGGATCAGCGGCTGGTCGGACGGCGGGCGCGGATCCGAGTCGGGCACAAGCTTCACCCCGCCCGCTGGTTGCCTCCTCCGATCCCCGGGGCTTCCGTTCCGCCCTGGGTGAATTTGAGTCTGAAGGTTGCCCTAGTGCGCCCTCCGCGCGGTCCTTGGGATCATCCCTCACGACCCGGAAGCCAGCTGACCGTGGTCCAGGGGAAGGCAGGGCGCTCGCTTCCACTGGCGGTCTGGGCATCGAACCTGAAGGGGGAGAAGGGAGCCGACTATGCCATGCTGTTCTTTTGGAATTATCGGCAAATCCCCTTCCGGGGAGAGGAGGTGATCGTCGCCCGTCTGGAACCGGACACGGAGATCATTCTGGAAGGGGAGATCCAGCTTCCCGCAATCCCCGGGATTTACCAGATGCAGGTGGTGTATGTGTTTGATCCGTATCGCTCAATTCGGAACAAGGAGGTTCGAGCGCCGTTTGTGTTTGGCTCCCCACGGATCGCCATCCAGGTGGCCGATCCTTAGCTTCAGATCGCGATGGTTCTGGTCGGAGGAATCCATCATCTTCTCACAGAGTTGAGAGATACGATTCAAGGGGGTGCGCTCCGCCGATGGCTCCAGGCGCCGGGGGTGGGCCTCCGTGCGGCCCGCCCCCCTTTTCACACCCTCCATCCACCCAGGATTCCCACCGCCTCCCCTCCCCCCAACCTCCCGCCCCTCACCTCGGGTATATCGGGTGGAAAAACCTTCAACGGGAGGTGCGGCAATGCGAGGCCTTCGATTCCGGTGGGTTCCTATCCTCTTCGCCCTGGCCCTCCTGGGCCTGATGGGAGCCGCCCCACCCCCCGATGGGGATCCCCAGGGACCGGCCCCCGCAACCCCGGACACCCCGGGCCGTCCTGGGGTGATGGCCGAGCCCCTCACCCAGACCGAAGGCGTGCAGGTCCCGGTGATCCTGGACGGCCTGCGCTACGAGCCGGAAGAATTCAACCGGATCCAGGCCACTCTCAATCGGTGGGGTATCCATCTCTGTTTCACCTTCTCTCGAAATGGAACGCTCCATGCCTTCTCCACAAAAGAGGCCTGCGATCGCTTCCTGCAAGAGGAATGGGGGAATCCACCGATCGCCTACCCGCCACCGGTTCGTCCGTTGCGGGTGTGGATCGAAGGGAACGTGGTTCGTGTGGAGCCGGCGGATGAAGTCCCGCCTTCCGGCAGCCTCGGGCCTCAACAACTTTGTCCGCCGCCGGATCCCTTCTGGAGTCGGAACTGGGAACATATCCACTGCCAGGGGTGGGAGCTGGGGGTGAACGCCGGTGGGGCGTTATCCGATTTGCGTCAAGTTCCCGGCCCTTGTGCGGGAAACTGGAACGACTGCATCTCCTCCGCCCAAGCGGCTACTGGGATCTCCCAGCTGGTTATGTGGGAACATATAAACTTCCAAGGCAATTACCTGGCGATTCCCCGAGGTTGGACGGCACCGGATCTGCGGGAGTTCAACTGGAACGATCGGGCTTCCTCGCTGTATGCGCAGCCTTAGTCCAGGGTTCGACGGGATGGAAGAGGGAGAGGCGATCGCGCGGTGGCGGGCGGGGGATCCAGAGGGGATGGCCGCCTTGGTGCGCCGCTATCAGCAGCGGGCCCTGCGGATCGCCGCCCTGATCCTGCCGGATCCCATGCAGGCGGAGGACGCCGTTCAGGAGGCGTTCGTGCGGGCCTGGCGGCATCGGCGATCCTTCCGCCCGAATGCCCCGTTCTGGCCCTGGTTCCGCCAGCTGGTGGTGCACGAAGCCCTGCGCCTGGCCCGTCGGGAGGGCCGAGAGACCCCGATGGAAGCCGATTCGGTGGAGGGGAACGACCCGGACCCGCATGCGGACCCGGCGGAGCAGCTGGACAGCTCGGAGGCCCTGGCGCAGCTGGCCCGTGCCCTGGCACGCCTCTCGCCGACCCAGCGGACGCTGGTGGTCCTCCGCTACTACGAGGGGATGCGCGAGGAGGAGCTGGCCGCAGCCCTGGGCTGCGCCGTCGGCACCGTCAAGCGCCATCTCCACGAGGCCCGGCAGCGCCTGCGACGCTGGCTAACGGAATGATCCCCAAGGGAGATCGTGATGATGGAAGAGCGAAAGGGGTTCCCGATGGATTCAGAACCGGAAGCTCCATTGCAGGAGGCTCTGGATCGAATCGCCCGGTCTCGGGTCCGGGAGGATGTGGATCTGTGGCCGGCCCTTCAGGCCCGGCTGTTCACGACTCCGGCGCGGCGGATCCGATTCGGAGGACGCCGGGCCTGGGCGTGGGGGCTGGCCGGGCTGGCCCTGGTGCTGGCCCTGGCGGGGATGGCCTGGGCCCGCTATCTCTGGGAGGCTTTCCCTTTCATCGGCCCTCTGGAGCGCGCTGGGAAAGCCCGCCCGCTGGCCCAGAGCCAGCGCCAGGACGGGATCACCGTGACCTTGGAGCGAGCTTATGTCGACGCCAACCGCGTCCTGATCGGCTATCGGGTGCGAGGACTTCCCGAGTCCGCAGATACCGTGTGGCTTCCAGAGTTCACATTAGAGGACACCGCCGGGCACCCTCTGCCCCCCCTGATCAGGACCAGCCTGGCGGGGGCTTCGGAGGGCTCAGGCCTTCCGCTCCTCCCGGGGGAGATGGCCGGGGTGATCGAGTTCGATCCCTGGGCGCTGCCCGACTGGCCCGCCCGGCTCCCGGAGACCCTCGCCCTCCGGATGCAAGTCACCTTGCGTGCGCTGCCCACCGTGGCCTCCGCCCCCGGGTTGCTGCGCGTCGAGATCGCCCCGGAGGCCGGGCCCGCGGGTGGAGCCTCGGAGACGAGTGCGCTGCCCCCTCCGGCGCTCCCTACCCCCCGGGCGGTGCACACCTTCCAGTTCGACGTGACGGTGCCGGTGGTCCGAGAGGCGATTGTATATGGCCCTCAAACGGCGACGGCGCGGGGCTTAACGCTCGCCCTAGAGCGATGGGTGGAGACGCCGTCGGGGACGCGGGCGCGGGTGTGCTTCCGCCCGCCGGACCCTCGGCTGCGCTGGACCCTCGCGGCAGAGCAGAAGTTCAAAGAAAGCGAGGCCACCGCCGAAGGAGAGCGCTCCTCGCAGACGACGCAGATAGGGGTCGCATCGCTGATCCAGCTCACCATCACACCCAACGAGGGACATGTATGCCAGGATCTCTTCTTCGACCTGTCTTCATCCGGCCGGACGCGCCCCCGCCCGACGGCCCTCTACGTCCTGGAGCTGGTGGGCTTCCCCCAGTCCGGAACGCCGGAGCCGGTCCGCTGGCCGGGCCCGTGGGTCTTCCCGCTTCCTTTGGAGGACCGATAGGGCCGATCCGGGGGCCTCATCCGGTCGCATGACGGAGGGGACGGAGGGCCGCGCTGAGGGCCGCCCACTCCTCCAGGGAGAGGGTCTCCGCCCGGCGGGCGGGGTCGATACCCGCCCGGGTCAGTGCCTCCCGCACGACGGGATCCGGAAGCCCCAGGCCGTGGGACAGGGCGTTGTGGAGCTGCTTGCGGCGCTGCTGGAACCCCGCCCGGACCACCTCGAAGAACCAGTCCGGATCCCCGAGGTCCACCGCCGGCCGCTCGTAGGGATCGATCACCACGACGGCGGAATCCACCTTCGGGCGGGGCCAGAAAGCCCCCGCCGGGATGCGCGCCACCACGCGGGGACGCCCATACACCTGCACGCTCACCGCCAGCAGGCTCATCGCGCCCGGCCCGGCCGTGATCCGCCGGGCCACCTCGTGCTGAACGGTGAGCACCACCCGGCGGGGACGGGGGGAGGCTTCCATCACGTGGCGCAGGATCGCCGATGTGATGTAGTAAGGGATGTTCCCGATCACCCGATAGGGGTGGCCCTGCACCAGCGCCCCCGGATCCAGGGCCAGGATATCCCCTGGGATGACGGTGATGTTGGAGTAAGGGGCCAGGATCTCCTGCAGGAGCGGGAGGAAGCGAGTGTCGACCTCCACCGCCACCACGTGAGCGGCCCGAAGGGCCAGATGCCGGGTGAGGATGCCGGGGCCCGCCCCGATCTCCAGCGCCCACTCCCCGGCCTCCAGCTCCGCCGCCTCGGCGATACGGGCCAGGAAAGACTCCTCGATGAGGAAATGCTGGCCCAGCCCCTTGCGAGGATACAGGCCGTGGGCTTTCAGATAGCGGGGCCAGGGCATCGGAGGCGGAGGAGGCATCCAGACGCTCATGGAGGCGGGGAGGGCCAGTCCGGCAACACATAGGGGATGGATTCCGGAGGCGGCACCGGCGTCAGCAGATACACGTCCACCCATCGATACCAGAGGACCAGATCCTCATCGTTGTAACCCAGGTCGATGCGGCGGCCGATGATCCCCCCGCCGGTGTCGGCCGCCAGGCCGATCCCATAGCCCGGCACATACACTCGCCACCCCAGGCGGATGACCCGCGGGTCCACGGCCACGATCCCCCGCTGCATGGGCAGCCCGGTCCGTGTCCGCCCGAAGTAGGGGGCGGAGGGATGAACCCCTGCGGTGGAGGCGCTGTAAGAGGTGGCCAGCATTCGGATCCGCCGCCAGTATTCCACCGGGCCCTCCGGGGTTTCCAGGGTGCGCACCACGATCTTCGTCCCATAGACCCACACCCGGGGCTCCGGTGGCCGGACCACCGTCTCATCCACCACCTCCCGGGCCACCGCCTGGCCGTTCTCATACCGGACGCGGATCCGTCGCTGCAGCAATCCGTTCCGCCCCGGGGCCTTCTGCACCCACGTGTCCAGCTCTAGGTTCGGGTCCGGCTCCCAGACCGTGCGGAAGGGGATCGGGCTCTCTTCGATCTCAAAGTCCTCCCTCACCCGGATCACCTGCACCGTCTCTCCGCCTTGCAGGGCCGCCCCTTCCTCCGGGATCACCCGATCCTGGCCATGCAGGGAGAGCCCGAGCTCCCACAACAGATCCCGAACGGTCCGGGCGGTGGTATGCACCACCTGGACACGGCCGTCGGCCTCCACGGTGATGGGACGGGCGCGAAAGAGACTCACCTGCAGCCCGCCGTTCAGCATGGTTTCGGGACCCGGGATCAGACGATCCGCCGGGTGCAGGGAGAAGCCCGCCTCCCGGAGGGCGGCCCCCACGGTGGGCGCAGTGGTCAGGATCACCCGGCGGGATCCATCCTCCAGGCGCAGGACCAGAGGGGCCGCCCGCTGGATGCGGATCTCCCGGGGGGGCGCTCCCCCGTCCGTTGCCTTCGCGCTGAAGGGCCACGGCTGGCCATCCACCCACAGCGCGTCCCCGGGCTCCCGCTCCACCCCCGCCTGCCGCAGGATGGCCTCCGGATCCCGATGGAGGGTGTAAACCTGAAGCTGCCGGGAGGGCTCCGTCCCTCTCCCCTCCACCCGGATCCACACCGGCTGGGCCCGGCGGACCCGGATGAGGGCCGGTGGGCGGAGCTCCTGATCCAGGGCCGGAGAGACCTCGTCCTCCGGACGCAGGAACACCCCGGCCTCCCGCAGCACCCCGGCCACAGTTCGTTGATGGGTTCTAATGGGGATGATCCGATCATCCAGGAGGAGGGTTACCGTCTGTTGGGAGCGCCAGTAACCCCAGAGGCAGAACGCGCCCAGCCCGAGCCAGGCGATCGATTGGAGAAGCCTCCCGCGAGCCATTCGTGCAGCGGCGGAACCCGGGCCAGTGGGCCCGTAAGGGTCTCGGAAAGGCCATCGCCATCGGTTCGCAGCCTCCCGAGGGCGGCCGTGCGCCCCTTGTCGAGCCCGCCTCTCCCCCTGGGGGAGCCCTCGTTCGGCTCCGGCCCGGCGCCCCTGCGGCGCGCGAACCGGGACGGCTTACCGTTGCTCCCTTCCGGGCCTGGCGGGGTTCACCGGGGTCCGCCGCGCAGGACCGGACCTTCATCGCCGGGAGGGAGCCCCGCAGGGGGCCGCGCTAACCCTCGAAGGGGATGTCGGCCCCGCGTCTGGCGGATTTCGGGTACAGGGAACCGCCACCTCCCCGCCTGAGCACGGCCGCCACCTTTAGCGTAGCGGATCCCCCTCCCGCTGTCAAGCCAGGGGCTGTCCACGAATGCACAAACAGAACGGTCCTAAGGGCGAAGCAACCTCGCCTCTCTCAATGTAGAATCCTCTGGGATGAGGAAGATCGAGATGGCTTCGGAGGAGAAAGCAGATGGAGGACTGGATTCTGCGCCCGGCCCGGCCGGAGGACGGACCCATCATCCGTCGGATGATCCGGGAGGCCCGGCTGAACCCCTTCGGGCTTCACATCCCCCGTTTCTGGGTGGCCGAGGTGCAGGGACGGGTGGTGGGGGCTGTTCAGATCCGCCCGCATCGGGATGGCAGCCCGGATGATCCGGGAGGCCCGGCTGAACCCCTTCGGGCTTCACATCCCCCGTTTCTGGGTGGCCGAGGCCCAGGGACGGGTGGTGGGGGCTGTTCAGATCCGCCCGCATCGGGATGGCAGCCGGGAGCTGGCCTCCCTGGTGGTGGATCCCGCGTGGCGGGGCCGGGGCATCGGCAGCGCCCTGGTCCGGGCGCAACTGGCTCGAGCCCGGGAGCCCCTGGTGCTGATCTGCCGGCCGGAGCTGGAGCCGTTTTACACCCGGTTCGGCTTTCGAAGGCTCAGGCCCGAGGAGATGCCGCCCTTCTTCCGCTGGGTGCATTGGATCGCCCGATGGCTGGGCCGGCCCCTTCGGATCATGGGCTGGGATCCGGCGGAAGCCGCCGCAGAACCTTCGGAGGGATCGCAATGAAAGAGCGGTCCGGGGAGATCTTCCAGCGGGAGTTCCTGTATGGCCGCCATGCGGTCGACGAGGCCCTGCGGGCCAGGCGGCGGCGTATTTACCGGCTGCTCATCGCCGAAGGCCTCCAGCCCCGGCCGATCCTGGAGGAGCTGATCGCCCTGGCCGAGGCCCAGGGCGTCCCGGTGCTGCGCGTCCCCCGGGCGCGGCTGGACGCCGTGGCGGACGGCCACCAGGGGGTGGTCGCCGAGGTGGATCCTTATCCTTATGTGGATCTGGAGCAGGCCTGGGCGGAAAGCGCCCGCCGTCCGGATCCGCCCTTCTGGCTGGCGCTGGATTGCCTGCAGGACCCTCAGAACTTCGGGACCCTGTTGCGGACGGCGGAGGCGGTGGGGGTGCACGCTGTGCTGTTCCCAGAGCATCGCAGCGCCCGGGTGACGCCGGCGGTGGTCAACGCCTCGGCCGGCGCGGTGGAGCACCTCCGGGTGGTCCAGGTCACCAACCTGGCCCGGGCCCTGGAGCAGCTCAAGGCCCGCGGCGTGTGGGTGGTGGGCCTGCAACAGGATCCCCGGGCGATCCGTTACGATCAGGCGGACCTCAGCGGGCCCATCGCCCTGGTGGTGGGCAGCGAGGAATCTGGCATCCGTCCGCTGGTGCGACGGACGTGCGATTTCCTAATCTATCTCCCCATGCGAGGACGGGTCGCTTCCCTCAACGCCGCGGCCGCCGGCGCCATCGCCCTCTATGAGATCGCCCGACGCCGGGGCTTCCCCTAAAAACTAAAACAGGCGGATCATCAGGGGATGACCCGCCTGCCCAGAGCCCCCAGCGGGACTCGAACCCGCGACCTTTGGCTCCGGAGGCCAACGCTCTATCCAGCCTGAGCTATGGGGGCCTGTCACTTAAGAATCTACCGCAATCGGCCGGATCTGTCAACGCGGGCCGCCCCCCGGGTGTGTCCCAAAATCGTAGGACAACTGCGAGCAGTTGTCCTACAAGGCGGCCAGGCCCGACAAAATCGGGACACACCCCACCCCCCGGCGTATGACGGCGATCATACCGGAGCGGGCCGGCCTGGGCCACGATATCCCTGAGCATACGCGCGCCGACCGGGAGACCCTCCCATGCAACTGCAACAAGAGCCGTCCGCCTGGCCGTTGCCGGACCCCTTCCCGGATTACGTGACCTGTCCGGTCTGCGGGGAGCCGGACATCGAAATCTGGTGCTATGAGGAGACCGTCCGCTGCCCGACCTGCGGGGCCGAGATCTCCCACGGGCCTTTCCCCTGCTGGACCGCCTGCCCCCGACGCCCCCTCCCCCCTCCGACCCCATGACAAAGATCATCGGTTGAGCACGAAGGCTATCACGCCATATGACGAACCACACCCCCATTTTATGACATTCCTCGTCCCAAAATGACCTCTTCGTATGACGTAGATCATAGGCTCTGACGGCCGAACCAGACAAGATAGAGGCCAGAGCGTCCGGCCTGATGGGAGGGTCGGCCGCACGATCATGGATGGGAGGAGGTTCCGATGATGCATGGGAAAGCGAAGGGGGTGATCCTGGGTGTTCTGATGGCCCTGGTGGCGGCCTGTGCCCGGGGCCGGGCGACCCCGGTGGCGGGCCTGCCGGCGGAAGCGCAGACAGTGATCCGGGAGCGGGGCCTGTCCCCGGAGGACGTGGTCGCCGCGCTGCGGACCTATATGCCAGGGGGCAAATACGATGAATATGTGATGTTCTCCTCCGGCGGGCACTCCGGCCAAGTCCTGGTGATCGGCATCCCCTCCATGCGGCTGCTCAAGGTGATCGGTGTCTTCACGCCGGAGCCCTGGCAGGGCTACGGGTTCGGGGAGAAGGGCACCCTGGAGGTGCTGGCGGAGGGCTTCGCCCGGGGCCAGCCCCTCCTCTGGGGTGACACCCACCATCCGGCCCTCTCCGAGACCGAGGGGGAATACGACGGCCAGTTCCTGTTCATCAACGACAAGGCCAACGCCCGCCTGGCGGTGATCGACCTGCGCGACTTCGAAACCAAGCAGATCGTCAAGAACCCCAACGCCATCTCCGACCACGGCGGCGGCTTCGTCACCCCCAACACCGAATACGTTGTCGAGGGCCCGCAGTATGCAGCCCCCATCGGGTGGGAGTATGCCCCGCTGGATCAATACAAGGACAAATACCGGGGGCTGCTGACCTTCTGGGCCTTCGACCGCCAGAAGGGACGGGTGGACCCGGATCGCTCCTTCCAGATCGAGCTGCCGCCCTACTGGCAGGACCTGTGCGATGCGGGCAAGAAGGTCTCTTACGGCTGGGTGTTCTGCAACTCCATCAACACTGAGATGGCCACCGGCGGCATCGAGGAGGGCAACCCGCCCTTCGAGGCCGGCACGGCCAAGAACGAGATGGACTACCTCCACATCATCAACTGGAAGAAGGCCGAGGAGCTGATCCAGGCCGGCAAGTATGAGGTGATCAATGGGATCAGGGTGATCCGTCTGCAGACGGCAGCCCAGGAGGGGGTGCTCTTCTTCGCCCCGGAGCCCAAGAGCCCCCACGGGGTGGATGTGGCGCCGGGCGGCGAATACATCGTGGTGGGCGGCAAGCTGGATCCCCACGTGACGATCTATTCCTTCGAGAAGATCCAGAAGGCCATCGCCGCCGGGAACTTCGAGCGCGACCCCTTCGGGGTGCCGGTGCTGAAGTTCGAGGACGTCAAGGAAGCCCAGGTGGAGCTCGGCCTCGGCCCGCTGCATACGGTCTTTGACGACAAAGGCTATGCCTACACTTCCCTGTTCCTGGATAGCGCCGTGGCGAAGTGGTCCCTGGGCGGCCCCTACCGCAAGGACGGCGCGGAGCCTTGGAAGCTGGTGGAGAAGCTGCCGGTCCACTACAACATCGGCCACATCGCCGCGCCGGAGGGGGACACGGTCTCGCCGGACGGCAAATACGTGGTGGCCCTCAACAAGTGGTCGGTGGACCGCTTCCAGCCGGTCGGCCCGTTGCACCCGCAGAACTTCCAGCTGATCGACATCAGCGGCGGCAAGATGCGGCTCCTTTACGACATGCCCATCGGCATCGGCGAGCCGCACTACGCTCAGATCATCAAAGCCGACAAGCTCAAGCCGTTCCTGGTCTACCCGGAGATCGGGTGGAACGCGGTGAAGATGGCCAAGGACCCCAACGCCACCGAGGCCGGTCGGGAGCGCGTGGAGGTGCGGGAGGAGGGCGGCCGGCGGGTGGTGGAGATCTGGATGACGGCGGTTCGCAGCCACTTCAAGCCGGAGCGCGTGAAGGTCCGCAAGGGCGATCACGTGATCTGGCACATCACCAACATCGAGCGGGCCCGCGACGCCACCCACGGCTTCGCCCTGGGCGGCTACAACATCAACCTGAGCCTGGAGCCCGGCGAGACCGCCACCATCGAGTTCGACGCCGACCAGAGCGGGACCTTCCCCTTCTACTGCACGGAGTTCTGCTCGGCCCTCCACCTGGAGATGATGGGCTACTTCCTGGTGGAGCCGTGATCCGGGACCACAGGGGGGCGGCCGGCCGGCCGCCCCCCTTAAAGGCTTCTGATTTCGATGAGGACTCAGATCGAATGCTCTGGGGCCTGAAGGCGCGGACCGCATCTCCTTAGGAGAAGAAGACCATGGTGGAGCGACTGAACGCATGGCTTCGGGAGGATCCTTTCCGGTTGCCCCGCGCGTTCTTCATCGGGGCATCCTGGCTGCTGCTGCTTTCCCTGCTCTTCCCCTACTGGCGCATGACCCTTCAGGCCCCGCAGTATCCCGGGGGGCTTCGGGTGGACGTCTACGTCACCCACCTGGCCGGGGATGTGAGCGAGGTGGACAACCTGAACCATTACATCGGGATGAAGAAGCTCCATGAGGCGGCCCAGGTGGAACGCTTCCTGGCGCCCCTGGCCATCGGCGCGGCGGCCCTCTTGGGCGAGGCCCTGGCCTTCACCCGGCGCCGCTGGGCGGCGGTGCTGGCCCTGCCGGCCATGCTCTTCCCCTTCATTTTCCTGGCCGACATGTATTACTGGCTCTACCGCTACGGTCACGACCTGGACCCGAACGCCCCGCTGCGGCTGCCGCCCTTCACGCCACCGCTGCTGGGCACCGGCGTCGTGGGCCAGTTCCGCACCGTGGCGGAGCTCCAGCTCGGGTTCTGGATGGCCCTCGCGGCCTCCTTCCTGATCGCCCTGGGCCTGCACTTCCGCCGGGTGGTGCGGACCGCCCTGGAACGCCGTCAGGCCGTGCGTCTCGGCCCTCTCACCCTGGTCCCGGAAGGAGCCCGTGGATGATCCTCCCCCTGGCCCTGGCCCTCTGGGCGCTGCTCGGGGGCGCCCCTGCGGATCCCGGGCGCTCCCTCCAGGAGGCCATCGACGCCGCCCCACCGGGGGCGACCCTGGAGGTGCGCGGCGGCGTGCACTACGGCCCCATCCGCATCGATAAGCCCCTCACCCTGATCGGTGTCGACAGCCCGGTGCTGGATGGCCAGGGCCAGGGCACCGTCCTCTGGATCACCGCCCCCGGGGTGACCGTCCGCGGCTTTGGGATCCGTCGCTCCGGCCGCTCCCTGACCCATGAGGACGCGGGGATCCGGGTGGAAGGAGCCCCCGGGGTGATCCTGGAGGACAACCGGCTGGAGGACGTCCTCTTCGGGATCTACCTGAAGGATTCCCCGGGGGCTCGCATCCGGAACAACCACATCCGCGGCCTGGACGTGCCGGAGGCGGAGCGGGGAGACGCCATCCGCCTGTGGTATAGCTCCGACGCCTACATCGAAGGCAACGAGACGGAGCGCGGGCGGGACGTGATCATCTGGTTCTCCGATCGCTCCGTCCTCCGGGACAATCGGTTCCGGGGCGGGCGCTACGGGATCCACTACATGTATTGCAATGAGAGCTTGGCGGAGGGGAACATCCTGGAAGGCAACTACGTTGGGATCTATATGATGTACAGCCGGGGCGGGGTCTTCCGCCGCAACCGCTTCCTTCACCACCGGGGACCCAGCGGCTACGGCATGGCCTTCAAGGACAGCGATGAGATCCTCGCCGAGGAGAACCTCTTCGCCAACAACACCGCCGCCCTCTTTCTGGACAACACCCCGCGCGCGGAGGGCTCCCCCGTCCGCTTCGAGCGGAACCTCTTCGCTTACAACGGGATCGGGGTGCTGGCCCTGCCAATGGTGCGGGGGGCGATCTTCCGGGAGAACGTCTTCTGGGAGAACGAGCAACAGGCGGCCGTGCAGGGGGAAGGGAACCTACAGGCCAACCGATGGGAGGGCAACTTCTGGAGCGACTACACGGGCTTCGACGCCGACGGCGATGGGATCGGCGACGTCCCTTATCGTTCTCACCGCCTTTTCGAGGCCTTGATCGATACGGCGCCAGCCCTCCGCATCTTCTGGGGCACTCCCGCCGTCCAGGCCTTGGAGACCGCCGCGCGGCTGGTCCCCTTCTTCGCGCCCCAGGTTCGCCTGGAGGATCCGGCCCCCCGGATGCGGCCGCCGGCCGGGATCCCCGGGGCCGCCGGGCACACCCCCCGACATAGGGTCCCATGGCTCGGCTTGGGGCTGGGGGGGCTGGCCCTGGCGATGATCGGATGGCGCTGGCTGCAGCGCACCCCCGCCGGGCCCATCCGGGCGGATCCCCGCCAGACCCCAGCGGCGATGCTGGAGATCCGGGGGCTGCGCAAACGGTTCGGGCAGACCTGGGTGGTGCGTGGGCTGGACCTGCGGGTGCAGCCGGGGGAGGCGGTGGCCCTGTGGGGACCCAACGGGGCAGGGAAAACCACCGTCCTCCGTTGCATCCTGGGCCTGCTCTCCTTTGAAGGCCACATCCGGGTGGCGGGTCGGGATGTCCGGAAGGAGGGTCCGGCGGCCCGCCGCGCCATCGGCTACGTGCCCCAGGAGCTGGCCTTCTACAGCTGGACCGTCCGGGAGACCCTGGCTTTCTTCGCCGCGCTCCGGGGGGTTCCCGTGGATCCTGGGATCGTGGAGGCCATGGGGTTGGCGACCTATCAGGACCACCCGGTGCGGGCCCTCTCGGGGGGCTTGAAGCAACGGCTGGCCCTGGCCCTGGCCCGGATGGGGGACCCGCCCCTCCTGCTTCTGGACGAGCCGACGGCGAACCTGGATATGGCCGCCCGGCTGGAGTGGATGCGCCAGCTGCAGGTCCTGAAAGCCCAGGGGAAGACGCTGATCTTCAGCTCCCACCGACTGGAGGAGATCCTGGAGCTGGCAGATCGCGTGGTGGTGCTGCGGGAGGGACAGGTGGTCGCGGAGGTCGCGCCGGAAGCCCTTGCCCGGACGGTCGGGCTGCAGGCGCGGCTCCGGCTGAGCCTCCCGCCTGCCGAACAGGACCGGGCCCGCCGGCTGCTGGAGGAGGCGGGCTACCCGGTCGTCGCCAACCATCATGGCCTGACCCTCACCGTGCCGGCGGATCAGAAGCTGGCCCCGGTGCAGCAGCTCTGGGCGGCCGGGATCCCGGTTCAGGACGCGGAGTGGGAGCTGAGCGAGCCATAAGCGGGGGATCCCATGGGCGCGACGCGCTGGATGATCTGGAAGGAAGGACGGGAGATCCTGCGGAGCCGCTGGTTTGGCATCACAGCGGGGAGCTTCGTCGCCGTGGCCCTGGCCCTGGCCGCTCTCTCCATGGCGGGCTCCGGCTACATCGGGCTGGCCGGTTTCGGGCGCACGGCCGCGGCGCTGGTTAACCTCTCCGCGCTGATCGCTTCCCTGATGGGCCTGGGGCTGGGGGCCATGACCTGGGCGGCGGAGCGGGAGAGCGGGACGCTGGCTTACCTTCTGTCTTACCCGGTCTCCCGGGCTCAGGTGTGGGCGGCGAAGGCCATCGGGGGGGCCATGGCGCTGGCCGCCGCGATGGCTCTGGGGTTCGGGATCACCGGCCTGATCATCGGCCTGGGAGGAGGCCTCGGCGGCGCGGAGGAAGCCGGCCGTTATGCGGCCCTAGCGGCCGGCGCCACCCTGCTCGCCTGGATCACCTACGGCCTGGGGATGACCCTGGGTGTCGGGTTGCGCCGCCAGAGCACCGCCTTGGGCCTCTCCCTGCTGGCCTGGCTGGCCGGCGTGTTCCTCTCGGACCTGGGCCTCATGGGGCTGGTGGGGACCTTCGCCCTGTCTCCGGCCGTCCTCTGGTGGCTCACCGTCCTGAACCCCCTCCACGCCTTCCGCATCCTGGCGATGGTCTGGCTGAACGGCTCCCCGGATCTCCTGGGGCCGGCGGGAGCCTACGCCTGGCGGACGTATGGGGAGGCCCTGGGGCCGATGCTGACGGCGATCATGCTGGGCTGGCTGGCCCTGGCGTTCCTGATGGCCGCCCTGCGCTTCGGGAGGCTGCAGGACATCGCCGCCTGAACGGAGGAGCTCCTTATCCAGGAGGGGGAATGATGCGTCGAATGGTCGCCATCGCGCTGATGCTGGCGGGGCTGGTGGCCTGCGCGCGGCCCAGCGGGCCCAGGCCGCCGGATATCGTTTACGGGAAGGATCCCTGCGCCAACTGCGGGATGCTCATCAACGATCCCCGCTTCGCCGCGGCTTACGTGACCCGGAACGGCCAGGCCCGCCTCTTCGATGACATCGGGTGCATGATCGATTACCAGCGAGGCCATCCGGAGGATGTAGCAGCCTTCTATGTGCGTGACTTCGAGGGTGGGGGATGGATCGAGGCGGACCGCGCCACCTTCGTCCATGCGCCCGATGTGCCGACCCCCATGGGCTATGGCCTGCTCGCCTTCGCCACGCGGGACCGGGCTGAGGCCTTCGCCCGGGACCACGGCGGGCAGGTGATGGACTGGGCGACCGCCCGGCAGACCGTTCGATCCCCCCATCGCCATGGCCCGTAGCAGGGAGGGGCGCAGCGGGGCTGCGCCCCTCCTCCGCCGAACATCCCCTCCGAACCGCCGCCGGTCTTTGCTCCCCTCCGGATGCCCGCAACCGGTGCGCCGGAATATACTGGAGGAGCCGAACGCTTCGGGCCCGACAGGGGGAACGCCCGAAGCCGGCGGATGCGATGATCGGCGAGGATCGGGATGCGGATCATCACCCTGACGACGGATTTCGGGGATGAGGACGGCTATGTGGGGACGATGAAGGGGGTGATCCTCTCCATCGCCCCCGATGTGCGGCTGGTGGACCTCAGCCACCACATCCCGCCCCAGGACATCCGGCGGGCGGCCTTCGTGGTGGCGGAGGCCGTGCCCTACTTCCCCCCCGGGACCATCCACGTGGCGGTGGTGGATCCCGGGGTGGGCAGCGGGCGCCGGGCGCTGATCGTGGAGACGGAGCGGGCCCTCTTCGTGGGGCCGGACAACGGGCTCTTCAGCTTCATCCTGGACAATCGCCCAGAGGCCCGCTGTTACGCCATTGAGGAGTCGGCTTATCGCCTGCCCCAGGTCAGCTACACCTTCCACGGCCGGGACATCTTCGCCCCGGCCGCCGCCCACCTCGCCCGCGGGGTCCCTCCCGCCGCCTTCGGCCCGCCGGTGACGGACCCGGTCCGCTTCCCTCCGCCCCGCCTGGAGCTGGAGGAGGAGCGGATCGTCGGGGAGATCCTGCACGCGGACCGGTTCGGGAACCTGGTGACCAGCATCGGTCGGCTGCAGTGGCAGGGAGCCGCCCTGGTTTTGCAACCGGCCTTCGGTCCCCTGGCCCGCCGCTTCCCGGTCCTCTTCCGGGCGGGGGAGGCGCGGGTGGAGGTAGGGGATCGCGTGCTCTCCGGCATCCTCCACACCTTCGCCGAGGCCCAACCCGGGGAGCTGATCGCCTATCCGGGCAGCTCCGGCTTCTTAGAGATCGGCCTGGTGAACGGGTGCGCCGCGGCCGCCCTGGAGGCCCGGCGAGGGGATCCGGTGGTGGTTCGGGTGCGCCTGCTGGCGCTGGAATAGATGCAATACCCATTGCTCACGATCGGCCGGAGAGGAGCGAGGGGATGACCCGAGAGGCCTTTTTCGTGATCGAGGGAGGGCGGCGGCTCCGGGGGGAGGTGCGCCCCGGGGGCAACAAGAACGCCGCCCTCCCCCTGATCGCAGCCGCCCTGCTCGCCGAGGAGCCGGTGGTGCTGCGCAACGTGCCGCGCATCCGCGACGTCCGCACGATGGTGCAGCTCCTGAGCGAGCTGGGGGCGAGCATCGAAGAGCTGGACCCGCACACCCTGCGCATCGACACCCGGGATGTGCGGCCCCGGCCGCTGAACCCGGAGCTGTGCCGGGATATCCGGGCGAGCATCCTGCTGGCCGGGCCGCTGCTGGCCCGCTTCGGTTACGTGGAGATGCCGCCCCCCGGAGGCGACGTGATCGGCCGGCGCCGCCTGGACACCCACTTCCTGGCTTTCGAGGCCCTGGGGGCGCGCTATGAGGTGAACCGGATCTTCCGGCTCCGGGCCCCCGGCCGGCTCCAGGGCCAGGACATCCTGCTGGACGAGGCCAGCGTGACTGCCACGGAGAACGCGGTCATGGCCGCGGCCCTCGCCCGGGGCACCACCGTCCTGCGCAACGCCGCCTCCGAGCCCCACGTCCAGGCCCTCTGCCATTTCCTCAACCGCCTCGGCGCCCGCATCGATGGCATCGGCTCCAACACCCTGGTGATCCATGGGGTGGACCGACTAAGGGGCGGGGAATGGGAGATCGAGTCGGACCACATCGAGGTAGGTTCTTTCATCGGGCTGGCCGCCCTCATCGGCGATGGGATCTGGATCCGACGCGCCGTTCCCCGTCACCTGCGCATGGTGCAGTTGGTCTACCGGCGCCTGGGCGTGCACTTCGAGGTGCATGGGGAAGACATCTACGTGCCGCCGGAGCAGCCCCTCCGGGTGATCCCGGACATCGGGGGCCATATCCCTAAGATCGAGGACGCGCCCTGGCCCGGCTTCCCGGCGGATCTGATGAGCATTGCCATCGTGGTGGCCACCCAGGCCGTGGGGCCGGTCCTCTTCCACGAGAAGATGTTCGAAAGCCGCCTCTATTTCGTGGATAAGCTCATCGCCATGGGGGCGCGCATCGTCCTCTGCGACCCTCACCGTTGTCTGGTCCACGGCCCTTCCCCCCTGCACGGGGAGCGGCTGGAGAGCCCGGACATCCGGGCGGGGATGGCCCTGGTGATCGCGGCCCTCTGCGCCGAGGGCACCAGCGTCATCCGCAACATCGTGCAGATCGATCGGGGCTACGAGTGCCTGGACGAGAAGCTGCGAGCCCTGGGCGCGGCCATCGAACGGGTGGAGCGATGAGCCATGGGCAACTCGCCTCAAGACCTCCGGAACCGCATGTGGATCTGGATCGCCGCGCTCATCCTGATCGCCATGGCCTGCGGGTGCATCGGCCTGGCGGTGGGCGGGCTGGCTGGCTATCTGATCGGCCGGGGCGCGGGCGCTCCGACTCCCCCCGGGCCCACTTCTGGAACCCCCTGGTTGGGGGTGATGGTGACCCATGATCGCGATGGGGCACGGATCCTCCAGGTGCTCCCCAACAGCCCGGCGGAGGAAGCCGGCCTGCGCCCCGGCGACCGGATCACCGCCGTGGACGGCGAGCCGGTGGACGACCGTCATCCTCTCCCCGATGCGCTCCGACGCCATCGCCCCGGGGAGACGGTGCGCCTGACAGTGATCCGGGATGGGCAAGAGCGCACCCTCTCCGTCACGCTGGGCCGGGCCCCTTAGGACCCACCGCTTTCCTGCCGGCCAATGGAACCGATCGCATGGAAGATCCCAGAGCTGGAAGTGCCAAGCCCATGACGGCCCGGAAAAAGCCCCTCCTCCCCGGTGTGGCCGGCCTGGTCCTGATCCTCATCCTGGGGATCCTGCATCTTCCGTCCGCGGTCGGTCCGCCCGCCTTCCTTTCCTTGCACGGGCCGGAGGGAAAGATCACCCTGTATGCGGTGGGCCCAGCCCAGTGGCGCGTAGAGGCCGGCTCGCCGCAGGATCAGGCCTTCGCGGAGGGCGTCCTGGATGGACTGGATGCCGCCCCGCTGCTGATCCTGCGGCGGGCGGCGGCTTACGGCCAGCTGGAGGCCCTGGTCGGGCCGCAGGCTAAGGAGGCCGACGCCTGGGCCCGGGAGCGCCTCGCCCCCGTCATCGCCCGGGCCTGGGAGGCCCTGGATGCAGAGACCCGGTCCCGGCTGGAAGCCTACGCGGCGGGGGTGAACACCGCCTGGCGGATGGGGATCCCGATGATCCGCCGGCTCCCCTCGGATCCCCTCGCCCGACCCTGGGAGCCCCGGGATAGCCTGGCGGTGGCAGTGGGCCTGGCCCTGGCCCATCCGGGCTGGATGGAGGCCGAGATCGCGGCCGCCCTCCGGCGCCTCCCTCCTGCTCCCCGCGCCGCCCTGGAAGATCCCCGCTGGTCGTCCGCGACGCCGGCCCCGGATGTCGCGCGGCGTGAGGCGGCGTGGCGCGCCTGGGCGGCGGTGGGGGTGGCCCCCGAGCTCGGGCTCTTCCGGACGTGTCAGGAGGACACCGGGATCCGCCTGCACGCGATGGCCGCCCCGGTCTTCCCCCTGCCGTGGCGCCTGATATGGGTGGACGACGGCGTCCGCCTCCGCTGGCCCGGGATCCCGGGGGCTCTGGCGCGCATCCGCCAGGCGGAGGGCGCCCAGCTGGAGCCGAAGCCGGGCCCCGGAGACGTCCTGGATGCCCTGGGGGAGCTCTCCGTCCGCGTCGTCCGGGAAAGCGGGGAGTCCCCCCTCTGGGCCTGGCGGGGAAAGGACGCATGGCCCCGCTGCGCGCCGCCCGCGACGCCGGATCGCGAGGCGCTGCTCGCCCTGACCCCAGAGGGCTGGCTTCAGCGGCGGGTGCATGGGATGCTGGGCCGCTGGGACGGGCAGCTGGACGCGAAGAGCCCCTCCGCCCTCGTCTATGAGGTCTGGCGATGGGAGCTCATCCGCACGGCGCTGGGACCGGCGGTGGGGGAGGAGAACCTGCGACGGCTGCTCGCCCGACGGCCGGCGGAGCGCCTCCGGGCCGCTGCGCAGGCCCTCTGGGAGGCTCAGGGCAATGAGGTCCGGGAGCTGAAGGCGATGGCTTACCGGCGGGCGCTGGCCGAGATTGGACGGCGATATGGGGATCTGCACACCATCTGGGAATGGGGAAAGGCCCACGCGGCCCCTGTGCGGATCCTGGGCTGGCCGATCCGCGCGGAGATCCCTCTCGGCGGCGATGAGAGCGCCCCCTGGCCGACCCCGGTGGATCCCGTGCGACCCTTCGCCACGGCGTTCTGGCCTGCCCTCACCGTGCAGCGGGAGTCTCAGGTTATCCTGAAGATCGCCCCGACGCCGGTCTGGTGGAGATGGCCGTAGCGGGAGAAGGCGACCACCCCTGTTCAGGGCTCCGGAGGAGCTCGTCGGATCAGGACGGCCAGCTCGCGCTCCAGCTCCGCCCGGCGCTGGGCGGCGGCCTGCCGCCCCTCCTCCACGACCTGCTGCCATCGGCTCCGGATCCTTTGCCGCAGCTCCGGCCCGGAGCAGGGAGCCCAGAGCAGCGCCAGGCCGGCGCCGATCAGCCCCCCCACCAGAAATCCATAAATCCAGAGAAGCCCACGGCGCATGAAGATCTCTCCACAGGTATGTGAACGTCCACCTCTGCAGATATTGTAACCCAGACCGCTGCTCCCCTCCGGCCCCCTCGCATGCGCTGAAAGATCGCTCTGTGCTTCCGGCCGTGTTATCATCAGTTAAGGAGGGGCGTAGCGTGAGGATCCCTGCGATTCATGAGCGTGCAGGATGTTAAAGGATACGGTGACGCGAAGCGACATCGAGATCGAGCGGGTGGATCTGGCCATCGCCTGGAACTGGGAATACGATGCGCCGTTCATCCGGATGATCCGGGAGGCCTGCGCGCGCCGCGGCCTCTCGGTGGCCGAGGTCACGCCGGCGGATCTCCCCCAGATCCTGGAGCGGGCCGCGGATGGGCGGTGGACATGCGGGGTTTTCCTGGACCGCGCTTCGGATTGGGATGAGGACTTCGAGGCCCTGGTGGATTGGGCCCGGGCGGCAGGGGTGTTCCGCCTGAACCCAACGGAGCGGGCGCGGGCGGCATGGGACAAGGCGGCGATGCACCGGCGGTTCGTCGAAGCGGGGCTCCCCACCCCTCCCACGGCCATCCTCCCCCCGTGGGAAGCCGACCCCCGGACGCTCTGGCCCGAAGGGCTGGGGGAACCCCCGTGGATCGCCAAGCCCGCCTTTGGGGGCGGCGGGGAGGGCGTGCGGACGATCATCTGTCCAGAGGACCTGAACGCCCTGCGCACGGCCTTCCCCGATGAATCGATCCTGGTCCAGGCCTACGTGCGCCCCCGCCGGCTGGACGGGCGCCCGGCGTGGTTCCGGGTGCTCTATGCGGTGGATCAGGTGTTCCCATGCTGGTGGGATCCGGCCACCCATCGGTATACACCGGTGGAGGAGGAAGAGCGGATCGCCTTCGGCCTGGACGCGCTCTGGGAGCTGGGGCGTCGGATCGCGGCGGTCTGCGGGCTTCACCTGTTCTCCAGCGAGATCGCCCTGGACGAGGCGGGGCGCTTCCTGTGCATCGACTACGTCAACGATCCCATCGACACGCGTCCGCAATCCCTGGCCCCGGAGGGGGTGCCGGACGAGGTGTTGCAGGGGATCGCCGAGCGGATCGCCGAGGCCGTCGGGAGGATACGATGCCGCTCATCCTGGTGACCAACGATGACGGGATCCGCTCCCCGGGCCTGCGCGCCGCCGCTGCCGCCCTGCAAGTCCTGGGGCAGGTTGTGGTGGTCGCCCCGGTGGATCAATGGTCCGGCGCCGGGCGCTGCATGCCGGCCACCTCGGAGGGCCGGATCTACCCGGAGATCATCCATGTGAACGGCACAGTGATCCGGGCCTATGCGGTGGAAGGAACCCCCGCCCAGGTGGTCGATCACGCCATCCTGGAGATCCTTCCTCGCCTCCCCGATCTGGCGGTGGCGGGCATCAATTATGGGGAGAACGTCGGCTCTGGGGTGACGATCTCGGGGACGGTGGGGGCGGCCCTAGAGGCGGCCAGCTTCGGGATCCCGGCCCTGGCCGTGTCGTTGCAGACCCCGGTGGAGCATCACCTGGGATACTCCGAGGAGATCGACTTCGGGGCCGCGGCGCATTTCACCCTCCTCTTTGCCCGCGCCGCCCTCCGCCAGGCCCTGCCCTTCGACGTCGACGTGCTGAAGATCGACGTCCCGGCCCGGGCCACGCCGGAGACCCCATGGCGGTGGACCCGCCTCTCCCGGCAGCGGTATTTCGTCCCGGTCCGCCCGATGCGCCGGCGCCCCACCGACCCGGGCCCGCTGGGATATCGGGTGGAGATCGATCGAGAGCGTCTGGAGCCGGATTCGGACATCTACGCCCTGGTGGTGGAGGAGGTGGTCTCTGTCACCCCGCTGAGCCTGGATCTCACGTCCCGCGTTTCCCTGGAGGAGCTGCATCGATGGTGGGAGAAAGCGAGGTAAGGATCCCCGGAAGGCCGATGGAGGCCCCGGCCGTTCCCCGGGGAACGGTGGGAACCCTCTGGATGCTCTTCCTGCTGCTCCTGATCCACGGGTCCGCCGCGTGGACGGTGACCCTGGCGGGGTGGGCCGATGGATTAGAGATCCTCCCTCCGGTGGCAGCCGGGGGGCTCCTCATCGGTTGGCTGCTGGCCATCTCCCGGTTCCCCGGCCCGGTGGCTTTTCTTCTCAACATCGGCTATGGCACCGTCTGGGTGGGCTACCTGAGCGCCCGCCTCATCCAGGTCCCCACCTGGTCGTTGAAGCTCCAATGGCTGGGCTACCGCATGACGGTGTGGGCCATGGAAGCCATGCGGGGCGGGCGCGGCAGCGATCCGCTGCCCTTCGTGGTGATCATGGGGGCCCTGATCTGGCTGGCAGCCAGCAGCAGCGCATGGTATTCCTTCCGGACCATCCGGTCGTGGCGGGCGCTGGTGCCGGCCGGGCTGATCGCGTTCATCAACGCGTATTACTATCTGGGTCCGCGCCCTCTCACGCTGTTCCTGATCACCTATTTGCTGGGGGCGCTGCTCTGGCTGGCCACCGTGCATTATGAGGAGCAGAGCCAACGCTGGCGGCGGGAGCAGGTGTGGTTCGTCCCGGATCTCGGCGTGGATGTGCTGCGGGCGGGGCTGCTGATCGCCGGGCTGGCCCTGGCCCTCGCCTGGATCCTCCCGCCGGCCGGCTCCAGCGAGACAGCCTCCCGGGTCTGGAGCGAGGTGAGCCGACCCTTGCGCCGGAGCCAGGAGACGTTCAACCGGCTGTTCAGCTCCCTGCGCTCCCAGCGCCCGGCGTATGTGAGCCCCCTGGGGCGCACGCTGCCCTTCGGCGGGCCCCGGCGGCTGAGCGACACGGTGGTGATGGAGGTGCGGGCCCAGGGGCCGGCCCGCTACTGGCGGGGGATGGTCTATGACGTCTACACCTCCAACGGCTGGCTTTCCTCGGGGGAAGATGAGCAGAGCCGCGCCCCGATGACCGCGCTGACGGCACGCCCGCTGTGGGAGGGCCGGGCGGTGGTGACGCAAACCTTCACCGTCTATCTGCCCGGGAACACCCTGATCTTCGCCGCTCAGCACCCGGTGGCCGTCAGTCTCCCCGCCATCGTGCAGGGCCGGTTCACGGCCCAGGCCCACGATCTGATGGGGATCCGCAGCCCCCGTCCCTTCGGCGCCCAGCAGACCTACGAGGCGATCTCCCTGGTCCCCGTCCCGGATGTGGAGAGCCTGCGTCAAGCGGGGACAGTTTACCCGGAATGGGTGCAGCGGTATCTGCAGCTGCCGCCCAACCTCGACCCCCGGATCCGACGCCTGGCGGAGCGGATCACGGCGAATGCGGATAATCCCTATGACAAGGCGGCAGCCTTGGAGGCCTGGCTGCGCCGCAACATCCGATACAACGAGAACATCCCGGCCCCGCCGCCGGGCCGGGACGGCGTGTCCTATGTGCTGTTTGACATCCGCCAGGGCTACTGCGACTATTACGCCTCGGCGATGGCCGTGATGGCGCGGGCCCTGGGGATCCCCGCCCGCGTGGTGAGCGGCTACGCCCAGGGCGAGTGGATGCCCGACGGGCGGTATCGGGTGCGGCAGCGGGACGCCCACACATGGGTGGAGATCTACTTCCCCGGTTACGGTTGGGTGGAATTCGAGCCCACCGCCGCCCAGCCGCCCATCCTGCGCCCCCAGCGCCCCGCGACGCCCACCCCCACGCCTCCGGCGAGCCCCGCCGCAGGGCCCACTCCCGGCGCCCCACAACCCACCCCCACCCGACGCAATCTGCTGGCCGAGGATTTCGATATCCAGCCCGGGGAGGCTCTCCCGCTGCCCCGCACGCCGCGGTTCCCGGTCGGACCGCTCACAGCGGGCCTGATGGGAGCGCTGGGGATGCTGGGGGTGGTCCTCTGGTTGCGCGATCGGCACCGCCTGCGCCGGCTCTCTCCCGCTGCTCGGGATTACCTGTGGATGAACCGCGCGGCGCGGCTGCTGGGGATCCGGCTCCCGGCCTCCTGGACCCCGATGGAGCGCGCTCGGCACCTGGCCGCGCTGGCACCGGAGATGGCGGAGACCATGAGGCAGATCGCGGAGCGCTACACGGCCGTGCGGTTCGGCCGACGCCCGCTCCCTCCGGGATCCGCCCCTCGGGGCTGGTGGCTTCTCTTTCTCTTCTATGGGCTCCGAGGGCGCCTCCGATCCATCTTGGCTCGGTGGATCTCCGCCCTCCGCAGCCAGACCCTTCCCACCTCGCCGCCCTTCGCCCGCTGAGGCCGGGATCCCGCGCCATCCGCGGGGAGAGGCCCCCCATCGCTCTCCGGGGTGTATTATGAGAAGGGGAATCGAATCCGAACCCCCCGGGATCGAAAACATGGATTCAGGGGATCCCACCGGAGGACCCGTGCCGGAGGAGCGGCTTCGGCCGTGATCGATGATGGCGAGCGGAAGCCCCTCCCCACGTAAGCCGAAATTCATTTCGGCACCCCTGTTGTTGTAGGAGCGGCTTTCGCCGCGACCTTTGCGTCATCGACGGCGGAGCGTTCGGGGCTAAAGCCCCTCCTACTTCCGCCGCGACCCTTCCCGTCTCGAAAACAGGGGGTTCGGGCTGTAGGAGCAGCCTCCGCTGCGACCCTACAGGCATCGAAAACGAAGATGGGGGGCGGAAGGCCCTCCTCCAGGAAGAACCGGGGTGGAATCCGCCCCCCGCGGGGAGCCGGGGAGCAGAAGGACGGATGGGGATCGATCGCGGAGGGCGACCGGAGGAGCCGGGATGGAACGGATAAGTGGGACAGAGGCCTTCGACTCATTGCTGGATCGCCTGATGGAATATCTGGGGGAAGCGGAGCGGGCCCTCGCGCGGTCCGCGGCAGGCCCGGATTCGCCGGTCGAGCTCGTGCGGACCAGCCGGGATCTGGTGGAGATCCTGCGGTTGAGAGTCCACCGGGAGATCGGGCGGCTTGCCCCCATGCTGGATCCCGACCTGATGGCCTATCTGATCCGGGCGGATGGCCCGGAGGACCCGACGCCCATCCGGCGCGAGGTCACCGTCCTCTTCGTGGACCTCCACGGCTTCTCGGAGCTGTGCGAGCACACTCCCCTGGAGGCCCTGGTGCCCCTGCTGAACCGCTATCTGGAGCTCGCATGGGCCTGCATACGGGCCGAGGGAGGCGTGGTGGATCGATTTATGGGGGATGCGGTGCTGGGATGGTTCAACGCCCCCTTCGAGCTGCCGGACCATCCGTATCGGGCCCTGCGGGCGGCGTGGCGGATGCAGCAGGAGGTGCTCCATCTGCACGCCGCGCTCCCCCCGGAGCACCGCCGACGTTACCGCATCGGCGTGCACCTCGGCGAGGCGGTCCTCGGGCCGATCGGAACCCGTGCGTTCCAGACCTATACCCTGGTGGGGAGCACGGTCAATTACGCGCGGCGCCTGCAGGAGGCAGCGCCGCCCGGGCAGATCATGATCAGCCGGGCGGTGTTCGAGCGCGTGCGAGAGCGGATCGAGGCCCGCGCCCTGCCGATCTTCCCGGTTCGGGGAGGGGCTCAGGTGGTGCCGGTCTACCGATTCCTGGGGTTCCGGGAGGAAACGCCATGAAGCTCATGGCCGCGGCCAGCCTGGGGATCAGCGTTCTGCTGTTCCTGTATGCCCTTTACGTTCTGATCCTGTGCGGGCTCAGCCTGTGGGGACGGCGTCGCCCGGTCCCCCGCGCGAACCCTTCGACCTGGCCCTTCGTCACCGTGCAGCTGCCGATCTACAACGAAGGGAGCGTGGTGGAGCGCCTGCTGCAAGCCTTGGTGGATCTGGATTATCCACGGGACCGCCTGGAGATTCAGGTCCTGGATGACTCCACGGACGAGACGGCGCAATTGGTCAAGCAGCTGGTTGTCCATTATCAGGCCCTCGGCTATCCCATCGAGCTGCTGCGGCGCCCGAACCGGAACGGCTACAAGGCAGGGGCGCTGGCCTACGGGCTGCGAAGGGCCCGGGGCGAGTTCATCGCCATCTTCGACGCCGACTTCGTCCCACCGCCGGATTTCCTGAAGCGCATGATCCCGGTGCTGCTGGCCGACCCTACCATCGCCGCCGCTCAAGCCCGCTGGGACCATCTGAATGCCTCTCAGTCCTGGATCACCCGCGCCCAGGCCCTGATGCTGGACGCGCACTTCATAGTCGATCAGGTGGCCCGCTCCGCCGCCGGGCTGCCTGTGAACTTCAACGGCTCCGCAGGCGTGTGGCGGCGGGAGGCCATCGAGGCCGCCGGCGGGTGGGAAACCGACACCCTGACAGAGGACCTGGATCTCAGCT
>Ga0072500_186734_pt1 | contig 28752 bp, 19 predicted proteins | sample GBScelen77Swater_FD_63803 | JGI IMG/M metagenome (GOLD analysis project Ga0072500, IMG submission 63803) | Hot spring microbial communities from Great Boiling Spring, Nevada - cellulolytic enrichment S 77C v2 (version 2) | ecosystem: Environmental > Aquatic > Thermal springs > Hot (42-90C) ...
GTGCAATTGTTCAACCAGCATATGGAGCGTGAGTTCCCAGCCGACTTTTCTCTCATCCCAGCCAACTCTCCCTTCGGCGATGTCAACTGGAGGTGAAGGTGAATGCCTTTCAATGAGAATTTACCGCAGGACACGATACTCGTCGCAGACTTACCGAACGCTATCAGGGAACTGAAAACCTACATCAAAAACGCCCTTGAAGCGGAACATTACTTTGCTGACGAGACCGACCCAAAGTTTGGCAAGCATAAGACCATCAACGCCGACGCTGTCGTGACGCCCTCAGTTTCGCCGCCAACTGGGACCGATGCCGTCACTGTCCCGAAACTGAATGTCCAAACAGACATAGAAGCAAGCGGCGTCGTCAAGGCTGTTGGGAAAGTTTTGACGCAACTGATTGAGCCGATAACTGCTACTGAGCCAGTCAGGATAGATAACTTGCAGTCGCAAACCATCCAAGCCCAAAACATCCAAGCGTCCAACGACATTCAAGCGAACAACCTACAGGCTGCTGGGCAAGTTGACGCCGTTACAGTTCAAGCGACGAGCGTCAACGCCGACCAAGTAGATGTGGAGACTTTGACCGTGACTTCAATCAACGGAAGACCTTACACGCCGCTGGACATCCAAGCGGAAGAAATCACAACGAAGCAAGTAACTTTAGAACAACGGTTGCAATCTCCAGCAGTTCTGACGGACAATTTGTTTGCCCTCAGCGGCGACAGGATAATGCTCTACAACGACTTAATCATGACTGGAAACAGGATAGAAGCCAACGAAATCAATGCCCTACAAGTTTTGCAAAATGGCGAACCAATCAGGGTCGCTGGCTACTTGCGGTTCAAAAGGGCTTCAAATATGGATGTCATAAACCTATCCCTTGACACCGAGCAACTGATTTTGACCCTTGATACCGTAGACTTCGCACAAATCAACGATGTCGTCATTTTCAACATCAACGCTTTGGTTTGGATGGACTTGCAACCGTCCATGACACCAGCCAGTTTCGCTTTGGAACTCAACTTGCGCATAAACGACCTTTCACTTGTCGCTACCGACTACCAAGTCTTGACAGCGTTAGAGCATACTACTGGCGTCATGTCTTACCCAATCATGCTCCAAGCGACACGGATTGCCCTAATTAACCAAGAGTTTACTCAGTTGAGGCTATCGGTAAGGGTTACGAGGCTCGTCCAAGCGACCAACCCGCCATCACCGTTCATTCCCGCAGGTTGGGCACGGATTGAAGTCTTCAACCTGAGGTGATGGCGCTTGGAAGGTTTGAGGGTCTCAAGGCAAATCCAAGTCCCGATACCGATACCCAACAAGGGTTACATTGAGGTCGCTGGTGACAAGGTTTTACCTGAAGGTGCATTGTCGTCGCTAATCAACGGCATCAGCACGGCGAGCGGTGTCATCCCGTTGCCGATGCCAGTGGAGATAGCGTCGGAACAAAACAGTAGGTGGTGGGTCGGTCGGTTCGGGCAAGCATCGTTCTTTTTCTGCATAACGCCGACGCAAATCAAAATCTACACCTTTCACCAATCCGACGAAGACGAACCCAACTACAAACCGTTTTACCTCGTCCAGACAATTACCGTTTCGTTCAACGCCAGCCTCAACGATTTGACTGTCTTAAGACAGGGCAACAGTTTGGTCTTGTTCTTTTCTGGCACTTCCAAAATCTACAAGTTGACCTTCACGCAAGGCGCATTTGCCTTGACGCAGCACGACTTGCCGTTCATCGCAAAACACATATGTTCGCTCAACGAGTGGCGGTTGCTGTTCGCAAACATCTACGAGGACGGCAGGTGGTATGAAAGCAGGGTTCGGTGGACGCAGTTCAACTCCTTTGAAGTTGACCCACTTGATTTCATTGACCTTCCAGAACACTATCCCATAATCGGGATGACTTCCTTTGAGGGTCAGGTCGTAATCTTCAGGGATAACGGCATAGACTTGCTGCAACCCACAGGCGACGAACTGTTCCCCTTCAGAGTTGTCCCTTCAGTCAGGCACATATCTTTCAGGACGCCGATAGATGTTTCCGTCCAAGAAAACGCCCTCTATGTCCTTGACGCCGACATGAGACTTTACAGGACTGACGGCAGGCAACTTGAGTTCGTTTCCGTTACGGTCACACCGCAACTCAGGGGGCAAAACTCTCCCGAAGAGAGACCGACGAAGATTGTTTCGGCGGAAGTTTTCAATCAACTGTGGCTGATGGCTGCTGGCAGCGACAAGACTTTGGGCTTTTCAGTTGCCGATGAGACTTTCTACGAGACCGACAAACTGCAAGATGCGTCGGAATGGCGTCGTGGGACGAACTCCGCCGTCGTTGAAAATAAGTGGTTCATGGTCTGTGCCGAAGTCCAAGAACCGTGCGACCAAGTTCTCGTCCGTTGCAGCGACGCCTATTTCGTCTCAAGGACGCTGGACGATTTCGGTAGACGGTTCACCGTTCCGAGCGTCTCCGATGCTGCGAAAGTTTACTTGCCGAACCAGTGGCAGGTCATCGCCATCGGCAAGTCACTTTACCTTTTCCCAGCGCCCAACAGGCTGACGAGGCAATTCAGTTTGTCCTACCCGTTCAGTGACTTTCAAGCACCTAACATCGGCAAGCAAGTCCTTTGGCTGACTTTGAGGTTCGTCAAACTGAACGATTTCAATGCACATGACACTGTCACTTTGAAAATCACAAGCAGGTTCTACCTTCCAAAGTTCCACACGCAAGAACAAGAAATCAAATCCGAACTTGAGTTCCCGTTACCGACAAACGGTGAAGTGAGGCTGCCGCTGAGGTTGTTCGGTCAAAAGTTCAAAGTTGAACTCGTCATTCCAGCCAACTGCCCTGTAAGGTTTGAGGGCGGGACAATATCCCTTGCACCTTTTGGGAATTTGTGGTAAACTAAAGGGGGTAGTTCAGATGGAACAGCGGTGGCAGCCGAAACCGCTGCCGTTACCGCCGAGAAAGAGCCTGAAGGACGACCCGCAGTCATGGGAAAGGTGGCTGCACGAAGTCTTCAGGCTTCTCGTTGAACTTCACAGGTTGATTGTGGAGTTAACTGAGAGGGATAGGCGTTAATTTTTTTGCAAATGCCCGCCGTCCACGAGGAGGGTATTGGCATGCCGAAACCTTTGGACGGTTATGTAGTCGTCAGTGTCGTCAAGCCTCACGAGTTGACGCTGAAACTACCCCCAAGTTTCATCTCACAACTCCTCAAGAAACTCCACCTTCCATTGCAACTCCAATACTTAATCCCTTACGCCGAGAAAGATGCTGTCTACTTGGTCACGCACAACGGGATACCTATTGCCGCTTTCGTCGCTTTCATCCACCAAGGTCGTGACCTTAGAAACTCAGAGGTCAAAGCGATGACGGTGCTGGCGCTGACTTGCAGGCACAAGAACAAGCCGAAAGCCCTGTGCGCCGTCATGATGCTCGCTAAGTTACTTGGCTGCCAAGACCTGCATTACTACGACGAGCCGCACCAAAAGTTGAACCTGAAGCCCTACTACATGCCGACAATCCGTGTGAGCAAGTTCCTCTATTTTCTCCAAGTTACCCCTATTTCGTTTGAAGGCGACTTCATTTTTGTGAATTCCGAGGGGAATATATTACGGGAGAGTTACGCCTTGGAAGACGGGTTGGAAGAGTTGCCGACGAGCAAGAGTGCCGAATTACCACCAGAAGTCCCAGCGGACAAAGCAGTAGAAACCGAAGCGGAGACCGAAAGCGATTACTTTGAGAACGAAACGGAAGGCAAGTCGTTCAGCGCACTGCTTAAGTCCATTGACGACGAGTTTGAAGTAGAAGGCGACGAGTGGACGACCAACTTGCCGCAGGAAATCTTTGAGGCAACTATTGATGAAAGCGAGGTTGAATGAACATGGGACTTAGTCTCAAAGGCTTTCTCAGGACAATAGGCGAACCGTTTGAGGCTGTCGGAAAGTTTCTCGGTCACTCGGCAAAGGAAATCGGTAAGGCTATCGGCAAGAACCCAGCATTGCTGACAGTCCTGCCAATCGTTTTCCCTCAAACTGCACCGTTTCTGAAATCAATTCCAATCTTGGGCGGTCTGCTTGGCGGCAATTTGACGCAGCCGAGCGACAAGAACCCGACGGCGATGGCTTTGGACAGACTGTTACCGCTGTTGTTGGTCGCTGGTGGCGATACACGAAAAGTAGGAATGTCACTGATACTGCCGCAAATACTCCAGAACCAAGACTTGAAAAACCCGATGAACTTGATAACGACCTTGATGGCTCTGTCCGCTTTTGAAGAGCCGAAACCGATAACGCCAATGGTCTTTTCGCCTTTGACGCCGCAGCAGACTGAATTGCTCAACAAGGCGATTGCCATGATTACACCGCCGACAATAGACATTTCGCCGTTCGTCAACCCGACAGTTTCTAACCCGTTTGCGCCGTTCACACAACTAAGGGAGAGATGAAAAATGTTCTTTGGAGCGCCACCGAGCGATTTACAAGTTGACCTGAGCAAGACGCCGTTGGCTGGAATGCCATCGGCTTTTGACCCGCTGTTTTGGCGGACTTACAATCTCTTTGCCGTCCCGCCACACGAAACCCAATACGCAGCGGCAAGGGGGCTTGGGTCAGTCGCTGCGAACTTGCAAAGCCTTTTGCCGTTACTGGTTTCGTCAATTAACTTAGCGCCTTCAAACCTATCAACCCTCGGCAGCGCCACTTTGAGAAACCTTTTGCAATCGCCTTTGACTGTCGGCAGTGAGTTTTTGCAGAGGCTTCGGACCACACCGTTGGTGAGCGAAACCGAACAGCGACTTTTGAGGCAGGCGCTTCAGTATGGAACAGTGACAGGCTTGCCGCCAGACATCAGGCAACGACTTGACAGGTTGACGCAATCTGTTGAAAGCCAAACGAAGTCGTTGACCGAGACGATGAAATCGGCGTTCCTCGGAGACCTTGATGAACTGATGCGCCGTCAGCGCCAACAGTTGGCAGAACAAGCGGCAGCCGCTGGATTGCTGTCATCTGGAGCGCACCTTACCGCCACCAACAGGCTGCTTGAGGCGATGGGTCGTGAAGCGGCGAGCCAACTTGCAGCGCTTGAACGACAAGCCTTTGAAGCCACGCTCCCGTTGAGGCAACAAGCGCTGCAAACGGAAGCGTCGTTCCTGTCGCAGCAGATGGGACAGCGACCCGAATGGTTGAGGATGGCGTTGACGATAGCCATGACGCCTTACGAGCGGTTGAGGGAAATGGCACAAGTTGCACCCAACCTTGAGATGGCTATCAGGACGGCTATGTTGCAGCCAGCGGTCACGGCACTTGAACAAGGAATGCGTGAACGGGCTATGGGACTTGAAACGCTGCGGTCTGCCACAAGTCTTGCCGACACGCTGCGGTCAATGTTCATGTCCAGTGCCGCTATCGGCGAAACGATGCGAAGTTACGCCGAGAACGCATTGCAGCGTGCTTACGAGGACTGGCTGAGACGGCAGGAAATTTTCCAGAACCTGCCGTTCCAGCGGCTGTTGGCGCTCATGCAAATCTTAGAGCCAAAGACATTCATGCCGCAGTTCCAGCCACCACTTGCCGACCAATTGTCGCAACTCATGTGGCTACTCATGCTGCCGTCGGTTTACCGACAGCCGAAACAAGCGTGAGGTGATGCCGCAAATGGCTACAAAAACAAAGCGTCGGTCTTCAAAGTCAAACGGCAAATGGATACAGAAGGCAATCAAAAGGAAGGGTGCGTTGACGAGGAAGGCTAAGGCTCGTGGGATGACGCCATTGGAGTTCGCAAGGTATGTCGTCAGGAACAAAAAGAGATTTGACACACGCACCATCAGGCAGGCTTACCTCGCTTTGACATTGAACAAACTCCGCAAGAGGAAGGGTAAAAAATCTTCAAGGCGTCGCAAGGCTTCAACGAGACGAAGGAGGTAAGGGTTAATGGCTGCAAGCGAACTTGCAGGTTTACCGTCAACGCTGCAGCAGTTCATGGCTGCGCTGCTTGCATCCAGCAGACCGCTTGAGCCGACACCGTATCCAGTATCGCCAGCGGTGTCGCTGGCAAAAGCGTTGCTTTTATCGCAAGCAGTACCTGCGGTTATAGGTGAAGCGCAACGGGAATGGCAACGCACCCGTGCACAGCAATGGCTTGAAGCGGTAACTCCGACCATAGAAGCGGCATTGAAGGCTGGGACTGCCGAAAGCGTTGAGTTTTTGAAAGGGTTGGCGGAGAGCGGCAAGGAGCACCTTGAAGCGTTAGGGATAAACCCAGATTGGCTGCCGAAACTCGCTGAAATCATCAGCAATCAAGACATCAAGAAGTTGAACGAGACGATGCCGCTGTTGATGCAGAACCCGTTCTTTGGACCTTTGTTGCAAAGGATTTTTGGTGGTTTTACTGGGAAAGCGAGCCAGCCCAGCGCACCGCCTCCTTTGACCGCCCCTCCTTCCTCTGCGGTGCCCCTCGGTGGCGGATGGTCGCTCGTCCCATCTGGGACTACAACTCCGACCGCTGCGGCATCGGAACAGGTCGGAACCGCCCCGCCATCCGCCACCACGCCCTTTCCGATTACGGCAGGCGGTTCGTTTTTTCGTCCCGCCGAATTTCAACCCTCAGACGCTACTGCTTTACTTGCTGTTGGCGCTCTACTCGGCGGGCTTGAAAGCACGAAGCCGATAGGTGCGCTGCTGTCAACTTTAGGGGCATCGCAAATGAGGTTGCTGGAACAATTTTACGAGCAGCAGTTGTTCGCACAACGGCAAGCCCTTGATGACCTTCGCAATTGGTTCTACGAGAACCTGCCTTACATGTCACAAGACGAAGCCGTTCTCATTGCCGAACGAATTGGGCTTCCGAACGCAAGGGAAATCGTCCCGATAATCCAGCAAGGCGCAATCAAAGCGAGCAAAGGCGTCAATGTCGTCCCGTCAGAGTTCGTCAAGGCGATTGGCAAGGACAAAGCAGTAGAACTTTACGGCGAAGATGTGGTCACGATGCTTGAGAACATAAACGCTCCAGTGAGCGCCACCGCTTTCTTCACCATCATGGGCAACTTGAACATGAGCGGCAACAGGAGCGAAAGGCATTACACTTCAGTGTTCCAGTCAACGCTATCGGTCATTGACAGAGAATTCGGTAAGGCTTTGTCGGACATCAATAGGTTGGCGGACAAAATCGCTACCGCTGACGACAAACAGTTCAGCAGGTTAGCAAGGATTGCCAGTCAAATCAAAAGTTTCTTTGCGAGACCCGAAACCGTCTCACAGCCGACGCTCAAGGCTTTCGCCGATTTGGTCAACGAACAGTATCAAATCGTCCAAAACAGCAAAGAGAAACTTGAGACACGCAAACAAGCCCTACTGAGAATAATAGACGCATTTAGGGACTTAGTTTCTGGCACTTACATAGAAGCAAATCAAGTTGCGGAGAGACTTGGCGGTAGCCCGATACAAGTTGAAGAGGCACGCAACGAAGTCTTCAAGTTGAGAAACAAAGTTATGATGACGCTGTTTTTGCTCAGGTCTGTTATGCCAGAGATTTACCTTTCCGAGACGGAAGAAGAAGTTGCTGGCGCTTTTGAAGGCGCTACCAACCGCATGCCGCCAGAGCAAGCAATGGCTCTTCTCGGCGCACTCGCTGCTGGCAAGGCTGCAGAACCAAAGTCACCAATTGTCGTAGCGCCGACAATCGTCACGCCGAGACAAACATCTCCCGTTGATGCGTTGTTGGCTGCGTTGCTTACGGGTCAAGGCTTACCGCCATCACCGCAGTTTCAGGCACAACAAGAGGAACGACAGTTCAGGCGCACGATGGCGGAAAGGAGGCTCGCACTCAGCGAAAGGCAGTTCCAGTTGAGTTTGCAGAGGTTCAAGCAGTCGTCTCAGAACTTGAAGACAGATGTCAGGAGCGCTGCCAACATGGCAATCTCCAACATGGAGTTCATCAACAGCCTTTATAAGTCCCTTGAAAACTATGTCAAAAAGAACCCGACAGTCGCAGAGGCAATTCTCAAACGCATGTTCCCGCAAGGTTTTAGAAACCCGCTTTCGCCGCAGCAAACCATAACTTGGCAAGATTTGAGCGAACTCAAAGCATCAGACCCACAAACTTGGAAGGAAGCAATGATTGAGATTTTAGTTTCAACTTTCGGTAGCACACAGAAATGGCTTGAGAGACAGGTTGACACGCTAATCAAAACCAACGACCCCAAGACCGCTTACACGGTGAAAGCGCAGATTAGCAGCAACCCAACACTCAACGCCATCAAGTCCTTTGTCAAAAGCCACTCGTCACCAACCACTCCTTTTTACGAAGGCGCTTACAAGTATTTCTTCAAACTCAGCGGCAACTCGGTTGGAATATCTTACACCCAGCCACAACAAAAAGGGAAACAGAGCCAAAAAAGTGTTATCGGCGAACGGCTGAAGGCAATGGGTGGTGGCGCTTCTCCGAGAACAACGACGAGAACTGGCGGGTTGTTGCCAGTTGAATGACGGGAGGTGAAACTACCGTTGAACAAAGCGACTGCTGAATTTTTCAAAAGGGTCGCCGAAAAGCAAGACAGCGCTGCTTACACCGCACTGAAAAGCCTTGACTTTCGGGCACAGGAACGGCAGAAGTTTGAGAACTTAGTCCGTGAGTTATTTGGCGACCAGACCAAGACGGCAAAACGGTTCAGGATGCTCGCCACTTTTGACCCGTCAATCATCCCGTCAGCCGTCCATGTCTTTCAGCGCATAAAGGACACGGTTTTGAGGGGCGAACTTGACCCCAAATCTGCCGTCGAGGAAGTGAAAAGGTTTTACCAAGATACACTGCTTTACAGCACTTTGGAGAAGGTCAGGAAGGCTAAACGCCAAGATTTTCACGGGATTTGGAACGACATTTACTCTGAACTTCTGAGGCTTAGCACTGACGACGGCAGGGCCACCCACCTGCTCAACCTAATCCACGCTAAGGTCGGTGCAGAACCGTTCATCTCTCCAACGAGCGCTGCGTTCACTAGGTTCGTAAGGACTTTCGTTCCCTTTTTCGGTTTAATCAAGCGTGGAGTAGAAGCGGTTATTGGAGAAAAGCTCTACGAGCCGCCAATTGCTTTTGATAGCCCAGCAGAAATCGGCTACAAGACTTTGGAACTTGCGGGTTTCGGTTTAGGCGGTTGGTTGTTTGGGTCTGGAATTGTAGGTGCTTTGGGTAGGCTCGGTGCTGGTGTCAGGGCGCTCAGAACTGGGCTCGCTGCGGTCAAAGGCGCAAAAGGTCTAAGGGCTGCAATGGAAGCGGGCAAACTTGCTGAGCAATACTACGCACTCGCCGAGACTGCGAGACGGACAGGACAAGCAATCAAGTTGACAGATAACGCTTTGAAGTTAGCGAAACTCTACAAGACATCGCATACAGCCAGCGACATAGCGGTGAACATCCTTTGGAATGTCGCACAACGGACTTTGACTTACGAAGAGCCGCTCCTTGACTGGCGTGGTTTGGCTGCTGATGCCATCTTCGGCGTCACTTTCCCAGTACTTGAGCGCATCCGTTGGCTTGAACGGTTTGACAAGAACGCTTTGGCTGCGGCAGTCAGGGGCGCTGGTTCGTTCGCACTCATATCCGCAATGACCCAATACGCACTCGGCTACGAGCCGTCTTATGTCAAGTGGCTGCGTGAACTTGAAGAGGCAGCCGCTAACGGCGACACGCAAGCGCTGTCGCTGATTGAAAGGATAGTCAAAGCGGTCAAAGAGGGGTCATTGTCGCAATACATCCCTGAAGTTATCATAGGCTCAATCATGGGTCTCGGCAGGCATATTTCGTGGCGCAACATTAGGCAGATGTCGCCGCAACAGTTCAAGTTGTGGCAGATGCACCTTGACGCTTTAGCAAAACAGTTGGAGCAAGGTAAGGTCAAGCCGCCACAGCCAGTGGGCAAGACACAGACGGCAGACCCGCAGAAGTTGTCGCAACAGATTGAAGAAGTTGACGAGCGGCTGAAAGCGATTGAGAGCATGATACAAGAGAAAACGCAACAAGATGTAGAGGAAGCGACCGAGAAGGCGAAAATCACTGGCGAAGGACCTAAAACCGAAGACAATCAACCGACCACCAATTTGAAGGAAGCGGGGCGCAGGCAACCGTCACCTTTGTGGGAGAAAATTAGAAGGGGAGAATTACAACTCAAGTTCAGGAGGAAAGCGCCAGAGGAGATAGGCGAAGTCTCAATTTACGAACTGATGATGCCAGAAGGTGGTAAGGTTGTCGCCACCACCGCAAGGAAAGTTTTTGAACCTGAAGGCGTGGCTGTAGTTGAGTTTAGAGCGCCGAGGTGGAGGGAAACGAGGATTGCAACTGAAGAAGAGAGAAGTGAAGTTAGAAGGCTCATAGAAGGACCGAGGATTTACACGATAGTGACGCCTGATGGGAGCGTCATAACTTCCACTTCACCGATAGAAGACTTGTTTGGCAAAGGCGTTGTTTCGGCAGAATTTGCCCCAGAAAGGGAAACTCCGATATTCACAGTCATCACTCCAGACGGGGAAGTTTTCGTTTCGTCGCAGCCAGTTGAGAAGTTGTCGTTAGAGAGCGATACTATCGTTGCGACTGCTGGTGAAGTCAAGGCTTTGACGCCCAAAAAGAATTACTTTGCAGTTGTTCCTGTTGATGTTGCCACCAAAGCACGCACCAACAATGACTTCAGCGACATTACTTTTTACCCCGACTTTTTGACCGCTATAGAGCACTCACCTACAGCGTTGAGTTCCGTTTCACGGAAACTCGGTCGCAGGGTGCGACAACAGCCGTCGGTGGTCGCTGGTAAATACTTGAGCGCTTACAGGGAAGCCGTTGAGTTTTTGGCTCAGAAGTTGAGGAAGAGGAAGACGAAGAACTTACCGCTCTTGCCGCCACCGACAAACTGGGAGAACCTTGTCATCTTGACTGTTGCCGTTGACCCTGATGTCGTCAACACTTTATCGGGCAGACCAGTTAGGTTCACCGACCTGAAAGCCCACCAAGTTACCGTCACATCTTTTGATATCCCATCAGCGGAGACCAACATCGCTGGCAAGTTGGACGAAGTAATCCCAGAGGTCACTGCGAAAGCGGTTGAGAGAGTTGAGGAAGTCACCGTCCCGAAAGAAGTTGAGCCCAAAGTTGAAGAGCCGACGCAGCCGAAAGTTGATGAGGTCAAGCCTGTAGAGGAAGTTGAGCCGAAACCAACGGAGAAGGCTAAGAAGACTAAACGGCAACCGAAGAAGCCTACAGTAACAGAAGAAGTTGCCGAAGTGACGGAAGTTGCCGAAGCGCCAAAAGAAGAGGAAACCGCCGAGGAAAGACCGCTTGCAGGGTTCAGCCTTAGAGAGTATCGCAAGCGGAAGGGAGAAGTTCCAACAGAGCCAGCACCCGAACCTATTCCAGAAGCCCCACCGACGGAAGAAGTCGGCGAAAGACCACTTGCTGGGCTGAGCCTTAGAGAGTATCGTGAGCGGAAGCAAAGGGGCGAAGCGGGAGTTGAACCTGCGGCAGCACCTGAACCTGCACCTGAAGTCCAGCAGACTGAAGAGGGCGAAAGACCACTCGCTGGGTTGAGTTTGCGTGAGTTCAGGCAGAGGAAAGAGCGGGAACAGTCAGAGGCGGCACAGCAGTTCAAGTACCAGTTGCCAGAGGAAGTTGAAAGCAAGTTGCGGGAGATGGGCTACACCGACGCACAGATTGAGAACCTGAAAAAGCGCCCAGACGAGGCACAACGGGTTATTGACGAGGGGCTGCTTCCGAGCCAAGTCTCCGTTCTCCGTGACGGCAGGGTAGTAATCATCAGGCAGCAAAGGGAGACTGTCCAGCAAGTCGTTGACGAAGTGTCGAAGTTGACCGAGAAGGAAAAGAGCGATGCTGAACTGAAACAGGCGTATGTCGTAGCAAAAGGCATCAGCGAAGCGGTAGAGGACAAGTCGCACCCGATAGCGCAACAGGCTGAAAGGGTTGCCAATGAGTTAGAAGCGGAAGCGGTAAGGAAGGGTCTCGGCGACCAAGTCGCAAGTTGGAAAGAAGAAGCGTCGGACTATGCCGAGAACTTGCGTGACACTTGGGAAGTCACTGGCGATGCCGACAAGCAGATAGAAGGCAGGGCTGTCTTTCATCCAGACCTTGCAGCCATGGTCGCTTTGCTCAATGACCTCCAAGACCTCGGAGTTGACAAAGAAGCGGCAGTAGAGATTTTGCGTTCCGCTTTCCCCGACATGGATGTTGAGACGATACGCTCGATTTACGATGAAGCCATCAACGAGATAGCAGTCGCATCGACAATCAGAACGCTCAACCAACTTGCCGAAACCGAGCAGAAACAGCAAGAGCAAAGCCACCAGCGGATAGCACAGAAGTTTGCCGCCTTCTTTGACGAACTGAGAAGGAACATCAGGAAACTTTACGCAAAGGCGAAAAGCGTAACCGTCCAACCAGACTTGTCCATTTTGGACAAGGAAATTGTAGCCATCAACATCACCGACAAGACGAGAACCGCCAATCCGAACTTCGGTCGCAGGACGCTCCGTGAGTGGCTCACACCAGCGACCACTACTGAAGACGAAAGCGGCTTCCGTGTAGTCGTCACCTACAGAGTTCCGTCACGGCGGACGCCAATAGCGTTGGCTTTAGAAGAACACACCAATTGGCTCAAGAGCCAACCGAACTACATCGTCACGGAAGTTGAACTGTATGGTGGGGACAAGATTGTCGTCGCTATCCCCAAGCCAGACCTTTCAAAGACCGACGACTTGACAGCACAGAGCATTTTGAACCAACTTGAAGTTGCCGTTGGTAATTTTGCCGAGTTGGTCAAGTTCGGTGAAATTGACGATGCGATAAAGCAATTCAAGTGGGACATAGCACACCTTCCCGCACTCCCTTACGATATAGGCTTGAGAATTTCAGACCCGTCAACCGAAATCCACATGCGACACCGTGCCATCGCTTTCGTGGTCGGAACTGAGAATGTCCTTAAACTTGCCGACCCCAACTCCGATTTGATGGACACGCTTCAGACGATTGGCTTGCCTTACGACACCACCAAACTCACCCTTTGGAGAGACGAAAACCTTGACAGGCTCGAAGCAAACATGGACGCAATCCCCAGAGAGCGTGCCGACGCATTAGCGAGGCAAATCATAGAAGCGTCCAAAACTGGATACATAACGCCAGCAGAAAGACTGGTGGCATACAAATTGCTCAAGGACAACATCGTTTCAGTAGATTACCTGTTGCCTCTTATCATCGCAGCCTTTGACACGCAGCAACGGCTTGCCAGCAGGATGGCGGAAAGCATCGTCCCGCATCTTGAGCGATTGCAAGATACCGTCTTCGGTGAAGTCTTCGAAATCATGTCAGTTTTGAACAAGCGGGTTCACGAAAACACTCCAGTCCTTTACTACTTCAACAACTGGCTGTTGCGGGCAATCAAAGCCTTCAAGGACCCGAATTTCGTCGAGGAACTGTTCTACAGTGACGCTTACGATGCTGCATTGCAAAGGAAAGAGGTTCAACAAGTTCTTGCGAAACTTGACCCAGATGTGAGGGACAGGTTCGTTGATGCAATCAAAGGATTGCCCCCGACGATTGAGGCATGGGAGACCTTCATCGGCGATTTTCTGGCAAGGCAATTCAAGACACCTGAGCAGAGAAAACAACACGAGCCGCTGTTTGTTGAGGTCGGCAAAGTTTTTCTCAAGGCAGTAACGGAAGAGTTCAACGACATCAAATCAGATACAGTAACACAGTCGTTGATGCAAACTTGGCGCAAATTCTTCAATGGTGAAGCGGATGAGAACGAGCAAAGGTTGATTGCCAACTTCATCTTGGTAGCAGCGGAAAAGGAAGCCAACAGGATTGTCGGGATGATTAGAGACCTAACGCCAGAGCAGAGGGAAAAACTCGTCAAAGGCTTAAAGGTCGCAATGGCGGAAAAACTTTTCGGGATGATTGAGCATTCGGAAGAACTTAGAACTGACTGGGAAGAACTGAAAACGCTTGGCGAAAACATCCTCCAGCGATACAACGAAAGGTACGGCAACAAGATTGCCTTGTCCGATAAAAGGAGCGGCAAATCCAACACGAGCCCATCGCCGACCAACATCGTGGCTATCGCAATGGCGGATGCTTTCTTCAGCGATTTCCCTCAGTTTGACGCATGGATGGACGCTTTTGAGAACGGGACGCTCAACACAGATGACATTCCAGAGGCTTTCCCGTTTGCGCCAGTAATCAAGCGCACTTACAAAGCGCTCAACGATTACTTGGGCAAGCGCAAACTACCAAAAAAGGAGAAGGCTCTAGTCAGGAAAATCGTCACTGACCAACTGAAGCACCAACTCGGCTGGCTCACCTTCCAGATGTCACGGAAGACAAGCGACGAACTAATGTCTGGGAGAAGTTTCTACGGCAAGCGGACGGTCTCAGCGGCACGGACGCTACTGCACAGGGAACTTGGCGGTCTGCTACAGTTTTACAACAAAGTCAAGGAAGCAATCGCATCAGGCGATTTCAAATCGCTTTTCAGTCTATTTGACGAAATAAACGCAGTAAAAGAAAGACACAGTGCACGGGGGCTGTTCCATTACAGGCGATGGATTGGCGATAAAAAGTTGTTCTCCCTGAAGAACCTAAGTATCGCCAAGCCAGAGAACATTTTGGCAGTAATCCGAAAGAACCTTGAAGAATTAGGCTTGGACAAGAAACGGCTTGAGACTTTGAACAAAGTCATGGAGCAACTCATACCGTCAATCCACGAAGCCATCGTGGAAGGCTTGAAAGAAAGCAACAGCCACATTTACTTCACGAAGCGGCTTTTCGGCTGGGCGTCTGTTGTCGCTGCAGTAAAACACGCACGGTTTGACGCTTTCAGCAAACAATGGCTTGAACCGTTCATCAAAGGCGCACTATCGGCGGTCTACGATACACCAGAGTTTGAAGCGCTGGTCAATACCGTCGCCGCAGAAATGGGAATACCGCACGACCGACAACAAATCGTTGACTTGTTCACAGAAATTTTCGTTGAACGGATGGGAGAACGGATTACGAAGTTCATCCACGACACGACCATCTACAGGGCTGAAGGCTTAGAAGAAAACATCTCCAACCTTTACGAGGTCGTTGATGATTTGGTGGAAAGTCGCTATGTGGACGCAAAAGTTGACGCTATCGGCAGGTTGCCGTTGCTAATCAGGGAAGCGAACAAAGCAATTGACTTCTTCAGTGGGTTAGTTGAAAGCAAAGACAAACTAAAGCGCATAATCTTGGGCTCTGACGAAATCCTCGTTTTCGGTGACAGCGACCTTGAGCGGATTAGGCACACTATTAACACGCTTCGGAACTTAATCGGTGGCTTGTCCGAAGTTAACACAGACACCTTGACGGACAAACTACTGGTCATAAGCGACATCCTGTCTGGCGAAGACAGGGTAGTTTTGAAAATCGGCAAGAGCGCCGACGATTGGCTGCTTGACCTGCCAGAGGAAGCCTACAAGTTCATCTTGAGGTCAAGCGCCACCGAGCCAGTTGAGGGCGTTGAAGGTGCTGTGACCGTCAATGTCAGCCAACTACTGAACGAGGTTTACGACGCCATCAGGCGCTCACCTTACAACACCGACTTGGTTGACGCCTTAGTGGAACTTGCCCACGACCTATCAAGTTACGACATCTTGTTGACATTGAAAGATGTAACCGATGCGCTCAACGAAGCGAAAGCAGCAGGCGAAGTGAACACCAAGCAACTGATGCAGCGCTACTCATCTTCTTTGGACGCTAACAGGGAATTGGTCAAAACCCTTCAAAGCGTCCTCAGCGACGCCAACTATGCAGCGGCGCTGTTGGACAGTTTGCCGCCCGTGCCATCGGAAGCACTCGTTATCGGCAAGGGAGAAGCCATCAAACTGTCGGAAGACTGGAAGAATGCGTTGAAAGCGACACTTAGAAAATACACGAGTGCGGCACAGAAGTTAAGGGAAGCGATAGCAAAGGCTTACAATAAGGACGCAAACCAACTATCGGTCAACGACAGGGAAGTCAGAAACCTGTTTGATGTCCTGTTGGCTGCAGTGCCAGAAAGAGAAGTGGAAGCGGAACAGCCAGCAGCAGAGGTTGAGAAACCACAAAAGACAAAGCAACTCAAGACATCGCTGTTTGCTCCTAAGACTTTCCCGACCTACAAGCCCATCCAAATCCCAGTCCCGAAAGAAATCCTTGACGCCATCGAAGAACTTGACAACGCTTGGTCGCAACTGCTTTTCAGCATTAGAAAGTTCGCCCAAGAGCGCAAACAACAAAAGCGACCGTTCCATGTCCGTGACATCATGCTTGCCCTCAACCACATAGCCAGCAAGGCTGACGAGTTCATGTCTTGGCACATGCGACAAATGATGGAACGGACGGTTTACAAGGGCGACTTCTTGCGGGATTGGTTGTCCACGCTTGAGACGAGGCGAACTAAGAGCGGCAAGGAATACAAGCAAAGGGTTTGGCTCGTGGACAGGGGTTACTTTGACGAGGCGGATTACTCCTTTGAGAGCGTCACGGCTCTAAGGCAACTTGACATGGAAGTTTACAGTAGGTTGATGCACTGGGTTTCCGAGAACATAGAGACGATTGAGCGCAACTACGCACGCCTTGAGGACAACATCAAGTTGGCTGTCGGTAGGGCGCTGGGCGAAAGCGTCGTTAAGGCGTCGCTTGCTGGGACTGGGCTCGGCGCACGGTTCAAGTGGCTCGCCAACCCGCCGCACGAACTTCCAGACGAACTCCACAAGTTGATTGTCGGCGACTGGCTGCAACCTTTGATGGTCGTTGGCAGGACAGCAAGTGAGCGTGCTGAACGGCTGGAGCGCCGTGCACAAATGTTCGGGACGGTATCGGGAACGGATTTCATCAAGGTTGAGACCGAGGAAGTAGCGCCGAAACTTGAAATTGAGGGCGGCACTGTTACCGAAGGGGTTTACGAGGAAGCACCGAGGGTCTTGGCGACAACCGAAGGCGGTGCAGTTACTACCGAAGATTTCGGCGTCGCTTCCCCAGAGGAACTGACAACCATCCAGTCGGAGGTCGCTGTCGGGCTCGTCCCAGTGGCGGGCGAAATGATGCTCAACAACGCCGAGACGGCGTTTTACGCAGGCGTCAACGACGGGCTGTGGAATGAGTTCAAAGTCCCGTCACCGTCAGTTTTGATGGCGCAAACTCCAGAAGAGCGAACTGTCCTGTCGGCGTGGACTTGGCAAATCCCTTACTTGACTAACAAGTTGACTGAAGCGTTGATTGACCTTGCCGACGCCACTCCAGAAAAAGTTGCATCGGTTACCGAAAAAGTCTTTGCCGTCCAGCAGAACCTACAACATGTCCGTGAGCGGATTAAATCTTGGGCTGACATAGACATGGTCACTTACCCAGACGAGTTTGACGAGCAATTACAACTTGCCGACGAGAAACTGGAGTTGGCGCTCAACGCTTTGAGCGACGCTGCACAACAGACTGGCGAAAGCAGACACCAAGCCCTTGAGGCTGCAAGGGAGAAACTCCAAGAGGCACAGACCCATGTAAGGAACAGCGAGAGCATGGCTGGTGCACTCTACAGCATTAACCCGATACCGATACTTGTCGGCGGGTGGCTACTGTGGCATTACGGCGGTGAGGTCGCTTTGGGCATCGCTGCCGCTTCGTTCCTTGCCCACCAAGCAATCAAGATGCTGGCAAGGAGAGGCATAACGCTCTCCAAACTCGCTGGCGATGTAGGTCAAATCGTCAGAGACCAAATTTCAAAGTTGCCCAAGACCGTGAAGGATTATGTAAGCAGCAAGCCACAACTGAGCGACATAGCCACCTACGGCGAATTGGTCAGGCGTGCCACTGAAGTTTACATTCGTGCGAGGTCGCAACTTGAGACTACCGAGAAGGCTTTGCGTGAGTTCCTGACGAAGCCGCTCGACGAAGGTGGGTTTGCGTCAGCCTTTGCGAGGTTCAAGGCAAGCAAGAAATTGCAAGGCGTAATATGGAAAGAGATACTGAAAGACGACCAACTGCTCAACGAGTTCGTTGACATGCTGAAGGACAACTACGGAAACGACCCACGAATTTTAGTATTCGCCAACTTGGCTACCAACTGGAGAAACCTCTTGAGCGTAACGGAACAAGCAGCAAACAACTTGAAGTCCGCACAAATCGGATACTTCTCCGCTACCTTCCAGACCCACGCACCAGCGTTCGCTCTTGCCGACATCTACACGGTAGCGAGGATGCAGCACGAAATTGCACTTGCCGAACAGGTGTTCAACAACCCGCAGACTGCCGACACGGTTTTCGAGAAGCGTGCGCAGGACTTGTCCAACTCAGCAATGACACGGCTTAAGCGCATCAACTCCAACATGGGCAACATAACTCAAGTGGTTGACTTCTTCGGTCGGTTGATCAACACTTTGGCTGCCATAGACCCGTCAATTGGAAGGATTAGCAGGAACTTACAGAGGCAAAAGGCACGGTTTGAGCGTGCCTACAACATCATGGCTGCCTTCACGATGCCCAAGAACAGCGCAGAGCGGCAACAAATGGACGCTATTGTCGCTCAATTGACGACAGAGTTCTTTGCCGTCTCCAACAAGAACATTTTCAACAGGGCGATAACTTGGCTCTACAGGGCTGCAAGGTTCAAGCCCAACGACCCTGCCGTCCAGCAACTCGTTGCCGAGTGGACGAACAACCAAAACATGTGGCTGAAGACACTGACTGACTTGTGGAGCGACACCAACCTGTTGCGCCGTGAAATCTACTCCGCCGAAGAACAAATCCTTCTGTGGCACGAGTTGGTGAAACTCAGCAAGAACCGCACCGACTACCAAGCGGTCACGGACTTCTACAAACTCAGAAGACCGAATTTTGACCCCGTGAACTACCCAAGGCTCACCAAGATGGCGATGCGGCTTGACGCTAACCGCTTGGTCTTTGAAAGCAAGTTGGACTTCTGGCGCAAGTTCCAAGGCGACCCCAACTTCGGTGTGTTGGCTTCCGCCGTCCTTGACGCTATAGAGAGGGTCACTAAGGAGCGGTTGTCCACCGAAGCAGTCATCGCTGCCATTTCCCAGACTGGCGGGCTCGGTTCGCTGTTCGCTATGCCCAACGCACAAGTGCTGATGAACCTGTTCCCGATAGCAGACCCAGCGGTGCGTGACGAAATCAGGCGTTGGTTCGCAGAGAACATAGACGAGCGTATGACGATTATCGCTGACAGACAACTTGCCGAACTCGTCACGCCCATAAGGCAGGCGCTTGATAGGTTGACCGAGAAAGCCAAATCAAAGAAGGTCGCAGCACCTAAGGCTGCTGCCGCTTTCCTGTTTGAACTGGCGGCAGATTACTACGAAAAACCCACCGAGTATTTGAAAGACCAGTTTGCGAGGGCAATTTTCAGGGAACTGCAGGACATCCCTGCGTTGAAAGGAATGTTCGCTGACGAAGCGGAACTGAAGGCGACCTTTGAAGAGGTCGGACAAGTCTTGAGAGACATCGGCAACGAAGCCCTAAGCCTAATCAACTTGGGGTTGCAGATACAAGGCAAGCCGCCAATCAAGCCGCTTGAAAACTACTTGCCGCACTTCATCGTAGATTTCGCCAACGCAACCATTTTAGACCCGACGCTGTTTGAGCGAAAAATCCGTGAAGTACTTGAGAACCCCGTTCCTGACAAGTTCCGTCGTGGCAGGGCTGAAGCGGACATCAAAAGCAGGTATCAGAGACTTGAAGCGTTGCCCGTTAGCGACCTATGGCTCAACAACCTTGAGACCTACCTCAACCGTGTGGTCAGGTTCGCACTGTCAGCAGATGTCATACCTGTCTTGCACCAACTTGAGAACGCAGTCAGGGCTTTGGATGTTGAAAACCCGCTTGCGACTTTCGTCAGGGACTTGGGCGTTTTGATGATGGCTGGCAGGTTGCCAGAGCCCGTGCCCAACCTTACCACTGTAATCAACAGGGAACTTAGGATGGCGGAACGGTGGGAGACGGAAGCGGCTCAACTACTGAGCGGTGCTGAAAGCGAAGAAGACATAAGGAAAGCGTTCTGGCGGATGCGACAACACGCCACATTGCAGCGCTATATCCCCAACTTCGCTATCGCACGGAAGTTGGTTGAGTTCGCTGCGAGGAAGTTCCTGCAGTTCAACCTGTCAACGGCGGTGGCTCAGTTTGAGAGCATACTCGGTGCAATAATGCACCCTTACGATAACCAAATGAACGCCTTCAAGTCTACACTGCAGGCGATGTGGATTATGGCGGTCATGCCAGAGGCTGTGGATTTCGTTTACGAGATGTCGCCGTCGGCTGCGTCGCACAAACTCCCACGAGAGCGTTGGGTTCGGATGTTGCCGAGGGGGAAAGCCAGCGAAATCCTACTTGACTTCCACCGTGTCGTTGAACTTGAGATGCCGCACCTTGCTGCGCTCCTGACTGGCGTCAAAGAGAAAGCGGTAACTGGCAGTGAGACGGCGTTGGCGAAAGCGTCCCTTGAGGAACTTGACATGATTATGTCGGATTACAAGACAGTGCCATCACTTGCGAGGGCATTAATCAAAGCGGCTAACATGATGGAGCGTGGGTTTGATGTCGTTGACAAACTCGGTTTCCTTGCCCTTGAAGTTACCGACCAATATGTCACTGGTCTCGCAGGTCTCTCTGCGTTCATAGACGCTTACACGACCGAAATCAGCAGGGGGACGCCGCACGACAGGGCAGTGGAGTTGGCACGCAACCACATGGAGCGTGTAGTTTACAGGACGCAGGGCAACTACGGCATCATGCAGCGACCGATGGCTCTGCTCAAAGACAACTTCGCCGCTGCGTTGGGTCTGTTCCAGAACTACTTGATACATCGTTGGTGGGGGTTGTATGAGGGCTACTACCGACCGATTTACAGTGCGTTGAAGGCACGGGACTACGAGATGCTTATGAGATACGCAACGATGGGTGCAATCAGTTTCATGTCGTGGTGGCTGTTGCAGCAAGGCTACATCGCTTTCACGGGCAAACAGGCTGGTGGTGTCAGTGAGTGGTTGTTGCCGCCCATTGCGAGGGTCTTCATTGACTGGATGTTTGATTTGGGTTCGGCGGTTTACTACAAATTCTCAAGGCAGTTACCTGCGTTCCTGCAACCTATGGCAGAGATTGCCACTTCCCTCATCGCTTCAAGGGAAAAATTCCTGATGCCTACTGTGACTGTCGGCGGCTACGAGTTGCCGAAGGAACTTCAAGCGGAGAAGTATTGGTCATCTGTTTGGAATACAGTCTTGTTCCTGACTTTCGGGACTGCCGCAGCGAGGGCGTATAACCAATACCTGAAATCGCAGCGTGGTGTCTGGCTGATACCGACCGAGGTCAAGGAAGGGACGGAGCGTTACGATGAAGAGGGTAGGTTAGTCAGTGCCGAGTATAGACCGATGCTTGAGGAAGGTCTTGGTGTTGCCAAGTTCGTGTGGCGGATGATGATAGGTCAGCCAATCAGCAGGGACGCTTGGAAGGATGCCGTCAAGTTCAACGCAACGACGACATCAACTGCCGAGCGCCGTGCTTTGTTGGCGAAATACATTGAAAAGGCACGGAACACTGGTGATGCGAGGGAACTCGGCGAACTCATAGTCTACTCCTACGCACCAGCACTTGCCCAAACCTTTAGGGCGATTGAGCGTGATTACGCTGAAGGAAAGATAACCGAAGACGAGATGAACGCTTACCTGAACCACTTGGTCAACGGCGTCCAGCAATACTTCAGCATTCACGGTAAGATGGCTCTAAGCAGGCAGAAAGCGGCATCGTTCCTACACTCTAAGTTCGTCCTTGGTTTGCAGTTGTTGAACGAAAGGAACAGGAAAGCACAGGCAACGAGACGGTTGAGGGAGGAGTTCGTTGAGAAGGCAGTTCTACCAGTAGAGACAACTCCGTGAAAAGGGGTTGGTTTGATGCCAAAGTCCTTTTCGGTTGAGCCGTTAAGCGAAGGGACTTCGGTGAAGGTGACATCTAAGAAGACAATCCACATTGCAGTCATCAACGATGTCCATGTCCCCTTCCACGACGAACAAGCGGTCAACTTAGCCTTCCAAGTCATAGACGCAGCGACACCCGAACTGATAATCATCAACGGCGACTTCATTGACTTCTTCGCAATTTCCCGCTTTGACAAGAACCCACGAAGGAAACTCATGCTCGGAGAAGAAATCAAGGAAGCGAGGAAGTTGCTCAACAGGATGGTTTCAAGGTTTGACCCTGAAGCGTGGGTTTTCGTGATGGGCAACCACGAGGACAGGCTCAAAAGTTACCTGTGGCACAGAGCACCAGAACTCTTCGGGCTTGACGAACTTTCAGTAGAACACTTACTCGGTCTCAGGGAAAGGGAGAACTTCATCGTGTTGAATTACAAAGACACGCCGATGCCTGTCGGTTACGATGTCGCACCTACCGTCCACTTCCAAGAGTTTTTCGTCAGTCACGGAGACAAGATTAGGCTATCTGGCAACACGGTAAACTTGGCGAGGTCTGTTTTTCTCAGGATTTTGAGGAACGCAGTTTTAGGGCACTGGCACAGGGGCGATGTTTACATTCAGATGGACTACTTAGGCAAGGCGAAAGGTTGTTGGATTGTCCCGTGTCTAAGTTACCAACGCCCACACTGGGACAGCGGACGGATATGGTCGCAAGGGCTGTGCATTATAGAGATGAACGCAAGGGGGTTCTTCAAAGTTGACATAATCAACTTCATCCGAGAGAACGGCTACTTGTTGTCGTTTTGGAACGGCAAAGAGTTTAGGGTCAAGGGGAAAGGTTAATTGCTTCCTTGTAGGCTTCATTGACGCCTTCGGTTATGGCTTCAATGTATTCGTCTAAGTCTTCCCATGACGGCAGCAAATAAAGCCTGATGGTATACCTTTCGTCGTTGAAAGCACCACGCCCGAAAGCGTTGTTCAAAGCCATGACATCAAATTCGTTGCTGTAGCGTGTTGACCAACCACTGAACAGTTCGGCGAGCCATTCACCGAAAGCGTGAGCGCTCCGAGGAAGCATCCCGATACCGATACAGGCTTCTGTAACAGAGTCAGCGATTAGGTCGTGGATTTCCAAAGACGACAAGCATTCTGGCTTTGGGACATCTATGTCTGACGGCAACTTGACATCAATCGGGACTTTTGAACAGACACGCCTGACCAATTGGCTCAGAAGCATTTCCATTCACCTCCGACATCAATAGTCTCCTTCCTCTTCAAGGTCAGGGTCAACGATTCTCAATTTCACGACGAACGGCTCCGTGATTTCAATGGGTGCTCCCTTGAAAGTCCTGACGACAAATTCCGTTCGGTTCAACGCCTCAACTGTTGCGATGGTAGTTCCGCAGTAACGACATGTGAGTTGACCTTCAGTGATGAAGTCGGAGATGTTCTTCTCTACTTGCGGGACGAAGAACCTTCCCCCTTCGTCAGCGAGTTCCTTGCAACGAGGGCAAGTCATGTAGACTTTTTGCAGCGAGACGAATTTAATCACCGCAACCATCTCCTTTCTTTGAAAAGGTTGGTATAATTATGGAGTTTGTTTCGTTTTTTGTAAAGTCCCTTCGGGTTGTGAGGCGGGTTATAAGTTTGGAGCAAAATCGCCCCAAATTAGGTCAAAAATCGGTGCGAATTTTGACCTTTAGAACGGTGTCACAAAAAGAGGGGGTTTTGCACAGGCATGCACGCTCACTTGCCCAAAATGCAGCCAAACTCGGTTAAAATGGCGTCAAAATCGGAGGTGGTAACACACGGTAACACAGGGTAACACAAAAACTGTCAAATTTCTTAAGCAAACTTAAGCCAGCGACCGTTTTTGCGGCTCAAATTTGCGTTGCTCCACTAGAATAATATTATTTAACGGCCTTTTTAAATATATTCCGTTAGAGGTCCCTAACGGAATATATTTGAAATTTATTTAACGACTTGTCAAGCAATGTGACATTGACGAGATAATCGTAACTTGGTCGAGATAAGGAGAGGAAAAAGAAAATTTCATCGGCTCGGCGGCAGTTCGCAAATTTTGGCAAGAGGGTCTCAAAATTTGCGCTGCTTATTTAACTTCTTTGGGTTGGAAGGTTCGTCCGCTTCTTTACAGGCTGAAAAATTTGCGGCATAATTTCTGTGACCTAAATCTTGAAAGGAGGGCATTGGTGATGTCGGAACTTGGGAATGACCGCTACATCACGACAGCAGAGATGCACCTAATTCTATGGAACTTCGGCATCAAAATTTCCTCTTCGAGAGCCTACCAACTCATTCGGGAATGGAACTTGCCGCACATTAGAATTGGTGGCGGCAAGAAACGGTGCGGCAAAATCTTCGTCGACAAGCAAGCCCTCTTGGAAAAACTCCACGAGTTGGAAAAACTCCGTGAGACCGCCAACGAAGAGTAGTTCCCCTACACAGTAGTCGCTACTGGGATTATTTATTTAAGGTCTTATATGTGGCGGTCTCAAATCAAAATCAAAGTCAAAGGAGGGCATTGGCATGCAAAAGCGTGGTGTCAGGATGCTGATTTACGGTTACGCTGGGTCTGGCAAAACCACTCTCCTCAAAACAGCCCCCAAACCAATGGTGGTCTTCGACTTTGAAGGTGGGGCTGACAGGATTTTGGCTGACACCGAAGGCGTGACGCTGCAGTTAATCGTCCCGCAAATCGTGGAGCGTGACGGCAGGGTATTGCAAGACAGTTACCGTTCCCTCAGGGTCGCCCTCAAAGAAATTTCCAAAAGGCAGGACATCAAGACTTTGGCTTTTGATGGGTTCTCAACCTATCTCAGGAAGCGTCTCCTTGAAATCGTCAACTTCAGGCAAGGCGATGCTTACTACAAAAGACCAGAGTATCAGGATTGGTTCCAACTCCAACTTGAGATGGACAACTTCGTCAGCCAGTTCCTTTACTCAACTCCGTCTGACCTTGTCATCTTCATCGCCCACAGGCGCATCAACAAAGACGAACACGGTGCCCTTTATGTCCCAGACATCATGCCGAGGAAGTTGATGGACAACCTTGTAGGCTACATGGACATCGTCGCTTACGCAGCATCCCCAGACATGGACATTGACCTTGAACCCTACAGGCTCTACCTCGCTCCTTACAACCAACGGTTCTTTGCCAAAAACCGTTTCGGTAACCCTGCAGACTTTGAGCCCGACTTGACCGAATTGCTGAAGCAAATCGGCTTCAGCACAGAGCAAAAGGAAGTTGAGAAAAAGCAAGCCAAAAGCCAAAGGAACGGAGAAGTGAACAGGATGTGGAAGCGGCTGATGGATTACGGCAAGTTGCTTGGCTTGACCGAGGACGAAATCAAGGAAGCGTTCGTGACGGTTTGCCAAGAAGAAGGCTACACGCCGTCGGATGTCAAGACCCTTGAGAAGGCGAAGTTGAACGAACTTGAGAAAAGGACGATGGAAGTCATGGCGGAAGTGGCGGTCAGCAAGGGAAGCGAACAAGGAACTGTGGACACAGAGCAGTTCCTTGACAGTTTGATTTGAAGAAAAACTCAAAAGGAGGGATTGGTATGCGTAAGTTCAAGAAAGTCGTAAACCTTACGCCGCATAGCATCACAATCGTCAACAACGGGAGGAGTTGGACTATTGAGCCGAGCGGTGTCGTTCTCCGTGCCGTTGAGTTTGACAGCGAGCCTTTCCAAGTGGTCGTGGAAGAAATCGGTCTTGAGGCTGTTGGCGTTGTCAGGCGCTACGGTGCGCCGCAAGAAGGAATGTTGATCGTCAATGGCAGCAAAAGCGTTCATGGGCGAACTTACTGCTACTACGGCGAACCAGACACTCTCTACCTCGTGTCGCTTCCGTTGATGCAAGTCCTCGCTGCCAGTGGGATTTTCGTCTTGAACTTCGCTGCACCCGACACTGGCAAGGGTGCAATCCGCAACGAACAAGGTCAAATCGTTGCGGTCAAGGGTTTGATTTTCGTCAACGGCGAAGAAGGGGAGTGATGGTCTATGGTGCTGTTCAAAATCCAAAGCGGTGGGGACAAACCAAAACTCTTCCTCATGTATGAGCGGGTGGCTGAAATCTTCTCGGAGTTTCTGGATAAAAACGGCGTCAGTTATTCAGCCTACAGAGTTTCGTCTCATTACGACCCCGTCCATTGCCTTCACTTCATCTTAGACCCAGACAATTTGAAGGCGCTGTTCTACGACGACTTTGAGTTGCGGTTTAAAGGCTACACCGAGATAAAGGAGGGGGAGTTAGTTGAAGCCAATCAATGAGACCTACAAGGAAGGTGTCGTTGTCGGCAAGACATTCATTGCAAGTTGCACGCTGGCGCTTACAATCAAGGACGGCAGCATGTCAATTTCCGTGGTTTTATCCGATGAGGCTTACGACAAGTTCGTGGAATACTGCGAGCAGAACAACCTTGCGGACTTTGAGTTTGCCGCTGCGAGGATGTACATCGTGCCAGAGCAAATGAATTACCTTGCGTTCATGGAAGGTAATGAAGGAGGTGTAGTGTGATGCCTTTCGTTTACCTTCAATACACTGGTGGCAGGAAATCCTACTACACGCCAGAAAGTTTCATCAGGGAGGCGAAGTTCATTGGGTTCGGTCGTGTAGTTCCGAGACCGTTGCCCTTCAATTCACTAATCGCCTTTGCACAGTGGCAGCCATACAAAGAAAAGACACAGCCGAAACTCGGTGACGCAGTTGTATTCGCAATCGGAAAAGTCACTGGCTGGCATGTCCAGCCGAAAAATCTTCGTGCACGAAAGTTCTGGTTTCATTTCGTAGAGGAAATCAAGCGAATGGGAATTGCTGGCGAAAACGGGAACTCGTCCAGATTAGTCAGGAGACAATGTGGCGAATACATTGTCAGTAACGGCATGTCAGTAGATTACAGTTTCGTTGAGGACTTACTGAAAATGCTCAAGTCAGAGATGAAGAAGTGGAACGAAGCGGTAAATCCAGAAGACAAGGTCAAATGGAGCGACTTCAGGTGGATAGTAACTGGTCATCTCGTGTGGTACGCCAACGGAATTGAGATGGCGGCGGTTGTCCTGCACGACCTACCGTTCACGAGGGGCTACTTGATTGTTGAACTTCCAGTTGAAATCAGGGACTACAAAGAGCCGGATTACGAACTTGGGTTCGTAGTCAACTACAGGCGCAAAGAGGAGTTACTCTCGAACGAACCCATTGCTTTAGCTTGAGTGTCGTAAAAACAAAAGTGGGTGGTAGGGCATTTGCCCTACCGCCCACAAGAAAGGAGGGCATTGGCATGCGGCATACCACAAGAAATATTCTAAAACAACAAAATAAAAATGGGAACACGGTTAACGCCCTCGTTGAAATTTCATCTCAAGCGGTGCCACACGAGCAAGCATTCCTCGGGTCACTCCTCATATGCGACGACCCATCCGAACTCAAAATCGCACTTTCTATGGTCACTCCTGACGACTTCACTTACGAACCGCACGCTTTGATTTACAAGGCGATAGCGAAAGTCGCAAAAGAGAACCAAACCGTCAATGCCCTTGATGTAGTATCCGAACTTGAACGGATGGGTGTCGCTGAAAAGTGTGGTGGCTTACCATATCTCATGAAACTCATGGAACTCACCCACACGGTTTCGCCAGTGTCACTGACGGAGAGCCTCATCCTTCATAGTATAAAACAATTCGTCGTCAAGTCAATGGCAAAGGTTGAGGCTGACATAGTCAAAGCGGGTAACTTCAACGAAGCGTTGCAGCCCATAAGGGAAATAATAGCCACTGCAGAGAGCAAGTTGGCGAGCGTTACTTCCCATGTCACCAAAGATGTAGTTACTGGCAAGGAAGCGTTCATTAGTTGGCTTGACAGCCTTGCTCAAGCCGAGCACTCAATCCCCACTGGCATAGCGGAACTGGACGAACTTTTGTCACCGATTGAGGGGGGCAGTTTGATTTTGGTTGGTGCACGACCTTCGGTCGGCAAAACTGCGTTCTTGTTGCAGTTTGCCGTCGCTGTAGTGAGGAGCGGCAAGTCGTGCCTTTTCCTATCATACGAGATGCCGACGAAGCAGTTAGTGCAGCGCATCATTGCCCAGAACACCTTCATCCCATACTCCTTGCTGTCATCTCTTTCGGACATATCAAGCGACAGGGCATCCAAGCTCATGCAGAAGGTGATGTCCTTCGCCGAGGAACTTTCTTCCTACAACTTGTTCTTCATTGACAAACCGATGCCGTTGCCTGCGGTCAAGTTGAACCTTTACGCCAACCCAGTTGATGTAATTTTTGTGGACTACCTGCAGCAGATACCACCACCATCTAAGCGTGAACACAGGTATCAAGAGGTCGGCGACATTGTCAGGGAACTGAAGAGGTGGGCTAAGGAGTTCAACTGCGTAGTAGTCGCTGCAGTCCAACTCTCCCGTGCTACCGAAGCGAGGGCTGAAAAACGCCCTACTCTTGCAGACCTGAGAGAAAGCGGCGACTTGGAAGCGGAAGCGGATGTGGTCATCTTGTTCCATCAACTCAACGATACTAAAACCATCAAGGTCAACGAGATGTCTGCTGAAGGTCGTCGTGTTGACATGATAGTCGCCAAGAACCGTAACGGTATGGTTGGAACTGTTTCCACCGTGTTCCTTGCCCCGTTCGTGAGGTTTGTCTGTGATTACGACTGAAAGGTTGGTGGTTTGTCGTGAGACCAGTCAAGGTCAAAGTCAGCGTGAAAGTCCCAGCGGACCTGTGCTCGTTTCTCAGG
>Ga0072500_160019_pt1 | contig 28657 bp, 30 predicted proteins | sample GBScelen77Swater_FD_63803 | JGI IMG/M metagenome (GOLD analysis project Ga0072500, IMG submission 63803) | Hot spring microbial communities from Great Boiling Spring, Nevada - cellulolytic enrichment S 77C v2 (version 2) | ecosystem: Environmental > Aquatic > Thermal springs > Hot (42-90C) ...
GTAAAACAGCCGCAGCAACAACGTAGAACGCGACGTAGAAGAAAACACGCAACAATGATGAAGAAAGCTTCTTAGCCACCACAGCCCTATCCAGCTCTTCAGACACACAGATTTTTGAAAACTCTGCAATATATTTGTAATGTGAAGTAATCGATGTAACTAAAGTCTGTGACACCTACCTTCCTTCTGCCCAACATCTTAGCCAGAAATCCGCCATATTACAAGGCAAACAGAGAGTCCTATTCTGATTCTGCCAGGCCCTGACGCAGCATAGAGGGTCGCCGGGGGCGGGATTTGAACCCGCGCGGCCGTAAGGCCACTGGTTTAGCAGACCAGCCCCTTAACCTGGCTTGGGTACCCCGGCTAGCTTTACCCACCCTAAACCCCGACACGACGATATTTGTGTCTTTGGCTCGCCGAAATAGACGGCTTGACACGGGCCCTTATCCATAAATCGTGCTCGGTGTTAACTGTTTGAACGTGGGGCTGGGTATCGGTTTCGGATACGACCCCGCCATGTCTGCGGCCGAGATGGCGGGCTTCGCACGTTTAGCCGAAGAAAAGGGTTTCAGTCTGGCGTTTTTCTCAGAAACTTTGCAGACCTTCAGAGATGCTGTATCTACCATCACTGTCCTAGCACAGAACACCTCCAAGATAAGGCTCGGCTACACGCAGATAGCGCGTCTCAGGTCCCCTCTCGTGCTGGCTCAGACGGCAGCAAGCCTTGATGAAATATCTGGCGGAAGAATTGTACTGTCCTTAGGGGCCTGCACCGAGCAGCACTGTTTGAGACACGGTGTTCCGTCAGCGAACCCGGCGAAATCGCTTGAAGAATATATTCTGGTTTTCAAACGTCTACTAGCCAGCGGTAGTGTGGACTTTGACGGTGAATTTGTTGTGATGAAAGGGGGCGGTCTCGGCTTCATTCCTCCGAGGACGGACATACCTGTCTGGGTTGCGGCCACCAGCCTTAAGGGCTTGAAGCTTGCGGGCAGGGTTGCGGATGGAGTTCTACTCAACGCAACTACGTCTGTTGAGTACTGTCAGAACGCTGTCAGAATATTTAGGGAAAGTGCTACGGAGGCGGGGCGTGACCCGGATACGCTGGATGTGGCGGGAATTATCGTCACGGCGGTGTCCCATGACCGCCGCGACGCCGTTAACATGGTCAGGCGCGAGGTTGCGAGCAAGTTCAGCCCCCTGATGGTTGATTTTGCGGTCAGGCCACGGGTCAAGGTTGGCGAGCCCTTCGTGTCGGAGGAGCTAGTTCAGAGTTTACAGAGGTCGTATATGCAGGGAGGCCTGCAACGCCTTATCGACGACATACCTGAAGAGGTTCTTCTCGGTCTCACAGCCTCTGGAACAGCTTCAGATGTTTTGGAGAGGATTGAACAATACATCAAGGCGGGGGTTAAGCTCCCGATAATAAGACCTGCCCAAGCGAGGATTTACCGGGAGGTTATAGAATCAACGGCGCCTTTAGTGAAGGCTTATATTAAATGAAGAATGAGTTGATAATATGAAAATTGGTAAAACAGGATTGTCAAAAGCAGCTCTTGTGGCGGTTGTTGCTGTTGTATTAGTTGTCGGAGCCGTGGCTGCCGTATTGGTGTTGTCGCAGCCGAGTCAGCCCACTGTTGCCGAAAGGCCTCTGACCGTTGGTTTCTCGATATCGATTTCTGGAGATTTCTCTGTGCCGGGGAAGAAGCAGTTGGAGGGCATTGAGCTGTGGAAAGACTACGTTAACGGTAGGGGAGGCATATTCGTTAAAGACGAAAACAAATACTATAAAGTTGAGCTAAAATATTATGACGATAAGTCGAGCAAAGATGAAGTCATCAGGCTGTATGAGAAGCTGATAAACGAGGACAAGGTTGACGTCCTCCTGTCGCCGTACTCAAGCACGCTGGCCCTAACGGCTGCAGGCATATCGGAGAAATACGGCAGGCTGATGATTGTAGTCGGAGCCAACTCCGACACAATCTTTAAACAGGGCTACAGATACATCGTGGGCACCTATACCCCTGCCAGCAAAATGTTGACACAGGCAATCGATGTTATCCTTAAACACAAGCAGTCTCCTTCAGTTGCCATAATTTACAAAGACGATGCATTCGCAAAATCTGTGGCAGAGGGGGCCAAGGCCTACGCCGAGCAGAAAGGTGTCAGGGTTTTGGCTTTCGAGATGTATCCAAGGGATGCGAAAGACCTTTCGCCGATTCTAACAAAGATTAAGGGTGTGCAGGTTGATGCAATACTGGGTGGGGGACACTACGAAGACGAGGTGCTGCTTGTGAGGCAGGCGAAAGAGCTGGGTATTAACCCAGAGGTCATGGCGTTGCTGGTCAGCCCATCTCTCCCAGCATTCTACGACGCCTTAAAGGAAGCGTCGCAGGGAATTTTAGCGCCATCACACTGGGAGCCGCAGCTCAAATATCAGATAACAATCGGACCAACTGCAGACGAGTTCCTGAGCAGTTTTAGGGCTAAATGGGGTTCAGACCCGAGCTACCACTCCGCCGCAGGTTTTGCAGCAGGCCTATACCTTCAGGCTGCTATAGAAAAGGCGGGTACGCTGAAAAACGATGCATTGAGGAAGGCATTCAACGACTTGGACATAGTTACGTTCTATGGGAGGTTGAAGATAGACCCGGCCACAGGCAACCAAGTCGGACACGAGCTTGTCTTACTTCAGTGGCAGTCTGGACGGAAGGAAGTTGTTTGGCCAGAGAACGTTGCAACCTCTAGGATAATTTATCCGAAGCCATCATGGTGACATCGCCCGATATATTTTTACAAACACTGCTCAACGGATTTCTGATAGGCGCGGTGTATGGAGTAGCGGCCATCGGCCTTTCGCTTGTCTGGGGTGTTCTTGGGCTGGTGAACCTTTCACACGGCGCTCTCCTTATAGCGGCCGCATACATAACCTTCTTGCTTTACGTTGGCCTAGGAGCCCCACCCCTTGTGTCTGCGCCGCTGGCCTTCCTCATAGGCGCTGCCGCAGGCCTCCTTTTCTACAAAGGATTCGGTAAAAGACTTACCTCAACAGACCCCTCATACTCCCTACTCTTCTTTTTTGGCTTAGCCCTCTTCCTCACCAACACAATCCTAAACCTACTTGGGCCTGATGTTAGGGGAATTCCATGGCTGATCGAGTCAGCTGCCTTGGGGCCCGTGAGCGTTTCGGTCGCTAGGCTGATAAGCTTCGGCTTGGTTGGGGTGAGCTTCATAACACTATATCTCTTCATAAATAAGACGTTTTACGGAAAGGCTATACGTGCTGTTGTAGCCAACAGACTCGGCGCCGTGACGGCCGGTATAGATGTGCAATGGGTTTTCGCCGTCTGCACGTCGATAGGGTTTGGCATAACCTTTTTCTCAGGCAGCTTGGTCGCGTTGGTAAACCCCTTCACCCCTTCGTCTGGTGATGGATACCTAATGTATGCCTTCGCCACAGTTGTGCTAGGCGGCGTCGGCAGCATCGTCGGCGCATTTCTCGCAGGAATTCTGCTGGGAATTGTGGAGAGCTTTGTAGGTGTGTTGTTTACGCAAGGTGTAAGCCCCGCAGTAGCTTTTATAACGCTTGTTCTAGTTATCCTGTTTAGGTATGGCCGTCGGTAGGGGAAGGTACAGGCTGGGGCTCTACTCCGCCGCGGCAGTCATGGCGGTGTCTCTTCTACCTATGTTCACGGGCGAAACAGCCTCTATGGCCTACTTCTGGACATTGCTGCAGTTTCTTTCCCTTGTGCTGAGCCTCAACCTCATCACAGGCTTCACGGGCTACATTAACTTTGGACACATCGCTTACTACGGATACGGCGCGTACACAGTTGCCTACCTGACAACCATAACACAGCAAAACCCATACCTTTTCATACCGGCCGCAGCAATAGTATCGGCGATTATAGCGCTGCTAGTCGGCAAACCCCTACTAAGCGTCCGCGGGCCCTACTTCACCATAGCCACACTAGGCCTCGGCGAAGCATCCAGAACAATAATAGTAAACCTGCCGTTTTTCAACTACAGCGAAGGCCTGCCAATCGCCAGGTTTTTCAAATACGATGCTTTCAGCTCCTACATCTCGATGTGGCTTGTTGCTGTTGGGTTATTTGCCGTGACACTCTTTATCAAGAGGTCTAGATATGGTGTGATGCTTGAAACCATAAGGGAGGATGAGGACCTAGCCGAGACCATGGGAATAAACACGCGCAGAACAAAACTAGCTGCCTACGTGTTAAGCAGCTCAACGGCTGGTCTTATAGGGGGGTTAACAGCCATAACCTATGTATATGCGCATCCCGGATTTTTCTCAATAAGCATCAACGTAGCAGTCATAGCCTCCCTACTCTTAGGAGGGGGAGGGACATTGCTCGGCCCAGTGGTCGGAGCAACCTCATACTTCATCATAGCGGACACATTGCTGACGCGGTTCCCATACCTACACCTCATCATCTTCGGAACAATCATAATGGGCATCTCGCTGCTATTACCGCGAGGCCTAGTCTACCTAGTATACAAAACCCCGAAACTAAGAGGGCTGTTCTCCGACGCCTAGATGAAGAGGAAGGAGCCCCTTCTTATCTCTGAAGGCGGGCCCACGGCTCTAACAGTGCCAAGCTCTAAGTAGTAAACGGTGTCTGCTATCTCAAGAATTCTGTCAACATACTGGTCTACTGCCAGAACGGTGATCCCCATCTTGGCGAAACGCTGCAGCTCCTCGTAAACTATGTCGGCAAAAGCCGGCGAAAGACCGACCGTAGGCTCGTCAACAAGCAACACCTTCGGCTCATGAATTAGCGCCTTCCCAAGCTCAAGCATTTTCTGCTCGCCTCCACTCATCTTTCCCGCAGGCGTGTTAAGCCTCTCCTTAAGCCTAGGATAACTTTCTAAAACCTTGCTTATCCTTTCCTTCACCTTCTCCTTGTCATTCCTATAAATCCATGCAGCCAGTTCAAGGTTTTCTAAAACAGACATGGATGGAAAAACACTGCTTTCCTGCGGGATAAACACAATACCTTTTTCAAGTCTTCTGTGGGGCGGCAGGTTGGTTACATCCTCGTTCTGAAAAAATACATTACCCTTGCGTGGGTGGAGGATGCCGAAGAGTGTTTTGAGTAGTGTGCTTTTACCTGCTCCGTTAGGACCGATTATGGCTGTAATTTTCCCTGTAACAGCGTCAACCGAAACATCGTTGAGAACTGTAATATCACCGAAATACGTTACGTAAATGTGTTCAGCCCGCAGCACTTGCCTTCGACCCCAAATAAAGCTTTATGACTTCTCTATTCTTTAAAACTTCCTCAGGCGGGCCCTCCACCAGCTTTGACCCAGCTGTGAGGAAAACAATTCGTCTGCATAGTTTCCTTACTTCCTGCATGTCGTGGCTTACGCATAGAATCGAGACGCCTTCGGAGTTGACTTTCTGCAGAGCTGTGATTAATGTTTCTTTTAGCCTTGGGTTAACACCCGCAAAAGGTTCATCAAGTAGTAGAAGACGCGGCTTCAACATCATTGCTCTGGCGAACTCGAGAAGCTTCCTCTCTCCACCGCTAAGCTCTGCGGCAAGATTGGCTTTTTTGACATCGAGCTTTACCAGCTCCAAGACCTCTTCGCAACGCTTACGCAACACAGCAGGCTGTTCACCCATCCAGGAAGAGGCACCCAAAAGGTTTTCGACAAGTGTGAGGTTGTTGAAAACACGCGGTATCTGGTAGGTCTTCACAATACCTAGACGCGTAACCCGATGTGGTTCATAGCCTGTTATGTCTCGGCCCATGAACAGAACACGGCCCTCGTCAGGTTTGAGAATTCCACAAACAATGTTTATGAAGGTTGATTTTCCGGCACCGTTCGGCCCAATCAGTCCCAGAACTTCACCATCATAAATCTCGAGCGAAAACTCTTTCAATACCTGTAAACTGCCAAAGCTCTTTGAAACTTTTTCCGCAACCAGCACAGTCATCAAGAAAAGCCTCCAGCCCGTTTTCAGGGAGGTTCCTCAATCATCTTATAGACTTTACGATATAGCTTTTCCGGCTTAATCCATGACGCAAGTCTCTTATGCGTTGTGACGGGTCTCCGGTATATGTTTTTCCGGTTTTGTTTAATAGCGTTGATTAAATCGTCCAAAGCCTGTTTGGCGTAGGGGTTCTGGGAGACTACTTGTCCAGTTATTCTCCAGCTGTCGGACAGCATGGTTGAGGCCGCTGCTAGGAATGCTTTCTGGCTGGTTGTCCAAGTCCTGATACGGTGTTTCCTCCACAGCTCCAGGACCGTGAAGACAGCGACCCTTGGGACGGCCATGGAGTAGGCCATCAGCAAATCATGTTCACGTGGATTCATCGAGATTATCTTACATGGGTTAAAGAGTTTTCTCGCGATGGAGACCTCGGCCCGTTCTCTATAGATAGGTGTAACGACAACAACCTTGTCCTTGAGGGTTTTTGCGCCGGGTCCGAAGAGTGGATGGGTTAAGATGACCTGAGAGGACGGGGCTTCCTTTGGTAAAAACTTTAGGATTGGTGTTTTCACAGAGGATACGTCGACATACACCTTCCCCGGATGTTTCTTCAGGAGTCTGTTGAGGAGTGGGCCTGCGTTCTCCGACCCGACAGCGAGGACCGTTAGCTCAGCCTTATCAACGGCCTCGTCCAGGGTTTCGGCATGGGCTGTTCCCGAGGCATGTGAGATGACGCGTGCTCTTCGCTGATTTCTGTCATAGACCGCTACACGGTACCCTCCTGCTTTAAGGTGTCTTGAAAGCCAGAGACCCATCGGCCCCGCTCCAATAACCGCGGCCCAGACAGCCACTACGCCAGCCCCTTTTCACGCAAATACTCGCCGAGAAGCCGTATGCCTTTTACTATGGACTCCTCCGGGGCTCCGAGCGATATACGGATGAACTGGTCGTATCCGCCGAAGATGGAGCCAGGTGCCACGGCGACACCCTTTGACTCCAGGAGGTCCAGAGCAAACTTCATCCCATCGGCTTCTCTTATCCCTACCTTGGGGAAAACATACATGCCGCCGTCAGGCCTGTAAAACTCAGCCCCGATTTTCTCCAACTCCCTAACCGCCGCATCCATCCGCCTCATCATTATATCCGCATACTGTTTCGGCGTCTCCCTTAACGTCAACGCCCTCATGGCTCCGTGCTGGACAAACTCCGGGACGCATGTCATAATGAGGCCTAGGATAGAAGCCATCTTAGACACATGGGCTTCGTCCGCAACTATGTATCCTGCCCTGTAACCGGTCATCCCATAGCTCTTCGAAAACGACTGTATCAGCACATATTTCAGGTCCTCGCCCAGCACGGTGACGTGTTCGCCTCGTGTGTAGTCCGCGTATACCTCGTCGCTGATTAACGTGATGTTTCTGTCACGGGCCAGCTCGACCAGCTGTTTAAAGTATTTTCTGCTGAGCATCTTTCCAGTAGGGTTGTTTGGGTAGTTCAGTATGATGGCTTTTGTCGCCGAGCTTATACGTTCTTCAACCTCATCCAGCTTCGGTGTCCAGCCATCCTCAAGACTAGTCTTAACGGGGACGGCCCGAGCACCCACAAAATCGGCGCACTGCTTATACATCGGCCAAGACGGGTCTATAACCAGCAGCTCATCACCCGGCGACAGCAGCGTCTTCATCGAGAGAAAAATGGCGAACCTCCCCCCGGGCGTGACTAGGATGTTTTCCGGCCTGACCTCCGTGTTAAATCTTTCATGTACGTGCTCCGCTATCGCGGCCCTAAGCTCAGGCAACCCCCTCGACTCGACGTAGCGTGCGAAGCCGTTTAACACGGCTTCGGAAACTGCTTTCCTAACCTCCTGCGGGGCCCCTAGGTCCGGCTCGCCGACCTCCAGCCTCTGTACCTCACGGCCGTTCCTCTGCATCTCGACAGCCCTCCTAAGTATGTCCATGTGGGTCAGCTGCTGCCCCGTCTTCCTCTCCTGAGTCGTGACAGAATCCGACAGGATTACCGAAGCCAGCCTGTGTACGGTCTCCGCCGGAAGCCCATGCCGGCTCGCCTCCTCAACCATCGCCATCCTCAACACAGACTCTATGCCGGGCTGTATCACGGCGAGTCCAGATGACCGTTTTAGCTCAGCTATTCTAGAGACAACGGCCCTCCTCGAGGCCAGCAGGCGAACCATCTCAACCGCGAGTCCGCGGGCCTCCTCTCGCAGCCGGTCGAGCTCGTCAACGGCCATAGCTCTCTGACGCCCGCCGCCTATAAAAGCCATACCTTGGTTTGTAATCGTCCTTCAGCCCAAATACCGCTCCGTATGCGGATTTTTCAGGGAATACGGGGAGAAAAATCTAATAAAACCCTTTACCCGACCTAATCTAGGTGTGATGTAGTATGGCAGCAACTGTAGGTACACCTACTCAACCGGTTATTATTCTGAAGGAAGGGGCAAAACGGATGCGTGGCCGCGAGGTCCAGAGCGCCAACATAATGGTGGCCAAGATAATCGCCGAGACGATGAAGTCTTCGCTGGGCCCACGGGGTATGGACAAGATGCTGGTCGACAGCTTCGGCGACATCGTCATCACAAACGACGGGGCGACAATTTTGAAGGAGATGGATGTAGAGCACCCGGTCGCCAAGATGCTTGTAGAGGTCTCCAAGGCACAGGATGAGGAGGTCGGAGACGGCACGACCTCCACAGTGGTTCTGGCAGGCGAGCTACTTGCGAAATCCGAGGAGCTTATCGAGAAAGAAGTCCACCCAACACTCATCATAGAGGGGTATAGGAAGGCCGCGGTCAAAGCTCTCGAAATCCTCGACTCGATAGGATTACCGGTAAGCCCGACAGACAGAGAAATCCTCAAAAAGGTTGCCAGGACCTCTATGATCAGCAAGCTTGTGGGTGAGGAGGCAGACTACCTAGCGGAACTGGTGGTGGAGGCGGTCACAAGGGTGGCGGAGAAGGTTGGCGATAAATGGAAAGTAGACCTCGACGACGTTAAGCTGGAGAAAAAGGAGGGGCAGTCACTGCGGGACACCAAACTCATCGATGGAATCGTGCTGGACAAGGAGGTTGTACACCCCGACATGCCCAAGCTTGTCAGGAATGCGAAGATAGCCCTCCTTGACGCAGCTCTGGAAATCGAGAAAACAGAGTTTGACGCAAAGCTGAACATAGAGACACCTGAGCAGATGAAGGCTTTCATGAAGCAGGAGGAGGACATGCTCAAGCAGATGGTTGAGAAGATAGTTTCAACAGGGGCTAACGTTGTTTTCTGCCAGAAAGGAATCGACGACCTCGCCCAGTACTTCCTAGCCAAGAGAGGCATACTTGCTGTGCGGAGGATAAAGAAGAGCGACATGGACAAGCTGGCCAAGGCCGTCAAGGGACGGGTCATCTCCCGCATAGACGACCTAACCCCCGAAGACCTTGGTAAAGCAGCGCTGGTGGAGGAGAGGCGTGTCGGCGAAGACAAGATGGTGTTCGTGGAGGGATGTGAGAACCCCAAATCCCTTACCATACTTATCCGCGGCGGCACCCAGAGAATCGTAGACGAAGCGGAGAGGTCGTTGAAGGACGCGATCAACGTTGTTAAAGACGTTATAGTTGACGGAAAAATTATACCGGGGGGCGGTGCGGGAGAACTCGAGGTGGCCCTTCGGCTCAGGGACTATGCGAAAACACTTCCGGGGAAGGAGCAACTGGCGATAATGAAGTTCGCTGAGGCGTTGGAGGTCATCCCCAGCCAGTTGGCCGAGAGCTGCGGCATGGACCCGATAGAGGCCATAGTCAACCTCACATCCAAGCACAAGGAGGGCGGTGTGACCTACGGCATCGATGTCTTCCGCTCAGAGATAGCCGACATGAAGAAGCTCGACGTACTCGACCCGCTGCTCGTCAAGAAACAGACAATCAAGTCGGCAGTAGAAGCAGCCGCCATGATACTGAAGATAGACGACATCATCGCCGCCTCACGGCTCGAGACAACATCTGGCGGAAAGAAGGAGAAGGAAAAGGAAGAAGAAGGCGGAGTTGGCTCAGAAGACTGAGGCCAGGCCCGCCCTACTCCGCCTCACAAAATATGAGAAAGCACGGATAATCGGCGGACGGGCTTTGCAGATTGCTTTAGGCGCTTTCCCATTAGTGGAGGTTAGGCCGGGGGACAGCCACATAGATATAGCCCGCCGCGAGTTTGAGCAAGGTGTTCTACCCATCATTATAAGGCGGCGGAGGTCAGACGGAAGCTACGTCGACATACCTTTGAAAGAGCTCCTGAAGGGTGAAAACACAGAAAAGGTTTGAACACCTCTTCAAACCCGTGAGACGGGACGACTTGATAAAGAAGATACAGGATGAAGTTGACAGGTATTGGGCCTCCGTAACCTGTTAAACCCCACCAAAGTCAACGGGCGGCATAACCGGTAGCTTGTAAGACATTCTAATGGTTATAGTATACTTTGCTAGGCTGGTGCCCAGTAGAAGTGCTGCGGCCACGGCGTAGGGGTGGGTCCACGGCATGGGTGCAGTGAGTCCCAGAGCCGTTACAGCGACGGCAGCGGCGAGGTAGGCTATGTTCCACTCAGCGGTAAGCGCCCTTTTGAAATGCAGTGTGGCCCCCGGCCATGTTATATAGGATGCGGCCAGTACGATGGTTATCAGGGAGGATGCGGCTGTTGTGAGACGGAGCAGTTGCGTCGGCTCATATAGAACGTTGAGTATGCCTAACCCTGCCAGGATGCTTAGAGCCATGAACAGGGGCGGGGTTGCCGGTGTGTTCCATGCAGGTATCTTCTTAGCGGCAGCGGGCATGAAACTCTGGCTGACGAGGTAGGCGAGAGAGCAGGCCCATGCAAGGAATCTCAGCACAAGGTTTGGGCTGACGAGGTCGAGAAGGGTGAATAGAGCAAAGCCCGACGCGGCCACGGCCTCCCTCGACATCCATGAGGTCCTAATGTTTCGCATCACGTTGTAGGCTTTTAACGGATTTCCGGCTTCCGCGCCAACACATAGCAGTCCTCCAACCACCAGCATAAGGGAGGCAATCGAGATGGTGCTGTCGAGAATGTTGAGGGCGTATGCGGCCGCGTACAAGCCCCCACCCATTCCTCCAAGCAGGAAGTTCCCGTACGCCAACCACCCCCATGTCCTCTGTCTTTCAAGCATCATGTACATCACCAGACATAGTAGATTGAAGGGTCTGTGCCCATCTCTGTCAGAAGCCTGAAGCCATTCTTCTCCCGGATAAGCCGTGAGACCTCACTGTTCGGGTCGTCCAGGTCTCCGAAAACAAGTGCCTTTGCTATGCATGAGTTGACACACATAGGTGTTGCGTCAGGGTCTACTCCAGGCTTTAGACCGTTGGCTATCCCATAGTCGATCCTGTCTACACAGAAATCGCATTTCGTGCAAACACCAACTTTATCGCTTAGAGGGCTGAGTTTCTCGGGCTCCGTCAAAAGGTTGTTGAAGAAACCTTTCCTACCCTTTATCAGCCATCGGGCCTCATACGGACATGCAAGGATGCAGTAACCGCATCCAATACATTTTGAGTAATCTATGTAGACGATGCCGTCGCCTCTCTTCCTCGTTGCCGTTGTCGGGCAGACTGTAAGGCATGGGGGGTCTGCGCAGTGCATGCATTGGAGAGGTAGGAAAAACCTCTTGACGCTGGGATAGCGGCCAATCTCTACGTCTCTAACGAGTCTCCAGTAGACATTGGGAGGGGTGCCGTTGTCGAGCTTGCATGCAATGGTGCAGGTCTGGCATCCAACACATCGCCTGAGGTCCACAACCATACCCCAGCGCGTCATCTTCTCACCCGCTCAACCCTCACCTTTATGAGGTCGGAGCCGCTACCCGTGCCGTCAGTCGTCTCCAAGGCCAGAGGGACAAGCTTATTCATGTTGGGCAGGTTTATGTCTTTGGCGACAGGGGTTACCCAGTGTCCAAACTGCTGTAACGCGACAAGTGTATCAGGCCTTATACCTTGCCTCAGCAATACCCTCCCTCTAACCCTCCCTATCGCCGACTCGATCCAGACCTCGTCCCCGTCCCTCAAACCCATCCTCCTCCCGACATCCTCGTTCATCATAACAGCCCTGTGGCCCATCACATGCGAAGACACGTCAGCCAAAACAGGCACCGCGACATTCGCACCCCATGAATACTGCATACTCCTTGTGGTTACCAGCCAGAAATCATATTCCTCAGGCTTCCGGCCAAAGACCACGGAAACCTTTTCAAATATTTTCGAGAAATCATGACATTCTGGGAGGGCGCTGTATTCTTCGAGCTGCGCGTCCCACCACCTTATTCCATGCTCGTGTAACCGCCTGCCCAGCTCCAGCCCAACTCGGGCTACTTTCTCCTGGTATGGAAGCTCATACCTCAACCTCTTCGCAACCATCACGGGATGCAGATACCAGTTAATCTGCCTGTAGGGGACAAGGTAGAAGCCGTTTTTCTTAAACCAGTCAAGCCCATACTCATGTCTTCCGTTGCTCAAAGTCATGGTCGCCGCCCTACATATCCTGTCCCATATCTCCTCTGCCCTGTATTTCCTCTCCGGGTCAAGGCTATAGTCATAGAGCGGTGTCTTCAGCCTGAAGCCTAGAACACCGTTGTTTATCGCTGTGTTGTATTCCCTCAGAAGACCTATTCTGTCCGCCAGCTCTGTCGCTATGTCCGTCATGTCCATTGTGTTGTAGGGGGGTTTGGCTACAGGCTGCCTGATGGCTACACCCATATAGTTCCAGAACTGCTCCTGATAGCTTGTCCCCCCGACACGGTATAGCTGCCACCCCTCTAAATCAGTGTTATCTGGGAGAAGGACGTCTGCAAACCAGTTGGTTTCATCATGGGTGTATGCGAAAGCGGCTATGAACGGGAAATTTTTAATGCAGTCGGCTATTAGGTCGGGGTTCCAGCCGGAGATAAGTGGATTGGTTCTGTATATAATCCATACGTCAGGCGGTGTTGGGGTTGGCCAGTTTTCAGGCGGATGTTTCATAAATAGCCATGGCAGGTGGGCTGGGCCCAGGGCCTGGCTCCATGAGGAGTCGAGGACCAGAGGGCTTAGTGTCTTGTAGGCATTTCTGACCTTCGGCCTTGCCTCCCACTTCTCACCGTCTGTCGGGTTAAGGTACTGAGCCATAAAACCGTCAACCCCGACCCTAACGCTCTCAAGCCTATCGAACATCGGCCTGTTCAACCTGATGGTCACTCCCAGTATTGAGCCAGGTACCTCAATAGCCCCGACCAGCATCTGAAGAACTGTCCTAGCCCAGACAGCTTGGTAGGCCCCCCAGCCGTTTGAAACAGTCTTCCCGAGAAGAATGGCGACAGGCCTCAAGGGTAGCTTGACGCCGTCGACGACAACACTGGCACCGACCATGGCGTTTTCAACAAATTCACGCGCCAGACGTCTAATGGTTGACGGGTTGACCTCACATATCCCGCCAGCCCACTCGGGCGTATATTTTTTCATATGTTCTAGGAGTAGGGTAAACGCCGTTTTACCCACGACATCCCTGTGTTCGAAGACCTCGTTGTCAGGCCCTATCTCCACAGCCTTGTCGACCAAGTATTCACCAGCCAGCGCCGGGTCTCTGAGCCGTCTATCGTCGTATGTCCGAACAGCATCCCCAAAAGCATCCCATATGAGCGGCTTCCTGCTAACGGGGTCTCTGAGATAGTATCCGTTAGGGCCTACTAGGTAGGGACTGTTTGTCCTCCATTTCAGAAACTCGTGGTCGGCAACCTTTTCCCACCCAAGCTCGAATAGGGCTGTGTGAAGCATGCCATAGAGAAAGACTGGGTCTGTCTTCGGCTTTATGGGAATCCATTCATCCGCCGTAGCACCCGTCACTGATAGATGCGGCTCAACCTGAACCCATTTCATTCCACGCGCTCTAGCTTCTGCATTCCTCCAAACACCCGTTACACCGCCTGCTGCGTTGTCGTTGTGTCCGAAGGAGATAACAAGCCTTGTGTAGGGGGCGTCATGCGCTACGATAAATGCTCTATGCCAGTATTCTCCAAAAAGGTGTTCTGTATGGTAGCATTTCACTCCCTGGCCGCTTCCGAGGCTGAAGTCGATTGGGCCCCAGACGGCGAAGAGGGCGTTTAGCGTGCCGAAATATGCCTGCGGCGTCCCAGCTCCCCCGAGCGTGACAGCAAGCCGTGGATAGCCCACATCATCCACCAACCCCTTTTTCCTGATCTCCGACAATTTCTCCGCCACGAGGTCTAGGGCCTCCTCCCATGACACGGGGGCCCACTGTGGGTCTTGGTCAAGCCCCTTCTTCTTGTTCTGCCTAATCATGGGCTGCTTAACCCTGTTGGGGTTGTACATTTTCTGAACCAGGCCATATGCTTTGACGCAGACCCTTCCTGCAGCCGGATGCATTTCAGCGGCGTCAAAATTAGGCTCAACAGCCACTGGAACTCCGTCCTTGACAACAACCTTTAACAAATCGGGGCCGCATACACACTGGTAACAATACGTCGGGACCTTCACTATATCAGCCGTTTTCAACGGGAAAAGGGTTCGAAGTTACGCATTTAATTTTTCAACGCTATTTATATAATTTTTTCGCATAAATGCCTGAAAGACGCATAACATCAGTTAACTCCTAAGCGGGTTAAAGATCCTGTTGGCTGTTGCGTCTGCGATAGCTACGCAATGTCCCGCGACTCGTCTGAGGTCCCTCGCCACAGAGAGAATTGTAACATTCTCCTCCAAATCTCTGACATTTTCCATAACCTCTCTGTTGAGCCTCTCCTCGACAGCCCTCACCTCCTCCATAAGCGAGGTCACAGTCAAGGCCTTTCGGAAATCTCTGTCGATAAAGCCTTCTACCGCAAGCTCCTGCATCCTATACGTCAGCTCGGATAAAGCCTTTACCGAGGGTATGGCTGCAGCCGTTTTTATTTCGCGGCCAAGCGTCACAAAATGTCTTGCGAGATATAGACAGTGGTAAAAAATTCTGTGTAGGTCTCTGGCCAGTAGAGCATAGATGACGAGCTCGTTGCTGTCTCTAATCCCAACCATATAGGCGATTTCGGGATGCACACTACAGAGAGATAGGCTTCTAATCAGCCTCCTGTATACAACCAGCATATTTTTTTCACGTTTAAGAATTTCGCGCGCCTTTTTCAGGTTGTTCTCAACAAGTGCTTCAATAGCATCCCTATGTGTGAGGAGGGACATGTCGTGGATAGCGTAAACCATTTCATCTATTTTCGTCTTCTCCAACTCTGTTGAGACATTGAAAACAATGCTGTTAGAGTTTTCATACATTATCTCCAGCTCGGGTACGTCGTACCTTAGTTCTCTAAGTTTCTTCCTCTTATCGTGTGGAATCATCTCCGAGGATTTCACCATTATTTCATATGCGCCCTGCATGTAATATGTAAGGATGCAGTATCTTACAGATCTCATATCGCTCAAGCGGTCTAAATTAAGCTCAATCCTCCTCCGAAGCATCTCGGGATTTCTTATTGAAAACCTTAGGGAGTAGCCGTCCTCGACTGTGAAAAGTTTCTCACCGGTCTTCAACTGATGTTTCTCAACCCACCACTTTGGCACCGAGACGATGTAGCTTCCACCCTTGATGGACTGCAAGATTCTTATGTTAGGTGCGTTTGGAATTGTTCTTCCCATCTAATTTTACGTCAATATATCAATGTTATATAATTAGCGGAAAAAAGTAACAAAAAACACGTATATTTTCGTGAAAATGTTGCCGAAAATTTTATCTCTAAAATTTCACGTGAATGATAATTTTTATTTTAGATTTTACACAGTAGTCTTTGATGCAGACCTTTAGCAAAGAAATGTACTGGGAACCGAGTGTTGAGCTTATGAAGAAGAAAGAGCTTGAAGAGCTACAGCTTAAACGGCTAAAACGCATTCTACGATATGTCTATGAACGGAGCAGGTTTTACAGGGAGAAATTCAAAGAATACAACTTAACACCTGACAGTCTCAAATCCATTGATGATATCAAAAAGTTTCCATTCACCACTAAGGACGACCTGCGGAAATACAGCTACCCTTACGGGGGTGATTTCCTATGCGTTCCTAGAGAGGAACTTATCTGCTGGCACATGACCTCGGGCACAACAGGGAAACCGGTTGTCGGACCATACACCTTCAAAGACTATGAAACATGGATGAATCTCATGGCAAGATGTCTTGTCACAGCCGGTGTCAGGAAAGGAGACATATTACTGAACATCTACGGCTACGGCCTCTTTACAGGGGGTTTAGGATTCCACCAGTCAGCACACCTAGTCGGCGCTTCAGTAATTCCGTGGAGCGTAGGTAGGACAGAAGCCCTCTTGATGATTATGAAGGACTTTCAACCCACAGTCATGACCGGCACACCGTCCTACGAGCTCTACGTGCTTGAACAGCTCAGAAAACAAGGGATAGACCCAGCCAGGGAGCTGAGCCTTAGGGTGACCATGCCTGGGGCGGAGATGTGGACAGAGGAGATGAGGCGGCGGATAGAGGAGGGCTATGGCCTGCGTGAAAAAGGCGGCGGGGCTAGAAACGTGTATGGGTCTACAGAGACATTGGGGCCCGGTACGGGAATAGAATGCCAGTATGAGCAGGGTTTCCACTTCTGGGTTGACCATGTATTCTTAGAGTTGGTTGACCCTGAGACGCTTGAGCCTGTCGGGCCCGGGGAGGAGGGTGAGATGGTTGTAACGACCCTCACAAAAGAAGCTCTGCCGCTCATAAGGTATCGCATGAGAGATATAACTCTCGTGGACTATGATGGATGCGAGTGCGGTAGGGACGCCTTCCCAAGATGCAGGTGGATTAAAGGAAGGATCGACGACGTGATACACTATAAGGGCGCCAAGATATGGCCCAGCAACATACAGGAGGCCCTGCTCAAATTCCCCGAGGTGTTAGAGTACCAGGTAATTGTAGACAAGTCTCTTACGGGTGGAAGCTTGACGATTAAGGTGGAGCTAGCCGGCACAAAAGATACGCCTAAATTACGTGAGCAAATAGTTAGCGAGCTGAGAAGAAGCCTGATATTCGTCACACCGACCGTTGAATTCGTAGCCGAAAACACTCTCCCAAGATATGAGGGTAAGTCAAAACGCATCCTCGTCAAGGAGGCGTAGTTCTTGGAAAGCATTGAAATAATATGTGAAAGGCTTCGCAGGGTCTTGGACGAGTTAAAGAACGTTGAAAAACTCTCAAAAGACTCCCAGTTCTACGGGATTGAACGCTCCACGGCACACATAAAAAGTCACGTTGAGGTTTTGTTGGAATCACTCATGAAAGCACCCTTATCCGAGGCAGGGAGTTGAGGGGAACCATGGAAGACCCGATGCTGGAGTGCCATAACATTACCAAGAGATTCGGCGGAATAGAGGCACTCCACGAAGTATCCTTTGTTGTCGGCCGGGAGGAATGTGTAGGGATAATAGGGCCCAACGGGGCTGGCAAGACCACTCTCTTAAACGTGATCTCCGGACACATGAAACCAACCAAGGGTAAGGTGAAGTTTATGGGGAGAGACATAACTGGCAGGCGTCCAAGCCAGCTGGTTAAGATGGGTGTAGCTAGGACTTTCCAGATTGTTAGAGTTTTTAAGAACATGACCGTGTTTGAGAACTTTCAAACAGTGACCGACACACCGGAAGCATATCTCTCGGAGCTGGGACTTGAAAGGAAAGGAGGATATCTTGCGAAGGAGCTCTCGATGGGTGAGCTGCGGAGGTTAAACATAGGTCTTGTGCTTGCCACGAAACCGAAGCTTCTCCTCCTCGACGAACCCTACTCAGGCCTCAGCCCAAAGGAGAGCGCCGAGCTTAGCAACCTTATCCGCTCCCTAAGAGAGAAGGGGATGACCATGGTTATTGTGGAGCACAGGCTACGGGAGCTTTTCGACAACGTGGAGAGGGTTATAGTCCTTAACCAGGGGAAGCAAATTTGCGACGGAACACCGGAGGAGGTTGTGAAGCATAGCGCGGTTATTGAAGCATATTTGGGGCTGGGCTACGAACAGCCGGAGAAGGTGGGGGTTTGAAGGTTCTGGAGCTACAGGGCTTGAAAGCTTACTATGACAAGGCGTTGATACTAAGAGGTATCGACCTTGAGGTAGGACGGGGTGAGACAGTTGCCGTACTTGGTCCAAACGGCGCGGGTAAGACCACACTAATGAAAGCCATAATGGGAACAGTGAAGACAGAGGGGAGAATCTTTTTCAACGGCGAGAACATAAGCAAGCTACCGACACACCAACGTGTCGCGCGGGGGATAACTCTGTGTCCAGAAGGGCGGCAGCTTTTCCCCGATATGACAGTTGAGGACAACCTAAGGCTGGGTGCTAGAGGAAACAACGTGGATGACCGGTTAGAGCTCGTATACGGCCTCTTCCCAGAGCTGAGGAGAAGAAAGGATAACCTGGCTAAGTTCTTGAGCGGGGGTGAACAGCAGATGACCGCTATCGGAAGGGCCTTGATGGCAAACCCGAAGATACTGCTCCTCGACGAGCCTTCCTTCGGCTTGGCACCCATAGTTATCTCGCGCATCCGTGAGGCAATAAAGAGGATAAGGAGCGAGCTACCTGTCCTGTTGGTTGAGCAAAACGTCAAGCTGGCCAACGAGCTTTCGGACAAAATATGCGTGATGGCCAACGGCGAGATAATTGAGAAGGCCGACGCACGCCAGATAAACGTTGACAGGCTCTACTTTATCTAGCCCCCCGAACCCCTTAAAGACGGCTGGGTCTGTATAATACCCCGGTTAAACCTGGAGGGGATTGCTCTAGGCAGTTTAACTAGGCTGCCCCAGATTCCGTGAGGTCTAACTATGGCCAACGCTATCAGGGCCGCGTAAAGTATCATATCGTCGTTCAGCGGAACCCCAGTGGGCCATATGTGCTCGTAGACAAGCGGCTTTAACCACCAGTTTTTAATCGAGTAAACCAAGAATCCGCCGGCCACCGGGCCCCATACTGTTCCCGGCCCTCCCACCACAACAGCTAGGATAACCAGAAGGAGTAGGGGGACATCGTAGAGGTCGTTGTTTGCGACAAGTCTGTAGTGTACGGTCGCCGCCCCGGCAACTCCGGCTATGAATGAGCTCAGCACAAACGCCGCTACACGGTACCAAGTTGTTGAAAAACCCAAGGCTTCGGCCAAAACATTATCCTCCCTAATCGCCTTCCACCTCAGACCAATCCTGCTTGTGGTCAGGGCCAGAACACATGACAGACAGACAAGCAGCATGGCAAGCATCGCATAGTATTTCTCAGCAACCGTTGAACCAATAGAAGCATGCACCACAAATCCCTCCTCACCGCCGAAGATGTTCTTCCAGACGTATGTTGTCTGGACAAAGACCAGGGGCAGAATGGCTGTCACGAGGGCGAAGTACCAACCCTTGAGCCTAAGCGTCGCCGTACCAACTGCAAGCCCTATTACAGCCGCGACGAGGCCGCCGATTAAAATCGTGACATAAACCGGCAGTCCCGACACGCCGGAGATGAATGCGAGCTCTGTGTCCTTGAGTCTACTGGCCTCCTGCAGAAGGGCGCTTGTATATCCACCCAACCCCACGAAGACAGTAAGCCCTAGGTTGACAACACCGGTGTAGCCTGTTACAAGGTCCCAGCTGACGGCCAGCATGACGAAAAGAAAAGCCATACCAAGAATATATGATAAGGACTCGTCAACCACAAAAGGCAGGGGGGCTAACACGGTTGCCAAAACCGCCACGCCCACAAGGTTCTTGACGTAGTTTCTCAGCCACGTATTTTTCACTCTCTCACCCCGAATAAGCCATAGGGTCTTATCACAAGGGCCGCAATGATTGTCAGAAGGGCTGCCAGCTCAGACCACCTAGCCCCCAGCATTATTGTCACCAAGATTATGATGTAACCCATGATGAAGGAAGCTACCACGCTGCCCTTCAACGACCCAAGCCCTCCGAAGATAACTATGGCGAATGCAAGAACCAAAACCCTTAGAACCATGAAGGGGTTGACACCATATACCTGTGCGTAGAGCGCCCCCCCAAGGCCCGCGAGAACAGATGAGACGAAAACGCTCAACAGAAAAAGTTTTTCGATACGGAGACCAATTATCACAGCCCCCTCTAGATTCTGTGACGCGGCAACTATCTCCTTGCCTGTCCTAGTTCTTGAGACGAAGACTCCTAAGAGAGCTAGCGTTACTATCGAAACCGTCAAAGCCAAGACCCGTATTGCCGAGATGGGTACGCTGAAGATTTCCACCACACCCGTGATTATTGGGGAGACGTTGAGACCGTGCTCCCCGAAACGTATAAGCAAAAGCTGCTCAACTATCAAGGCTAGGGCAAGGGTCACGATTATAACGGTTGCCTCCAGCCCCTTGATACGGGCTAGAAGGGCTCTATACACCGCAGCACCCAGCGCCCCCACACCTATCGCGGCGAGGGCTGTTGCGAAAACAGGGCCAATACCGAGCGACGATGCAACAATATATGCTATGTATGCTCCTGTGGCGAAGAAGGCGCCATGAGCCATGTTCAAAATTCTGACGACGCCGAAAATCATTGTAAACCCAGATGCGAGAAGGGCCAAGACCCCGCCTAAGGTCCCCCCATAAATCAGGATTGTTATAAGCGTGTCTGTGGATAGCATGAGGGTCACCGTAGTGTGGAAAAAATGGGTGGTATGGGTTTATTCTTAGCTCTGTGTTGTTCACCGGAACCATGGTGGAAGCTTGAGGTCGGCGTTCTTCAGCCAATCAGGCTGGAGCACCATCTGTTTTCCTCCCTGCCACTGGGACATCCAGTTCTTTACGTAGTCATCACCCCATATCAGGTCGTGGTCTGTGCGGGTTCCATCAGGCCCCCATGAGCCCTTCGGGTAGAAGGCTACCTTTCTAGTCCATACAAACGGGTTATTGTAGGTGTATCTTTCTATGTAGGGAACTAGGGTGTCTGAGTCGAAGGGATTTTTCTCACCCGCCAACGCAGCCTCCTCGACAACCTTCTTGTATAGGTAGACTGCGTCGTAGGCTCCGTAGCCTTGGTGGGCTTCAGGCGGGTATCCATACTTCTTCGTATAGTTATCAATAAACCTCTTCGCAACATCAGTTGGTGGCGCGGTACCAACAACACCGCCATCCGCCATAAAGATCACGTACTCAGCAGCTCCGCCCGTCTTATCCCAATACCCTAGGTCGATGGCAGCGAGGTCATGCCCAATTAACAGCAGCGGTTTCCTCAAGGTAGCCCACTGCTTTGCAAGGACATCACCCGTGCCTGATATGGCTAGTGCCATGAAAATTGCTTGAGCGCCTAGGTTGCTTGCCTCAAGCACCAAGGGCTCATACTCTGTGAAGCCGCGCGGCACCTTCACGGTTTTTACTACCTCGACGTTTCTGTCGGCCAGCAGCTTCTTCAAAAGTGGCTCCCATTCATCAACCCATATATGTTCATCACGGATTAAGTACACCTTATCGATGGATACTCCCTTTTTCCTGAGGTAGTCTATTTGCTCGGCTCCGTCTAGGGCGAAGGTTATGCCGTTGTTCTGTGTTATCCTGAACCAGTACTTGTATTTCTCGTAGTCGGCGCCGACCTTTCTGGAGTGAGCCGGTGAGGAGGCGTCGGCGAAGAAGATTGTCTTAAGCTCGGCCATAACCTCCATGGTCGCCGTCATAACGCCGCTGGAGAACCCGCCTGTTATTACGTCGACTTTTTCAGCGGTTACAAGCCTCCTGAATTCTGCGACCGCGGTATCGGAGGATAGTTTGTCGTCGGCTACAACAAGCTTGACCGGCAGCCCGAGGATTCCTCCCGCCGCGTTAATTTCTTCGACAGCAAGCCGTGCGGCATTTTCCTGAACCTTACCCTCTCTAGCCGCTAAGGGGGCTAGGACACCTATCCTGACCTCTGTTTTTCCCGGCGGTGGTGAAGGCTTAGGTCTTGTGGGGGTTACGGTTACCGTGGTCGTCTGCGTTTGAAACACGGTAGTACCTCCTACAGTCTGGGTTACTGTCGTCCCGCCCACCGTCTGGGTCACTCTCTCAGTCCTTGTGATTGTTTGCGGTTGGACCGCGCTGCCCCCAAGTGCATACCCACCTACTCCCGCAACAACACCCGCCACCACAGCGCTTGCCACATACTTCAGGACGTCACGCCTAGTTCCTGTTCCGGGATTCTTTTCACTCAATGCACAAATAATATGCATCAAGTCAATATAAAAATTATGTTATATAATTTCAAGAAATAATAATTAAAAAACCGCACATATACGTTTCTTTCTCAACCATAAAAAAGCAGGACATAACTTTACTGTTAATACCTTATGTTGGAACTGCGGCTGAGATTACATAGATATCAACGTCGGATATTGTTTGTTCGGGTTTGGAATTTTTATATAAATAAACATTAAAATTTATTAAAGGCTATGAATTTATAGTATTTTTGGTATTTGCTAAGAGCTGTCGTTGAGCTGCGGGTTCCCCACGGCTGCCTTCTGTCGGCATCGAAAGAGTTAGGTGGTGAGCTGGTGGTTAAGGGCTACACATCCCTCGACGGCGTACTTCGACACTACATCGTCATCAACAGCAAGAACAAGAAGAGAGAAATGTCGGAAATTTTGAAGCGACATGCGGTGAGTGTTTCTCGTATCTCAAAGATTTACAACAACCAATATGCCGCAGTGGCTGAGACCTCTGTCTGCATGCTTTACTCCCTCCTTGTCAGTAGTAAGTGTTTTCTAGAATCAGAATACTGCGGCTGTAACAGCAACCTCATGCGCTGGCAGATAATCTGCCCCTCCCGGAAAAAGCTCCAAGCCTTCACCTCGGAGCTTCAGAGAAATGGCATTTACTACAAGCTTGTATCCGTCCATAGACTGCGGCATGGACCTAATTCTTTGACGAAGAAGCAGACGGCCCTGTTAAAAACCGCGGCTGATGCAGGTTATTTTGAGACACCTAAAACAATAACTGCAAAGGGTCTTGCCGAAAAGCTGAATACTTCTCCTTCTTCCATATCGGAGACCCTGCGGAGAGCGTTGAAGAGAGTTGTAACACACTACCTTGAGGAAATGCCCTAGTTTTAATAAAATAATGGGGAGAGGTTTACCAGTCGCCCCTGTTTGCATAAGGTATGCTCCACAGCGCGACCGACAGGGTTACAGCCTTGAACCATGCGTTGTACATCTTCTCGACGTCTTCGGCTGAATGGCCTTTTTTCGCGAGGAAAGGCTTGATGGTGGCAGTTATCGGTACTATGAATGCTATCATGTAGCGCAACGGTATGTGGTCGACCGAGTCCACCTTATCTGTCTTATTCTTCTTCTCACGGTGATGGCGGCGTCCGATCTCGTACTGGTAGTTAAGCCATTCCCGGTCATATTCCCTGAAGCATGTGTCGAGTATCCACTGACCGAACCTCTTCCTGACCGCTGACAGGTATTCGCCTATTGGCTGGCCTGTCTTCCTGTCACCGAAATAGTAGACCAGATGTTTGTTAGAGCCTACCCAGCCGTACCAAAGGTCAAGCACATTCTCTATTTGGTCTTTTAAAACCTCGCCTGCCATGCGGAGGTATTTTATGTCCTCGTCGGTCATCAAGACCGTGGTCTTTAGGAGTTTAAACTCCTCGTCAGACACAGGGGCCTGTGGAATCTCTCTCGAGCCATAGGCATAGCCTGGTATTTGGGATGCCATGCAGCCTTGGAAACCGACCATATTTAAGAAACTTCGCTGATAAAACGGTTAGACAGTTACCAAATTGAAAGGCCTGTCGGTCCATTAGGGTTATATGTATGTGCTATTTTGTTGTAGCATGGCTTTACACACGGCCACCGTCCTCGACCTGCCGCTGTTTAGGTGCAAGTGGTCAGTTCCGTTAATGGTTGTACTGTCCCGTCGACCTCACAGGTTTTCAGAGCTTGAAAAAGCTTTAGGGGTCAGTCCGAAGGTTTTGTCCCACAAGCTAACGACACTCTCTTCAATGGGCTACGTCGAGGCTGATAAGGGCCTGTATTCTTTGACAGGGCCTGGGATGCTGCTAGCCGAGCACCTAAAGACAGTTGCAATGAATACAATGGAGGCCGCGGTACTTGCAGAGGTTTTGAAATGTAAGTGGTCAAAGGAGTTGTTGACCCTTCTTTTAAACGGCCCTAGGCACAGCGTTGAGCTTGTTAACAGCGTTCCGGGCCTGAGCTGGAAGGTTGCCTCGGAGAGGCTGCGAAAGCTTGAGCAGATGGGTCTTGTTTCACGGCAGTGTATATTCGTGAGGTTTCCTGTGAGGGTTGTCTATAACTTGACGGCACGAGGCAGGCTAATTGCGGGGTGGCTACAACTACATGCTGGCGGGAGAATCGGCGGCACACAGGTGATACAACAGGTCACTTAACGATACTTTTTTCAATATCCCCTAGCTTGGATACCTGTTGAAAAGGCGGATAGAACAGAGCACGATAGGGCTCCTGCTTTCAAGGAGGTCGATTAGAAAGTTTCGCAAAACCTCAATAAACGATGAGGAGGTTAGGCTTATTGTGGAGACAGGCCAGGCCGCTCCATCCTATTTCCAAGCATACTCGGTTATCTGGCTTAAGGACAGAAACCTTGTTGAAAAGGTTGCGGCCATATGCGATTCGGAGACCATCAAACATGCTGCAGCAACATTCCTCGTCTGCCTCGACCTAAACAGGCCGGCACTTCTCCTCCAAAAAGTGTCTCCGGAAAACTTTTTCAAACTCGACACATATCCAGCCGAAGTCCTCCTCTCCATTCTCGAAACAGGCCTTTTTCTGGAAAACGTGATAACCGCATCTGAGGCCTTGGGCTACGGCTCACTCCTCCTTGACTGCGGCCTCTTTGAATGTGAAATGCTTGTCGAGCTGCTCAAGCTACCATATGGGGTGATTCCGCTTGTGCTGCTGCTTATTGGAGAAAAGGATGAAAACCCGCCGGCGAGGCCTAGATGGAGTGTGGAAAACATATTGCACATCAACGCGTACAGGCAGGTTGCCGTCGACGAGGTGGAGAGATACCTGGCGCACGTCGAGAAAACGCTCGCCTCTGAGAACTATTTGCTGAAATACGCTAACTACAAGGGGTCGTATAGGGAATACCTTGCCGAAAGAACAGCCGCTGACAAAGGGATAAAGCAGCTTTACGAGAGGCTTTCAGCGTACCTAAGGAAGAGAGGTCTGAGGGTTTAACGGTTCGTGCTTATATGATGGTGTAGGTATTTTACGGTGATGGAGCTGGAGGCCGAAGTTCTGAAATTCATTGGCGAATACTCATCCATGGTAGAGGAAGCTGTTGAAAAACATGTACCTAAGAACTTCACAATCAGTTATCTAGTTACCCATTTCGGGGAGGCACGGTTTAAACACAGCCCGGAGCCATTGACTGAAGGGCTGTCAAAGCCTTTCTGGGAGCTCTTCAGTAGGGGCGGGAAACGTTGGAGGCCCGCTCTAACAATACTTACCTTTGAGACACTCGGTGGCCGTGCCGAGGAGGTGGCCTTTGCGGCGGCTGTGCCGGAGATAATCCACAACGCAACCCTGATAGTTGATGATGTTGAGGACTCGAGTCTGCTCAGACGCGGTAAACCATGCATACACCACATCTATGGCTTGGATGTTGCAGTCAACTCGGGAAACGCTCTATACTATCTTCCCATCTACCTCTTGGCACAGAAAACCAGCGGAAAAACAAGGCAACTGCTTCTCGAAAAATATGTGGAAATGATGACTAAGCTCAGCTTTGGCCAAACCATGGACATTGTATGGCACAGAGGGCTTGTGCCGCAAATATCGGAGGAGGACTACCTCCAGATGGCTTCATACAAGACGGGGGCGCTTTCACGGTTCGCGGTCGAGATAGCATGCATATACGCAGGAAGGGAAGACCTACTCGACGTCCTAGGAACCTTCGGTGAAAGTATTGGAACTGCCTTCCAGATACAGGACGACTACCTCAACATCTTCGGGGAAGAGGAGAAATACCGTAAGGAGATTGGAGGAGACATTACCGAGGGAAAGTATACTTTGATGACGGTCTACGCCTTGAGACATCTGCCGCCTGAAAAAAGCTTGCGACTCCGTAAAATACTTGCGAGCCACACATCCGACCCCGAGCTGATGAAGGAGGCGATTTACCTGATAAAGGACTCGGGGGCTGGTGATTATGCTAAAAATGTTTCACGCAAAATAGTGGAAGAAGCGTGGAAGGCTGCTGAAAAATACCTGCTGGATTCGCCTGCAAAAACAAAGCTAAAGAAGCTTACAAGCTTCCTTATAGAGAGAACATTGTAAACCTAACTTAATGTGTCAGTCATACAAGAGTTGTCTTTACACCAAGCTCCCGGGCCTTCTCAGCCTGTTTCCTATCTGCTGTTACCAGCTCTACCTTTAACCTTTCCGCGAGGGCTATGTAGAATGCGTCATATACCGTTATGTTTAGAGATGTGGAAAGGTTGAAGGCATCCAGTACAAGGTCTTCTTGAGCCGCAAACCTCACGATCCGCCCCTCTGTAAAAAGTTTCAAGACCTGTCTTGCATCTTCTAAACCGACCTCCCCTCTGATGACCCGTTTCCATAAAGCATTACCCAGCTCCTTTAGAGCAAGCTCAACAGTTATACATCCATGGAGAATATGGTTAACTATGGCTTCATAGCCGGATTCCCTATTCACATACTTTACTAGGGCGGAGGCGTCAATGACTTTCACGGTCCTCCCTCACACTTTTGACAGCAAAATCCTGCTCCGCTGGCGGGATTTTCTCAAGAAGTTTCGAAAGCTTCTCGACGGATTCTCTGACCTCCAATTTCCACGCAAGCTCTTCTAAAAAACGTTTAACCTCCTTGTTTACATCTACCCCCGCCCTTTCAAGTATTTCTTTCACCCTTTTGTCAACTCTTACGCTTACAACACTCACAAAACATATGTATACATCTATAATATATATGTGTGTAAACAGGTTTGGAAGCCCGCCTTCCCGCCGCCTCGAATAGAAGCTGAGCGTGGCTGGGGAGTGTTAAGAGCAGCACTACGCCGGGCTTCTCTCTCATCTTGAACAACGGTGCATAAATAATCTGGGCTAATTTAACATGGATACGCGGGAGATTTTCCTGTTTTTCAAAACGCCTCATTTCAGGTGGATGTCTTCACAGCCGCATTTGGGCTAATTTTCAGCTAGTGTCTTCTAGTTTATTGTTCATATGTTAATTTGGTTCAGTTGTTTCATTCCATGACCCACAGCTGGAAGGGGGTAAATGACGAAGTCTGATATATCTTCGGGAATTGCTACAAACTTGAGGTGTTCTCGGAAGCCTTACCATAATTTCGAGCAGGTTGACCTTTCGCCGTTGGCGGTAACGGTGTTATGTCGGATGTAGGTCATTTAAAAATTTCTACACCTTGACGGAAGATTTATTGACACGGTTAAACACGGGGATTTCATGGCAAGTGTGAAGCTTGAGGTTGTTGATGTAAAAATTCCCGAGGGCTGCAACGCGGTCTTTGGCATAGCTCACTTCATCAAGACGGTTGAGGATGTCTACGAGGCTGTGGTGAACACTGTGCCTGGGGCTAAATTTGGGCTGGCGTTTATGGAGGCGAGCGGGGAGTGCTTGGTCAGGCATGAGGGGACCGACCCCGAGCTCCGCAGGCATGCGGCTGAAACCATGCTCAAAATAGGCTGCGGCCACACATTCCTACTCTTCATCAAAGGCTTCTACCCCATTAACATCATGCAGAGGCTGAAAGATGTTCCAGAGGTCTGCACCATCCTAGCGGCTACGGCCAACCCTCTACAGGTTATAGTAGCTGAGACAGAGCAGGGCCGCGGCGTGGTGGGGGTCGTCGATGGATTCAAACCGAAAGGAATTGAGGACGAGAAACACATCGAGGAGAGAAAAGCCTTCCTCCGCAAAATTGGTTACAAACTTTAAATAATCAGCACGGGTATCTTCATCACAGCTCAGAAATACCCGCTATGCATCATCACCTAACCTGCTACATGCTATAATTTATGCTATATTGTTTGTTGGGTTGCTGCTAGCCAAACACAATATTGTAGAGGTGAAAGGCTGATAACTGGGTCATAAATAGGTTTGCCATGGTAAGGGTGGGTGAGAAAGCGTCTGACTTTGAGCTTCAAGCCCACACAGGCGGGAGGGTTAGGCTTTCCAGCCTCCGCGGCAGGAGGGTTGTGCTCTTCTTCTACCCCAAGGACGGCTCACCGGGATGCACGCGTGAAAACTGCATGGTCAACGATATGTTCTCAGAGTTTGAGAAGCTGGACGCTGTTGTGTTAGGAATAAGCAGAGATAGCGTGGAAAGCCACAAGAGGTTTGCTGAAAGACATGGTCTGAAGCAGCTGCTGCTCAGCGATGTGGATGGCTCTGTCTCACGGGCATACGGGGCTCTGGGATTTCTGGGGGCCAGTAAGCGGAAGACATTCGTGATAGACAGGGATGGAACAATTGTTAAGGTTGTTGACGGTGTTCTGCCGGGTAGGCATGTGAAGGAGGCCTTGGAGACGCTCAAACAAATGAGCTAACCCTTTTTTTCTCAAAAGCTCGTCCCGCAGTTTTTGTTAGGCTTTCTCGCCTATCTTAACTTCTGCTTTCAGTTTTTACTGCTCATTCAGTTTCTGTGTCTGCTGCTCAGAAGGTGTTTGTGGGGCTTCT